>Ga0209083_1003276_pt1 | contig 13811 bp, 13 predicted proteins | sample AM7aDNAmetaG_FD_184132 | JGI IMG/M metagenome (GOLD analysis project Ga0209083, IMG submission 184132) | Freshwater microbial communities from Finland to study Microbial Dark Matter (Phase II) - AM7a DNA metaG (SPAdes) (version 3) | ecosystem: Environmental > Aquatic > Freshwater > Lake ...
TGTAAGATTGGCTAAGAAGGTTCCGTTTGTTAAAGTGAGCGTCTGGTTTGCTGTTCCGTTAAGCTCAAGGTTAAGAGTGCCTGAATAACCAAAAGTACCAGCGAGAGTATTCTCTGAGAAATTTCCCGCAAGATAAATTGTTGCGGTTGTAGCTGCGGAAACGCGGTCAAAATAAGAAGTTCCAAGTATTAAATTTCCGCCAACATTCATATTGTCTGCAAGAGTGACCGGATTGTTGTTGTTTATACTATTATGAAATGTAACATTATTAAAATTTGCCCCGCCGGAAGTGACAGTAAGCGATGAGTTAAAGTTCACAGTACTGCCTCCTCCGGTAAAAGTGCCAGCGTTAGTAAAAGTTCCGATAAAACTGTGCGACCCGCCTCGGGCATTAAATGTTCCGTTGTTGGTAAAAGATCCGGAGGATGTGAAATTGTAGTATGTAGCTCCGCTATCTGGAGATGTATCCAAAGTATTGTTGGCATTTATGGTTAAGGTGGCGGTAGCGGAAGTAATAGAAAAATTACTTCCCAGTAAAGCCGACCCGCTCGCCTTGTTTATTGTAAGATTGGCTTGGAAGGTTCCGCTTGTCAAAGTGAGTGTCTGGTTTGCGGTTCCGTTAAGCTCAAGGTTAAGAGTGCCTGAATTACCAAAACCACCGGAGGAAGTATTCTCTGAGAAATTTCCCGCAAGATAAATTGTTGCGGTTGTAGCTGCGGAAACGTGGTCAAAATAAGAAGTTCCAAGTATTAAATTTCCGCCCACATTCATATTGTCTGCGAGAGTGACCGCATTGTTGGAATTTGGATTACCAAATGTGACATTGTTGAAAGCTGCCCCGCCGGAAGTGACAGTAAAGTTTGTAAGAAAGGTCACGGTGCTGCTTCCTCCGGTAAAAGTGCCAGCGTTAGTAAAAGTTCCGATAAAACTGTGCGACCCGCCTCGGGCATTAAATGTTCCATTATTTGTAAAAGTTCCGCTGACTGTTAACCCGGGATTAGTACCCCCCCCATCGGGCGAAGCATCAAAAACTCCGCCAGAATTTATCGTAAGCGACCCAACCGTCCGGTTAGAATCCAAAGTAACCGTAGTCCCACTGGAAATTACTGCAGTATCACTTGTGCCGGGGAAATTTGTTCCTGCCGTGCAATTACTGGTGCACACTCCGCCCCATGTTGTTCCAATATTAAACGCGCCCGACTGGGTTGAGGTAAAAGTTGTTACGGCGTGGGCAACTTTTGGGGGGTAAAAGGAATAAAAAGAAACCACAGCAATCGCCAGCACAAAAAACCCCAGCGCCACCGCAATTTTAATTTTCCCAATTTCCTTAATTTTGTTTTTTATCTGAACTCTTGACATGGATTTATAATTTGCTATAATGAAATCACTTACACTACCCCGAGGTAATAACTCGGGGCTTTTTTTATGTTAAAATTATTTTTTCTTTTATGTTTTCCAGAAAAATGTGCCAGCATTTTCTCAATTCCCAACTCATACTTCTTTCATAACTCATATAAATAATATGTTTTCCGTTTTCTTTTATTACATATTTTCCAAGCTCTAAAAAATCACTGTCTCCACTCATTATAATAACAACATCAAGGTTCTTAATCGTTCTAACCACATCTAAAACAATTTCCACATCCATATTCCCCTTTTTCATTATTTGACTGCCTATTGGAATATATTTTAAATCTTTACTTTTAATGCTGACAAACGGGCTTATCTTTTCTATAAAATTTTGCGTTCCATAATAATCGCTGTCATTTTTTGCAGGAATAGTTAAATAGTAATTTATAAATTGCAGGTCGTAGCATTTTTCAAAAAATTCTTTTAATTTTCCCAAATCAATCTGCCAATGATTTTCTTTAGATGCAAAAAACAAGTTTGATCCGTCGCAAAAAACTCCGACTTTCTTTTCCTTTAATTTCCCCAGTATTTTTGTTGTTTCAACTTCTTTTTCCATTATTTATTAATGCACTTGACTGCTTGTCAAAATTGGCACAGAACTTAGACTGGCGGCGGTGATTGAAATTTGGTAATAGAAGGTTGACGAAGCTGGAAAGCCGGATAAATTTAAATTCGAGTCGTTGCCTACAACTGTGTGATCTCCGTTTTGCAAAGGTGTCCACGTATTTTGGGTGTGATTTGCCGAATACCAGTTTACAAGGTCTTCACTGAACATAATTTGCATTGTTGTTCCGGCCCGAATTGTGGCGTTGTAGCCGAAATAACTGAAAGTTTGCGAGCCCGAAACAAGATTTCCTGAATAAATTGAGCCAAGGTTATAACTGCTGATAAGCACCGAAGCCGAAGTGTCTGTGTCGGTAACCGCCGTGCCCAAAAATGTTCCGGCGTTAAAATCGGTATCGTTTGTTTGAGTATTTGTCTGCTGTCCTGTTGTAAGCGCAATGTTTGAACCGGCCGAAATTGAGGCATCGGCCGAAGAATATTTTGTCCAGCCGGTTTGGTTTCCGGCTTTATCGTCCGCCGTATCGGCGTGAGCCCCGCCTGCCCATGAACTTTGAACAAAAGTTATGGTGGCCCCCAGAATTTTAAGAGGATTAAAAATTGCCAAAACCGCAAAAACAACCAGCGCAAATGAAATAAACACCGGAATTGCGTGTTTTTTAAAATTGAAATCGAAAAAATTATTTGCTCTTTTACTTTTTTGGCTTAGAGACTTTTTTAAAAAAACTTTTCCAGTTTCTTGTCTTTTATTTTTTACTTTTACTTTCATAGTAGGTCCATCGTCATTGCGAGCGATAGCGAAGCAATCTCATCCGTGTTTCTGGATTGCCGCGTCGTCTGCGGACTCCTCGCAATGACGAATAGTCGAATAAATTCTTTTATTATACCACAAATTTTATCTGCAAATGCAACAGGTTATCCACAACTATTTTCCGGAGATTTCAACAACATCTGCCAAATCTTTTGGCATACATTCGCCTTTTACCAAATATTTTGTGGCGCCAAGTAATTTGGCTTTTTTCTGAAGTTTTTTGTCGTCGTATTTTGAAAAAATAACTATGGGAACTTTTTCAAAACCTTCAGCTTTTCGCAAATTTTCAAGAACTTTAAATCCGCCTAGCAAATCAGTTTTTTCGCCCGGCCGTGTAGGAATGCTTAAGCACAAAAAAATAATATTCGGAACTTCCGGCAAAGCACCAATTAAAATGCTTAATGCGTCTTCGGCTGTTTCTGCGGATGTTATTAAAACTTGGCGGGAGCTATACACAACCAATGTATCGCGCAAAAATATTTTAAAAAACTCATCATTTTCCATTGAGAACACTTTAATTGCATTATTTTGTTTTTCCATAATATTATTTTCTTAAAAATGCTTCCCTTGCCGAAAGCTTGGCGGCGTTTCTGGCGGGAAAAAATCCCGACAAAAGCCCCACAACTCCGGAAAGCGCAATAATAAAAATTATAAATTGAGTTGAATAAATAAACAGGCTGATTGGTTTTCCGCCAAGATAATGAGCCAAAACATTCATTCCAAAATTCACCAAAGTTCCAAGCCCAAATCCCAAAATAATCCCCCCCACTCCGCCCAAAACTCCCATTAAAAGAGATTCCATCAAAAACATGCTTAAAATGTCGCGTCGCGTGGCTCCGATTGATTTCATAATTCCAACTTCGAAAATTCTTTCCATAAAGCTTATAAGCATTGTGTTGAACATTCCAATTGAAGAAACAATCAGCGCCGCCACTCCAAAAATTCCAAGCACGGTTGTTATGACGTCGGTAATTCTTTTTGCCTGCTGAACAGTGTCAATTCTGGCGGAAATTATAAATCCCTGCGAAATTAAAGCCGAACGCAGTTTTTCAAGCGAAGTGTTGTCTTTGGCTTTTATGAAAAATAAATCGTACGAATCAGGAATTGACGACATTAAATTTTGCGGTATAAAAACATACGGAGACTGGGCCGCGTCAGTCACAATTCCAACAATTGGAATTTCATTTTTTGTTTGGACAGTATCCTGTTTTGGGGTGGCACTACTTGCTCCGGTTGCATTGTCCTCCTGATAAGTTGCGCCTACTGTTATCTTTTTTCCAAGAGATGTTGCGTCTTCTGGCAAGCCCAAAATTCTTAATGCAGTGCTTGATATTACAGCCCCCGACTCAAAACTGCTGTTTGACTGGACAAAATTTGCCACAAATCCCGAAAGCCGGTTGTATTTGTCATCAATAATTTTTACCATCACGTCGCCCGTAAATTTTTGGTATTGAATTTCTCCGGAAATATCCGAAACCGGACTGATTTCAACGGCACCCGGCAACATTGCGACCGAGTTAATTGTTGACTGAGGAATTGTAAGACTCCCCTGCTCGGGGTAAGACGCCTGCAAACTCACAAGCGAATCTGCAGTTGGCGCCAATTTTCCAAGCAAAATATATTGCAAACCATAACCCAAAGAAATAAGAAAAAACACAGTTCCAATTCCCACCGACATTCCCAAAACAGTCAAAAAAGTCCTTGTTGGACGCACACGAAAAGCCCTTACCGAAAGTTTCAGCAAATCCCCAATTTTTAAATTATGCGCTTTTTCTTTTGTGACATCGGTCACATTGTTTTCGGCGCTCGAAACCGGCATTTGATTTTGATCCGGAATTTTATTTTGGTTTTCATTTTCCATTTATGTTTTTTTTATATTTGCGTCAAGAAGCATTTCTAAGCGATCATAAATTTTAAGTGAAGTGGGCACAGAAAACCCAATACCTCCCTCGTGCCTCGGCAAACTTAAAACTTTAACAAAATTCTCATTTGTGATTATGTTTCTCAAGCGATTTTCAAGACACTCGTCAAAACAATCTGTTTGAAACGTTGAAAGTTTTCCTTTATAAATTTCCAAAATCCATTTTCGAATATTTTCAATTTCTTCTTTCAAAGGCGAATTTGGTTTTTTAGAAATTTTATCGTGAGCAACAGAAATTTCGAAATCTTCAAAAATTATTTCTTCAACTGCATCTGCAACAGATTTTGCCTTTTGTTTCCAAAGTCCAAGGCCGCCTTCGCGATATGGCTTGTCGAGTTCTGCCAAAAGCATTGAATAATTAAATTCTCCGCTGATGCGTTTTTTAAAAAATTCCTCAGCCCTTTTTACCTCTTCGTGAGAATATCCGCGCAACAGCAAAGATGAAAACGAAGAAGCCAAAAGATCAAATTTTGTGGCGCCGGGATTTGCAGTTTTCATTTGTTCTTCAATTCCCTTGCCCGACCCTTCTCCGGCAAAATCTTCGGCCTTCACAGATTCTGTTTTTATTATCTGCCCGTCTTTCATATAGAAAATCTTGTCAACATATTTCAAACACCACGCTTCGTGCGTAACCAAAATAACAGTTTTTTTCTGTTTGACATTCAATTCTCTAAGCAATTCCATTGTTTTATTGGCATTAAGCGAATCAAGGTTTCCGGTTGGCTCGTCAGCAAGAATCAGAGGGGGGTCGTTTGCCAAAGCTCTTGCAATACCCACCCTTTGTTGCTGTCCTCCCGACAATTCATAAGGAAATCGTGGCCCAATTGCGGCAATATTCAGATAATTTAAAATTTCGGCGGTTCTTTTTTTTCTTCGTTCAGCGGAAATCCCCAAAAAAGTCATCGGCAAGGCAATATTGTCGGCAACCGAAAGCGACGGAATTAAATTGAAATTTTGGAAAATTAGACCAATTCCAATTTGCCTGTATATTGCGATTTCTTTGGCGGAAAATTTTGTCATATCGTGCCCGTTCACAAGCGCCTTTCCGCCGTTTGGCTGATCAATTCCGGAAATCATATATAGCACAGTTGATTTTCCGCAACCCGACGAACCAAAAAAACTCACGAATTCTCCGCGTTTAATTTCCAGATTAATATCAGTCAAAGCATGCACCTCGTTTGGCGCACCTTTGTTGTAATAAAAATCGATATTCTCCAGTTTTATAATATCTTCGTTCATTCAAAAATATTTTGATATTACTGCATTATATCCGAACCATAAATTTTTTGCAAAAGGCGCAACAAAAAATCGCCCTTGCGAGCGATTTTTTGACAGCGTAATTTCCTTCCGGAAATTAGTATCTGTTTCCTCCACCAAAACCACCTCTGTTTCCACCAAATCCGCCGCCTGTTCTTGGGGCTCTTGGTTCCATTGGTCTGGCTTCGTTAACTGTAAGAGATCTTCCGTCAAGCTCTTTTCCATTTAATTGGTCAATTGCTTTTTGTGCATCTTCGTCATTTGTCATTTCCACAAATCCAAAACCTTTTGACCTGTTGGTCATTTTGTCCATAATGATTGTGGCTGTTTCAACTGCTCCGATTGCTGCAAAAGTGTCTCTCAAAGTTGCTTCTGTTGTGTTGTAGGATAATCCTCCAACGTATAATTTTTTTGCCATAATATTTTTCTTGATTAATAATATGTAAGCCGACCTCACTAGTTCACTTCCGGCTTACTAAAAGTAAAAACCAAGAAAGAAACCTAATTGAAACTTACTTTTTAAGTATAGCACCTATTTGCCTAAAATACAAGTGCCGGCAATGTATCCGGTTGTCCAGCATATTTGCAGGTTAAACCCGCCGGTTTTGCCGTCTACATCAATTATTTCTCCGGCAAAATATAAGTTGTCAATTATTTTTGACTTCATTGTTTTGTGGTCTATTTCTTTTAAAGAAATTCCGCCGCGCGTAACCATTGCCCATTCAAAACCCAGAACGTCTTCAACGGTCATTTCAAAATTTTTGAGATTTTTTACAATCAAAGCTTTTTCTGCCTTGGACATATTATTTGCTATCTTTTTTTTGTCTATTTTTAAAATATCTAAAAAAACTTCAGTAAATCGTTCCGGTGCAAATTCGCATAAAATATTTTTAATTATTTGTTTTGGATATTTTTTAAGAATTTCCTCAAAACTTTTCAAAACTTCTTCCTGATTTAAATCCGGAAACAAGTCCAGAGAAATGATTGAGCCCTTTTTTACTTCGGAGCTTATATTTAAAGCCACAGGTCCGGAAATTCCGAAATTTGTAAACATTATGTCGCCAAATTCGCTGTTTATTTTTATATTATTCAAAGTTATTCCCTGTAAATTTTTTACCCAGTTTTCAGATAATTGGATGGGAGTCAAAGCAGGGGAGGGTTTTATAATCGTGTGCCCAAGTTTTTCAGACAGTTTATAGCCAAATCCGTCAGAACCTGTTTGCGAGTAAGATTTTCCACCGGTTGCCAAAATATAATTTTGGGCGATAATTTGACCTTCTTCTAAAAGAATTTTTGTAATTCTCTTTCTGGTTTTTTTAATATCAATAATTTCTGAGTCGTATATAATTTTCACGCCGGATTTTTCCATACACTTTTTTAAGGATTCTAAAACATCGTTGGCTCTGTCGCTTTTTGGAAAAACTCTGTTGTTATTTTCTATCTTGGTTTTCACTCCAAGGTTTTCAAAAAATTCAATTGTCTCTTTGGGTCCGAAAATCGAAAAAGTATGGAATAAAAATTCCCCGTTGTGATAATTTGCAACTAAATTTTTTAAGTTGAATTCCGCGTTGGTTAAATTGCATCTGCCACCGCCGCTTAAAAGCAATTTTTTCCCGAGCTGTTTGTTTTTTTCCAATAAAACAACGCGCAATCCTTTTTGAGCCGCCTGAATCGCCGCTATCATCCCCGCCGGCCCTCCGCCAATGACTGCAACATCATAATCAAATTTAATTTTTTTGATTGTCATATTTTGCCATATTAGCACAGAATATGTATTTTTTACATAAAAAAATACCCCCCATGACTATGTTCTTGGGGGTTTGGGAATGGGGAGGAGTTATGATTGGACAGGAATCGGAATTTCGAATTCCGGAAAATGAGATGCTACGACGCCTTCGTGTAAGAAATCCGGCAGTGTAATGTTGCAAATGCAAACATTTGCACAGGCGCATTCTTCGGAATTTTCCGTTCCGCAAAGTCGTAAAAGATCTAAACATTTCACGACAAATTGCTTTGACTTTTCCGGATTTGTATTTCGGTAATGCGTTGCAATTGCAAATGCAACTTCGGCGGCTTCGCGAGGATTGTCGGCTTTAATCTCCGCGAATCTTCTTTCAAGATTTTTTATGCAATTTGAAAAAATCATTTTCACACCCTTCTTGTAAATGAACACGGAAAAAACACTAATTTAGTATTATTACTTTATAAAATTTTGTCAAACAAAAAAATCGCATTTCTGCGAATTTTTGTTGTATTAGCTCCCATCACATTTTAGGCGGTCGTGTGAAATATGACGAGAGTGATTGTTTATTTTTTTGTTTTTTTATCTTCGTCTTGCGTAGTTGTGTCTTGGAGCTTGCCTGCGAGCGTGGGGATTTCTGTGTGAGTTGTAGTTGTCGTTGCTAAATTTACTTGAGATGCTTACTGGAAGGTCGGCGGGTAATTGGGAAATTGGTAAATTTATTCTTGTTAGCATTTCAATTTCTCTAACCAAACTTCCCTGGTCGGGCATTGCGAAAGAAATTGCTTTTCCTGAAAGGCCGGCTCTGCCGGTTCGGCCGATTCTGTGAACGTAATCTTCGGCTTGTTCGGGCAAATCGTAGTTTATAACCAACTCAATATTTTTTACGTCAATTCCTCTGCTGGCAATGTCAGTTGCAACCAAAACTCTGTATTTTCCGGTTTTAAATCCGTCCAAAGCTTCTTTTCTTTGATTTTGCGAGCGGTTTGAATGAATTTCTGTTGCGGAAACACCAGCGTCTTTTAAGTTCATACAAATTTTTCTGGCGCTGTGTTTGACTCTTATGAAAACCAAAACGCTTCCTTTATATTCTTGCATTAATTTTTTAAGCAAAGAAAGTTTTTGTTCTTTTTTGACAACAAATAATTCTTGCTCAATGTTTGCGGCAGTTGTTCCTGCTCTGGCAATTTCAACTCTAATTGGAGTTTTCATTTGATGCAGAGCAATTTTCACAATTCCGTCGGGCATTGTTGCGGAAAAAAGCATTGTTTGCCTGTTTTTTGGCACAGACAATAAAATTTTATTTATTTGTGGAGCAAATCCCATGTCAAACATTCTGTCGGCTTCATCTAAAACCAAAATTGAAACGTCGCTTAAGTTTAAAGTTCTTTGCTGGAGGTGGTCGGTAATTCTTCCGGGAGTTCCAATAATAACATGGGGCCTGTTGCTAATGTCCCTGATCTGCGGCCGCATGGGGGAGCCCCCAATTAAAATGGCGGTTTTAATTCCAAAGGGCCTGCCAATTTTTTGAATTGTTTCATTTACCTGCAAAGCTAATTCTCTGGTTGGCAACATAATCAAGCCCTTGCCACGTCCCGCCTGCAAAATTCGCTGGATAAGCGGAATTCCAAAAGCCAAAGTTTTTCCGGTTCCTGTTTGTGCAATTCCAATAATATCTTTTCCTTCAATTCCAATTGGAATTGCTTTGTACTGAATTGAAGTTGGGGTTGTAAAGCCCAATTTTAAAATTGCATCCAAGAGTTTTGGTGCTATGCCAAGTCCGCTAAAATTTTCTATGGGTTTATTCATATATATTTATAATACACTAAAATTTTATAAATGTCAAACAATATGTTGCTGTCTATATCATTGTGTTTGTAACAGGTATATACTGAATATAGTAATAATATTAAAATATTAACTAAAAAAATATATGGAAAAAAATATGCGAATGTGGATTTGGGTAATAGTTGCCGTTGTGGTTGTTGTGGCAATTATGTTTTTTGTTTTGGGAAACAAACAAACAGTAAATCCTGTGGCAACAGCAACGCCAACAGTTAGTCCAACTCCAGAGCCCGTCTCAACTCAAGATATTAGCACAACAGATGTTGGCGTTGGAAGTGTTTCAATTTCTTATGCTGACGCTTTAATAAAATATGCAGACAGAAGAATTCAACTCGATAAAAATTGTCAGGCAACTCCAAACAATGTAACTTATAAAGACAATACCGGAATTATGATTGACAACAGGTCTTCGAATGCTCGAACAATTAAAGTTGGCACAACTTTTACCATGAAACCTTATGGGTTTAAAATTGTGGTTCTTCCCGATGTTTATTTAAAATCAAAAACTCTTTTAGTTGATTGCGATAAATATCAAAACGTAGCAAAAATTTTAGTCCAAGAGTAATTAAACAAGTATCAAAAAATCTCCGAATGGGGATTTTTGCTTGTTCCTCACCATAAAATATTAAAATTATCCTGTCAAGATTTACCTGCTCCCCTGTTAGTGATAGAATTAGTAAATATTAATAATCTGGATTCCCGCGGGGCACCCTATGGGTCGGGGAATGACAGTGCGAAACTATGAGAATATTTTCTGGCATACAGCCAACGGGCCCAATACATTTGGGAAATTATTTAGGAGCCATCAAACAATGGGTCGCTTTGCAAGATTCAAACGAATGTATTTTTTCTATTGTTGACCTGCATGCTCTAACAGTCCCCTACGACCCAAAAACCATGCAACAATCCGTCACAGACAAATTAATTGCGTATCTTGCAACAGGAATTAACCCGGATAAAGCTATTATTTTTGTACAATCTGCAATCAAAGAACATACAGAACTTTGCTGGCTATTAAATACCATTTGCCCAATTGGAGAACTTGAAAGAATGACGCAATACAAAGACAAGTCTAAAAAGTTTAAAGAAAACATTAATGCCGGCCTTTTAGATTATCCTGTTTTGCAGGCCGCAGACATTTTACTTTATAAAACAAATATTGTTCCTATTGGCAAAGATCAACAGCAACATGTTGAATTAGCCCGTACATTAGCAAGAAAATTTAACCAAAAGTTTGGTGAAACTTTTCCAGAGCCAGATTTCAAACTTCCGGAATATGGAGCCAAAATAATGAGTCTAACAGACCCAAAAAGAAAAATGTCTAAATCTGATGAGTCAAAAAGTTGTATTTTTCTTTTTGATACACACGAAGCCATCACCAAAAAAATAATGTCGGCAACAACTGATTCGGGCAAAGATGTAACCTACAACATCACAAAAAAACCTGGCATTTCCAATTTGCTTACAATTTATTCTTTAATAACCGACAGATCGGTTGAAGATATCCAGCGCGACTTTGTGAAAAAAACTTACTCGGAATTCAAAAAATCTTTAGCGGAAACTTTGGTAAATTATTTAGAACCTTTCCGCAGAAAACAAAAAGAACTCCAAACTCGAGACGTGTACGTAAAAGAAATTCTAAACAAAGGCGCCAGCCGAGCCAAAATAATAGCTGAAACCACAATGAAAGAAGTGAGAGAAAAAATGGGACTCTCTTAATTTCCCTCTTCTGTCATTGCGAGGAGCCAGCAGGCGACGCGGCAATCCAGCAGAATTTTGTGAGATTGCTTCGTCGTTGCTACTCCTCGCAATGACGCAAAAAAAGACAGCCGCATAAAACGGGCTGTTTTGTTGTTACTCGGTTGCTTGCCAAGTATGGTTGCACTTGGGGCAACGCATCACAAGATGTTCAACTTTTGATTTTCTGCGCGGAGAAGCCGACAAAGAATTTGTGTTATTGCATTGTGGACACCGGTCTTTGCTGTGGGCTACCACAGCGCAAAATAGCATCCGCCGCAAAAAAACAAGTACATTCCCGCAAATTTCATACATCGTAAATTTTCCTTTCAAAAACGTGAGCGTGAATGTGCAACACAAATATGTCCGTCCTCATGGTACATATCCGTATTTGCCCAATTTCCTTCCTCAAGACTCAAAATCTCTTTATCAGACATGCGGGAACGATTGAATCCAAAATAGAAATGGATTTTTTCAGAACAATTTTTTATGGAATGGCGGTAATACATCCTGCACGTGCCATCATCCATAATGTAAAGCAATTTTCCGGTAATTTCGTTTCCAACAATTCTAACAGGTTTGGCGGAGAGATTCGAGTCAATCCAAACAACATCTACCTCCCCGACCGGCCGTAAAATATCTGACCTGACCGCCAAAGACGAAACCACATCACCTTTTTTCAGAGGAACTCTTTTGTTTTCCGGATAGTCAATATATTCAATATAAACTTCCCCGTCAATATCAAGCACCACGTGTTGGGAATAACTGCCCCAATCATTAGCAGCAGTATCCCACTCGTCCACACGACCCACAGACTGGTTAAATAAAGTATGCTTGGCATTTTTATTTTCACCTCATTGTTAAAGGGCAAAAAAACAACTGGCTTAAATTTACCAGTTATCTTTATTTTAGTCAAACTTATTTAGAAATAAATTTTGTGAGCTCTTTAACTTTTTTGTCTAAGATTTCTTGTGTGTCAGCCTCTATAGTCAAGCGCAAAATTGGCTCTGTATTTGACGGCCTCAAATTAAACCACCAATCTTTGTATGTGACAGTAATTCCGTCTAAAAAATCTTGTTTCCCAGTAATATATTTTTCTTTTACTTTTTCTAAAACCGCATCTTTGTCCGCAACCGTAAAATTTGAATCGGTTTTTGCATAGGGTGACAACTCTTTTACAATTTCTGAGACTTTTCTGCCGTCTTTGGAAATAATTTGCAACAAAACCAAAAACGCAATCATTCCTGAATCCATATAAAAATTATCTTTAAAACAATAATGGCCGGATAATTCTCCCCCCATAATTCCATTATTTTTTAAAAGCCCCTCGCGCACATTTACAAAACCAACCTGTGTGCGCGCAGGAACTCCTCCCCATTTTTTAATAAATTCCGGAACCGCTTTTGAACAAATCGCATTGTAAGCAACGGCCATACCAAGATTTTTTTGTAAAAAATATTTTGCCAAAAGTAAAAGCGTAATGTCTGCGCTCACTAATTTTCCTGTTTCATCTACCAAAAAAACTCTGTCGGCGTCTCCGTCAAACATAATTCCAAAATCGGCTTTTTCTAATTTGATTTTTTCTGAAATTTGATCTGCCGAACCTTTTTCCAGCGGATTTGGGCTATGATTTGGAAAATTACCATCTGGCGTAAAATTTAACGGAATAATTTCAACCGGAAGTTTATCTTGCATTTTTTCAACAGCCAATCCCCCAACTCCGTTTGAAGCATCAACAATAATTTTCATCGGAACAGTTTCTGCCAAATCAACAAAACTTAAAACGTGATTTAAATAATCTTTCCAAATATCTTTTTTGGGAATTTCTGTTTCGATTTTTTCGTCCTCTTTTGGAATTGCGTCCTCAACAACTTTTATTAAATCCACCCCGCGGATCATTTCGATATTGCCACCAATTCTCTTTAGCATTTTAAAACCATTATATTCTTTTGGATTATGGCTGGCTGTAACCATAATTCCGGAATCAAAATCATAATTTCCCACAGCAAAATAAAGGCATTCTGTGGGTGTTTGACCAACATCGCATACTTGACCGCCCTCCGCCAAAATACCTCTTGCAAGAGCTTTAAATAAAACTGGGGACGACACGCGGGCATCGTGTGCCAAAACTGTATTTTTAACGCCGGAATGCCTAACAAAAGCCCTGCCAATCTCAAAAGCCGCTTCTTCATTCAGTTCCTTAGGATAAACTCCTCTGACGTCGTAAGATTTAAAAATTGATGGATTTATTTTCATAATGTTATTATAAATCATTATATATATAAAATACAACAACAAACATCATCTCAACCGTCATTGCGAGGAGCGAAGCGACGAAGCAATCTATCAAAATTCTGGTGGATTGCCACGTCGCCCGAAGCTCCTCGCAATGACGATAGACTTGCGTAATAGATAATTAGAAAATGTTACCGTAATTAATTGTGATTTTCCGGATAATTTTGGGTTTTTCCGTATTTCTTTTGTATTTCGTATAATATTTTTTTTAGCCGATCGATTTCTTTTTTCAT
>Ga0209083_1003277_pt1 | contig 13807 bp, 13 predicted proteins | sample AM7aDNAmetaG_FD_184132 | JGI IMG/M metagenome (GOLD analysis project Ga0209083, IMG submission 184132) | Freshwater microbial communities from Finland to study Microbial Dark Matter (Phase II) - AM7a DNA metaG (SPAdes) (version 3) | ecosystem: Environmental > Aquatic > Freshwater > Lake ...
GTAAGTTGGAAAAGATTAGAATCTTTTGGTCTTGAATACAGACAAACTGCACTATATCTTCAAAGCAAAATTGCTAAGGATGAAATGATAAAAAATCTAAAATCAGAAATTTGGCATTTTGTTAAACGCCAAAGAACATGGTTTAAGAAAAACAAAAAAATATTATGGTTCAAACCACAACAAGTATCACAAATAATAAAATTAGTTCAAACTAAGCTGAAGGAATAATCTTTTCTACAGTTATCAAAATAGCACCTTTAGCTGGAAGACCTTCATTTTCATTTATTTCTTCTACATATTTTTTCCATTTTCCTTCTGTAAAATATTCTGCTTCTCCAATTAATTTACATCTTTTTAAATCTTTATTCCAAACCGCTAAACAAACGTTTTTATTATTTGCTATATCTTTGATTGTTTGATTCATAAAATTGTCTGAAATCAAAACCTGATTATCGGAAACAATTTTTACCCCATCAACCCCAATAACATTAGGTTTGTTATTCTCTGTAATTGTAGCAAAAGCTACAGCATTATTTTCAATTAATTCTTTGATTTCTAAAAGATTCATGAATAAATTATAACATATATATAAAAATATTTTGCGGGAGATGTGGATCGGTCACAAGTATTTTTCTGCTGAAAAATATCGCGACCATTACATGGTCAGTACACCATTTTGGACATTATATTTCGCAATGCTCATATAATATCTCAAAAGGTCTTTCGGTTGGGTCCCAACCCAATCCTCAACCTGACTCGGCTCGTCAACCTCCGTCTTCCGATTCCTCCATCGCCACGCATTGATAATTCACTCGGACAGATGACTATCTGTCCTTGCGAATCATTGCGGGAGATGGAGGAATCGGACCTCCGACAGCGGTTTTGGAGACCGCAGTTATACCACTTAACTAATCTCCCGTGGTCTAGCAAATATAACATAATATATATGTTTCGACAAAACAAAACCGCTTTTAGGCGGTTTTTAAAATGTTATTTATAATGAAATTAACCAGTCATTTTAGCTTCTTTGTGAGCGGTTGTTTTTTTACACCACTTACAAAACTTTTTATAAGCTAATTTCTTTTCAACTGTTTTTTTGTTTTTGCTAGTGTAATAGTTGGCTCTTTTACACACCGAACATTTCATTCTTATCAATTTATCCTGTGACATAATATTTTAAAATTAAGTTCTGAAAGTATATATTAAAAACTTAAAAAAAGCAATCTTACTATAGGCCAGTTTGTGTGGGTGCGAATATTTTGATTTTTGATATTTTGCTCTTTAAAGTATTGTGAACATCAATAATTTCCTTATTTTTTGATAGAATTAAAACAATTATACCCACCAATATACCAAGTATCCCTGATAAAAATCCTTGCATAAAAATACCAAACACAGTATTCAAATTAAAGATTAGTGCAAAAATATTTAACGCAAAGTAACTGACAACACCCATTGATAATGAAGAAATTAATACTTGAATAGCTGTTTTTAATACCGGCTTTGAAAAACCTTTAAAATCTTTTTCAAATACAAACCATAAAACTAAACTATTCAATACTTCACCAACTGACCAACCTAAAGGCAAGGCTAGAATAATCGTTCCGGGAACATCTTTAATCCTCAATAAACCCTCTAATAAATCCTTAAATGGAGGATAAACTTTGTATAAAACCATAAAACCAAAACCCAATGCTACTGTCGATGAAGCATTGATAAATTTGGCTATAAATGGTTTCTTGGTATTTCCAGTTGCATAATAAGCCCTGACAAACAAAAGAGTAAGGTTTTGAAAAATTACAGATATAACAAAAACAGCAAGAGCTGCTGCTGTAAGACGGGTTTGTGTCCAATTGAAAAATCCTGCTCCTAAAATTGTTCTAACTATTTGTGCACGAAGTGTTATGAACAAAACAACAGCTGGTAACGACCAAAATATAATGTGCTGTGCAGAAAGAATAATTTGATCTAAAAATTTCCTTCTTTCCCCATCAGCAAAATAACGAACAAGTATTGGAAATGCTGCGAGAGAATAACTGACACCAATAACAGAAAGTAAAACGGATTGCATATTGTACGAGAGATTAAAAACTGCAATTGAGCCCACAGCCATTGAAGACGCAAAAGAAAGCAAAAAGATTACTGAAATATTATCCGAACCCAAAGTAAAAGTTCTTGGAATAGAAACAAATAAAACTTTTCTAATTTCAGCAAAATCAAATTTTAATTTGGGTTTTGGGAAAAATTTATTTTCAACAATAAATGGAATTTGAATTGCAAAATGCAAAAATGCTCCTATTACAACTCCAAAGACCAGACCAACGAGGCCAAATATTGGATAAAGTAAAATAATACCTAAAATGATACCTAAATTGTATAAAATAGGGCTTAAAGAATAGATTAAAAAGCGTTTGTATGTTTGTGTTAAAGTGCCAAAAATGTTTGAAATACCAAGGAAAATAGGCGACAAAAGCAAGATTCTTGTCATGTTGTTTACAATGCTTAAATCTGCACTATTGAAACCAGTAAAAAGAAATTTATTTATTAGTGGAATAAAAAAGAAAGCAATAATGCTTATTACAATAATTAACAAAAAGAAAAATGTAAAAATATTTCCAATAAATTTTCTTCCTTCTTCCGAACCCGCCTTCATTTTTTCAACAAGAAACGGAATGAGAACTGAAACTGAGACCATTGAACCAACAGTAATAAAAATAAAATCTGGAATTCTAAATGCTGCATAATAAAGATCAAGGGTGTGACCCGCACCAAAATGTGATGCTAAAAGTCTATCTCGAATAAGTGCAAGTATCTGTGAAGATATCGCAAAAAAAGCCAAAAGATAAGCAGCTTGATGCAAACCGCTAACTTCTTTATTAATTATTTTAAAAAATCCTTTGACCATTTACCCGAGAAAATTTTTGCCAATAAAAATTGTTTATTTTGACACTATAAACAGTACTGATAGTTTAACATAATCAATAATATTTACGATATGTTTGTTAAATAATTTTTATAAACATTGGCAAAAACTTTAACGGGTTAATGAGAAAAGGGCGCACCTTTCGGTGCACCCTCTCCATAACCTCTATACTTATAAGCCGAATTCTGTTCGCTATATTACTACAACGAGATAACCATCTATCTGGGCCAAACATTACTGAGTGGCTCAAGCGGCGCTCCCACACGAGGTGGGCTCGGCCTTGCACTAAAGTAAGGAATTTTGCCGTTGCACCCTTATGTTTCCATAAGGACTATCCCGAGGGATATCTCCGTTCTTTCGTTCGGAGCCGTTTCTGTTCGCACCTCTCATATTGCTATGGACGGGCGTTACCCGCTACCCTTCTCCTAAACTTTGACATCTAGGTAGTGTTCGGACTTTCCTCTCCAACGATTAAGTCAGAGCAGTTATCCAATACAAAGGCAGAAAAAATTATACAATAAGCTTTAATATTTTGCAAATTTCTAATAAAACGTAAAAGATGGGTTCGCTTCGCGAACCCATCTTTTATATTTTAAATTAAATTAATTTTCTATAATCCCATCGAGGCAAGAATAAGATTTATAATTCCTTTCGCAGATACCATTATAAATATTCCTATAATTCCCCAAATCATATGCTTATAACCATCAGCTTTTTTTTCCGCATTATCAGCATTTCTAATATACATTAATACTCCCCAGACAAAATAAACTACAGCCAAAGCCATAAGCAAATATATTATCGGATTAACTATATTTGTGATAATACTGTTAAAAAGAGAATTGAATGCTACATCATTTCCGGCAGCATATACTTTTGGAATTAAAAAATCCATCATCTTTGTTTATTGAACTTGTTGAATGCCAGGGGCTTGTATAACTGAATTGTTTAGATTGAATGTACTTCCCAATAATCCTACAAGACCCCAAACAGACACCATAACGAATATTGCTACAATTCCCCAAATCATGTTTGTTTTTGCTTTTGTTTTTCCTTCTTCACTACCGGCAAGAACGAATGCAAAGACGCTCCAAATAAACCACACGACAGCCAATGATATGATTATTGGAACAACTAACGCCAACATTGTTTGAAACCATTTTAACAAACCTGGTACACCACCACCTTGGAATGTTGTTACTTGAGCTAACGCTGTCAAAGGCAAAATACTAATTGCGATACTTGTTAAAATTTTCTTCATATTTTTATCAGTCATTTTTGACTGAAATTAATAAATAAAACTAATAAATAAACTGCGACCAATAAACTTTACACTACAATTATAAAACTTACACTTATAATAAGCAAGCCCCCGCTTATTAACATAAGCTCACACCTATTCTTCTTAAAACATTGTTTCAAATTATCATTCGAAACCCTACCTTCAACGTTATTTTATATTTTACACCTATTAAGAATAGGTGTGGGGGCAAGTCAAGTTATCTATTTTAACTCTTTAAACTAGGTACTTTTATTTGCGGTATAATTATATGTCTTGGAGTATTAACTTCTCCACTTAAATCAATAGTATCCTGAAGAAGGTGCACCAAGCCCCAAAGAGATACCATCACAAAAATACCGATGATACCCCAAAACATGAATTTCTTTCCATCTTCCTTTTTTTCACCCTCTTCTCTTATAAACATAAACACACCCCAAAGAAATACAACTATTGCGAGCCCAACTATAATTGGAATTGCTGGGTTCAGTATACATCCCACAAAAAGATTTACTATTAAATCTCTTAGGGTACCAATATCTTCAGTATCACAACTTATAGTGGTTGTTTTAGTACCGGGTGTTGCTGATGGTGTTACTGATGATACAGGTGTTACTGATGATACAGGTGTTATTGATGGTGTTTGTGGATATGGAATGGGGACATCAATACTTTGACTTACTAATTTTCCATTGGTGCCAACACACGTCAATGTATAGGTCGTTACCCCTGGATGGCCTGCAAAAACTTGCGTACCATTAGAATCTCTTGGAAGACTATCGTTAAAATTTTGAATAATAGAACCAGAATTATTTGAACCAGAACAAGATGTGGTATATGTTGAATTCCACTTAAAAGTCATGTCAGGAATGTTGGAAGTGTCAATCGTAAAATTAAGGCTTGGATTAGGGGCCGTAGACCCTACTGGACAAGATACATTATAAATAGAAGATATTGACCTATAAAACACAGCGTCTCTTAATGAAAAATCTACAAAACCACTTGATGGACCATATGTTTGACATGTACCTCCTCCAGAAACATCTGTACATACTTTCCAGCAGTCTTCTGCATTAATCATGCGTATTTGATTATCAATACCGTCAACATTAAGATTGTCGCTTCCTCCTGTCTCTGCATAATAATAACGATTCCAAGTATAAGTACCACTGAAACTGTTTCCGTCATAACTATATACAGTAAGCTTTGCGTCTGCGAATTTTGCAAATCCTAAAAATGCAAATAAAAATATAAAAATAGATAGTGAAAGTATCGTCAAAACTTTTTTACCTATTAGAGAATTATTTATTATTTCTATTTTATTTTTCATTTCAGTACAAAATTTTTAACTATTAATTTAATAAGACTTTTTATTTTATTGTATTTATGGTGCCAATTATTATACTTGCAATAAGTTGAGCTCCAAGAAGAACAGCCACACCTATACATGTATTTGTAAAAACGGTTTTTGCTGTTTCAAGCTCCTTTTCATTACCTTGTGCCTTAACAAAAAGAAATCCTGAGTAAATAAATGCAAAAGTAGCTACTACTGCACCAATTTTTACAATTAAACCCAAAACATAGGCAATGATTGTTGGTATATCAGTACCTGCTTTCAAGGGATTATTTATTACTCCATCACCTGAAGAATATGATGGTGTATTTGGTGTATTGACAGATGATTGGCCAAAACCATTCATTGCAGCATCTTGCCCAGCTGTCTGTGCAGGAGTTTTTGCTCCACCAACACTATCTTGTCCAGCTGTCTGTGCTGTGGTTTTTGCTCCTCCAACACTATCTTGCCCAGCTGTCTGTGCAGGAGTTTTTGCTCCACTAACACTATTTTCTCTGGCTGTTGGTCCTTGATTTTGTAAATTTGGCATATCAACTACATAATATTGATATGTTGCTTTAACATCAGCAATGTCGGTTGATGGAACCCCCATATTTACTAAAGTTTGATCATTATAAACATTTCCTTCAGTATCAGTCCACCCTGCAGAACTATAAGTATAGGACACGCCGTCTATTATTCTTTGATTTTCTGAAGGAATACTTACTCCAAGTTCATTTTCAGAAAGCCAACTACTACTAATATGTTTTGTATTTACCATATCTGAAAGTCCATAAATGTTTGTATTTGACTTTTGATTGTCGGTCCATTGGTTGTTACCAACATAATAATATGTGATTCCATCAGAAACAATGTATGAGGCATCCTCTGGAACTGTAGTGCCTTCTTCAGGTGTTGGAGCAGTGGCCGTTGGAGTGGTTGGAGTTGTTGGAGTAGTTGGGGTAGTTGGAGTGGTTTGAGTAACTGGCGCCGGTGCTTGGTAATTGGTTTGAACACTTGTAATATCAGAATTTATGAAATTCGTACCAATAAAATCGGGAGAAACAGGATTACCAGAACCATCTACCCAGTTATTACCATTATATGTATAGCTTACACCATTTCGAATCCTTGTATTATCAGAAGGTACACTTACATTTTTGGATACATTTTCTGCCAACATAAGTGGCGTAATGGTAGGATTCTTACTGACCAGTTCGCTAGCAGTGTAAAGTGTTGGCAAGTCGTATTTTGTCTCCTGACCTACCCATTTTTTATCTATGGTCAAAGCTTGACTCCCAGAGTAAGGGTACGCTAAGTAATATGTGTGACCATTAGCAACAATATATGGACTATCGGCGAATTCGATATAATCAATGGGACTACCAGTCCCATCTTGATACTTTCCCACTGCGTCCCTTGCATTTGCAACATTTATTGTTCCAAAACCAAACAACAAAACAAGCGCGAGTAAAGTTATTGATATTTTTTTAAAATGTTTGTTCATTTTTTTTGTTATTTAATTTAATAATTTGTTATTTTAATTTCCCAAAAAACGTAAAGCATATGGGGCGACAAGTGCTGAGATAACCGTGTGAATAACAAGCCATGCACACAAAATTATAATCATTCCTATGACTGTCTTTCTAAACATAGCCCAACCCTCTGATATTTGTTCTGGCTTGCTTGGGTTGAATAATATTTTTATTCCTGCTATTGAAAAAGTTATCGCGGCTATTGAACCAGAAATACTTAAAAACCAATTTATAATCCTATTTATTAAAATAAAAAATTCTGTAACATCACAGCAGTGTTGTCCTGCATTTCCACACTGAATTATTGGCAACCATTTTGATTTATCAGAATGGTCTCCTGTATCAGAACAAATTGTTTTGTCGTTGGCGCCGTTTGCGTTTGGCGTTATTATATTTGGCGCTAATGTTGATATATCAAGAGCGGTTCCTGTTGTTCCTTGTGGAGTATCAGCAGCAGCAAAATTCACAATACATAATCCCACCAAAATAACAGATAGTATAATTACTCCAATTAATTTTTTATTTATCTTTTTCATTTTGTATATAATTAATTACTAACTATTTTAGCAGATTATCAATTTCTGTGCTTGCCCTTAAAACCGACTCCTGTATATTCATTTTCCCCGTAGTAATATTTTCAACCATATCCTGAAAAACTTGGTCGGTCTTCTTTGAATCAGGATCTATCCACCCTTTAGAAATTAAGGCAGAATTATAGAAAATTGTTTTTGCAGAATCTGATGAACCAGCTGAAATGATATCATTTCTAGCTGGAGCAGCATTTTCAAACTGTAAGAAAGTAGAAACAGAATCTCCTCCAATCAACATTGATAGTAAATTTATTGTTTGTGTTACATTTTGAGAACTTTTTAATACAGCGAAACCATAAATATTACCGAAAGTTGTTTTTGATTTGACACCTAGTATCTGAGGAACCATGGCAACATCAAAATTTAAGTTTGGATTTCTGTCTTTGATATCTTGGTACTCCGAAGCAAAACCAAAGTATATTGCTAAATTTTCACTCAAGAAATATTGTTTTGATGAAGGCAAAGAACTATTCCAAGAATAGACAGATTTTTTAGGATTTGAATAATCTGTAAAAAATTGTAAAGCAGAATCGGCTGGAACCATAATGTCTGATGGTGATTGAGAGTTTAGTTCTGATTTTAATGTTCCATCTTCTGGAGAAACTATCGGGCTACCTGCTTGCATAATCAAAGTACTCAATAGAGCTTTTGCATTATCTATATTTTTGAATTCTCCAAGCGACGCGACGCTTTGAATAATGTTTGCATTGTTATCACTTTTTGAAAGTTTTCCTGCAAGTAATGGAAAATCAGACCATTTCGTAGGAGGAAGCGCTATACCAGCACTTGAAAACATATCTTTATTCCAATACATTACTAATGGATCAACAAAGAACGGTAAGCCAAATACTCCTCCTGGTTGTAAGTACAACCCGGCTTCTTGAACAAAAGTATCGGTATAAGTTCTTTCGGGATATGCAATCAAATAAACTTTGTCCAAATATCTTTTTATAAGAGTTTGGGGAATTAAAATACTATCAGGAGCTTTTCCTGTTGCTATAGCTTCAACAAGATCACCATCTATTGTATCTATATCTTTGTGTGTATATGTTAATTTTAAATTTAAAGTTTTATTATTTTGTTGATATTCATTAATATAATTATCAAAAACTGTTTTATCTACAGTTCCCCATATCTTTATCTCTGCACTACTATTTGCTGCAGTAGTAGATGATTTATAAGTAGAAAAAGCAACTAAACCAAGAATAATAAAAAAAACAAAAATACCAGTAAGAACTAATTTAAATTTATTTTTATCTGGATTCATATAAATATAATTATTTTCTAAAAATTATTCCGTAGTGTTGTGCACCAGCATTTATAACTCTATCTTTTTGTAAACCATGCTTTTCAAAAATCTTTTCAGCTTGCTCTTTATAAAACACAGCCTGTGGTTGCGGGCCAATACCGCCAAAAGAATTTGACCAATCAATAAAGAGAACTCTTCCTCCTGGCTTTAAAATCCTTTTAATTTCAAGGCATGCGTTGTCTTTTTTTTCTAATTGAAAAAAGGTGTTTGCCACAATTATAGCGTCTAGAGAATTTTCGCGAAGTCGTGTTCCTCCCAAAATTTCAAGATTTGCCCAAACTATATCAATATTATTTAAATGTCTAGTATTTTTAGCTTCGTTTTTTAATCTTTCAAGTAAATCTTTTTGAACATCTATAGCATAAACCTTTCCTGTACCACCCATAGCTTGGGCTGCAGCAAGAGAATATGCACCGGAGCCAGCTCCGAAATCTGCCACATAATTTCCTTTGCCTAAATCAAATTGCTCTATGTTTTTTACTGGGTCTGAAAACATGTTTTTATTCTTATATTATAACCTTACAAATAAAATCATGCTAGTGGATAATTAATAAAAATGGCGGCCTGCAATATAATACTTGCAGACCGCCCAGATATCATTTCTTTCTATTATTTTCTTTGTCTATCTTTTCTAATTTGCTTAAAATCTCTTTGTACAACTTCACGTGCTTTTCCTCCCTTTTTATCAACTTTTTCAACAAAAAAATTAACTTTTTTAAAATCTCTTTTACGTACAGCATACGAACCCCCTTTTAAAAATTAATATCTTAAATTTAAATTAACATAGTCTGTATAATGTTGTCAAACAAAAAAATGCGGGGCGGCTGAAAGCCGCCCCGCATTTTCTCCATTTCAAGGCGAAGTCTAGACGGAATTTTAATTTAAATACACGTCACCGAAGCAATAGAATCCCCTTCTCGAAGCTTCATAATTCTTACACCTTGTGTTTGTCTTCCCAAACTTGGGATTTCTTTTACTTCAACTCTGATGACCTGACTCTTTTTTGAAATGGCTGCAATTTCATCCTCCTCATCTGTAACAACTTTTGAAGTAATTATTTTCCCCGTCTTGTCTGTAACTTTCATTGTAATAATTCCAGAACCACCTCTTCCTTGAACTTTATATTCATCGAGTGGAGTTTTCTTTCCATAACCATTTGCACTAATTACCAAAAATTCTGGATTTTTCATTTCTTTCTTCACTACATCAGCACCAACAATAGAATCACCTTTATCAAGTTTCATTCCGCGGACGCCAGAAGCATTTCTTCCCATCACTCTTACATCTTTATCTTTAAATCTTATTGCTTGTCCTTCTTTTGTTGAAAGAATTACTTGATCGCCTTCTGACATAAACAAAGCTGACCTAAGCTCATCTCCTGTATCAAGACTAATCGCTATCAAACCATTTCTTCTGACATCTTTAAATGCATCTGCATCAACTCTCTTTGTCGTTCCATTTTTGGTAACTAAAATAAGCGAAAGTTTTAGATTTTTTAATTCTTTTGGCATTGCAAGAACAGAAGTAATTTTTTCTTCACTAGAAATTGCAAGGTAATTTACAATTGCCTTTCCTTTTGTTGCTCTCTTTCCTTCTGGCAATTCATACATTTTTAATTGATATGCTTTTCCTTTGTCTGTAAAGAACAAAATATCATTGTGAGTTGTCGCCGTAAGGAAATGAGTAATAAAATCTTCATCTTTTGTATCAAGATCCACTACACCTACTCCACCTCTTTTTTGTTTTCTGTATTCATCTGGATTTGTTCTCTTCACATAACCGCCAGCAGTAAGAACAAGCATACTTGGCTCATCGGCAATTAAATCCTCTTCGGAGAATGATTTTATACCGCCCTTTACGATTTTTGTTCTTCTTTCATCACCGTATTTGGCTTTAATTTCAGCAAGTTCGTCTTTCATTATTTTCAAAATTCTCTTTGTTTTTGAAAGAATATCTTTCAAGTCTTCAATAAGTGTTTGTACGGCTTTTAGCTCATCTTCAATTTTCTTTCTTTCAAGTCCTGCGAGCTTTTGCAATTTCATTTCAAGAATCGCATTTGCTTGAATTTCAGAAAACTTAAATGATTTCATAAGCTGAGCTCGTGCATCATCTACATCTTTAGACTTCTTGATAAGCTTAATTATTTCATCAATATGGTCGAGCGCTTTTTTCAAACCAAGTAAAATATGCTCACGTGCTTCAGCTTTTTTCAAATCAAATTCTGTTCTTCTTTTTATAACAATTTTTCTGTGTTCAATAAATTCATCCAAAAATGTTTTTAGAGAAAGAGTTTTTGGCACACCATTTACAAGCGCAACAAGATTGAAGTGAAAAGTTTCTTCAAGCTGACTATGTTTATATAAATAATTTAATACACTCTGCGGTTGAGCACCATTTTTCAAATCAATAGCAATTCTGATATCTTTTGCAGATTCATCTCGCAAACCTTTTATTCCTTCTATTTTTTTATCACGAACAAGATTTGCAATCGCAATGATAAGCTCGGATTTATTTACTCTGTAAGGAATAGAGGTAATAATAATTTGGAAAGTCCCCTTTTTATCTTCAACAATTTCTGCATGCCCACGAGTAACAACTCCTCCACGGCCAGTAGCATAAGCGTGATTAATGTCTGTTTGATTAAAAATTGTTCCACCCGTTGGAAAATCCGGACCTTTTATAAATTGTAATAAATCTTCCGTTGAAGCATCTGGTTTATCAGCTAAATACAAAGTTGCATCTACAACTTCACCCAAATTATGCGGTGGAATATTTGTTGCCATACCAACAGCAATACCAAGCGTCCCATTTAATAGAAGGTTTGGAACAGCAGATGGAAGTACTGATGGCTCCTTTTTTGTATTGTCATAGTTTGGTCTCCATTCAACAGTATCTTTTTCCAAGTCTTTGAGCATTTCGCTGGAAATTTTGGACATTTTTGCCTCTGTATATCTCATAGCGGCGGCAGAATCTCCATCAATGTTTCCAAAGTTTCCCTGACCAATAATAAGTGGGTATCGAGTAGCAAAATCTTGAGACATTTTCACCATGGATTCATAAATAGCAGCATCTCCATGTGGGTGATAATTTCCCATAACTTCTCCAACGACAGATGCGGACTTTCTAGTTTTTGCCCCAGCAGTAATACCCATTTGATGCATAGCGTAAAGTATTCTTCGGTGAACCGGCTTCAAACCATCGCGAATATCCGGAAGAGCTCTCTGTGTAATAACAGACATAGCATAATCCAAATAAGATTCTTTCATCTCTGTTACTATGTTTCTATTCGAGAGTGCTTTGTGTTCTCCGCTATTTTCTTTTTCTTTACTCATTATTTTTTATTGTATTTACCCGAGAAAATTTTTACTGATAAAAAGTTATATGTTTCTTTAAATAACTTGGTTTTAATTATTATTAATGATGATACTTTAAACTAACTTTTTGCATTATGCAATATTACATTATTTTTTATATTAAACTATATTTTCGATTTATTACTTTTTCTTTTTAAAAACAATTTAATTGCATAATGCGTCGGTAAAAAATTTAACGGGCTAGTTTGAACTTGAACTAACACTAGAGGACGTTGATATATTTTGGTCTGTTGTTTGTTCGGTCCCCGATGCTATATTTTCAGTTGAACTACCAAACACTTGTTCTAATACTGGTTTTGCGTCATTTTCTATTTCTGAAAACGATTCTTGTATTGATTTTATCGGATTAATTTGATCATACGGCACAATTTTTACTTCATCCTTCCATATCGAATTAATTGAAAAACTTAAAACTATTATTAAAATTGTTAAAAAAACCGCTGATGAAATCGCAAAAACTCTTTTTTTTTCAATAGACCAACCATGTATCCAATACAAAGTTTTACTAATAATGTTCTTGTTTTTTTCTTTGATTTGGTTCATTTTATTATATCCTATAATTTATCTTTTTATTTTAATGAACTTTTAACGAGACAGGTTTTATTTTACAATTTTCATCAACATTCTTTTATTCTATTTTTAAACTGCTGAAAGAACTATCACCTCACCCATCTTACCTTCCAAATCTTTTCTCCTTATTGTCAGTTTGTCTATCGGCTTTACATTGTCTTCTCCTGCTTCTTTTAAATATTTTTTTAGGGCATCTTTTATTCCGACATCGCCAAAATGCATAGGAATAATTATTTTTGGCTCTATTTCAACTGTAAGTTTTTCAGCTTTTGTTGCATCCAAAACAGTGTCATCTCCGACAGGAACAATTAAAATATCAACGTCTCCGAGAGCTTCTTTTACTTCTGACGAAAGATTAATGTCTGAAAGCGCGCCCAAAAAACAAATATTCATATTTTCTAGTGCGACTGAATATATTGTATTGATTCTTTCCTTTCCACCATAATTAGATTTTGAGGCGAAACCTTTTATAAATACATCTTTGATTTCATATTCTCCTGGACCAGATATAACAAATGGATCTTTACCGTTGTAGGAAAGATTTTCTGTGCCGTTCATATCTGGATGGTTTAAAGAAACAAGTGCAATATCAGAAAAAAATCTGGTTGGCTTAAACTTTGAATCCTTAGAAATAGGGTTAAAAGCGATGGTGGTATCGCCAAACTGAACTTTAAAAAACTCCACCCCTAGGTAAGTTATTATCATGAATTAATTATAGCAAAATTAAATAAATTATCAACCAAAAATGTTTAGATAAATTATCAAAATCTATATTTGACATATACAATAAATGGTAATAATCTATCTTTGGAAGCAGTTCTAGTTACAAATTCAAAGTCCCCCAAATCGGGGAGGAGGTTAGTATGAGAAAAGAGTTTGTTTTTGTAATTGTTA
>Ga0209083_1003279_pt1 | contig 13803 bp, 13 predicted proteins | sample AM7aDNAmetaG_FD_184132 | JGI IMG/M metagenome (GOLD analysis project Ga0209083, IMG submission 184132) | Freshwater microbial communities from Finland to study Microbial Dark Matter (Phase II) - AM7a DNA metaG (SPAdes) (version 3) | ecosystem: Environmental > Aquatic > Freshwater > Lake ...
CCCGAAAAGTGGCCTAGTTTGCTCCGGAATGACTGGCCTAGTTTACTCCGGAATGAGTGGCCTTGTTTGGTCCGGAATCACTGGCCTAGTTTAGTCCAGAATAGTCAAAAAATCGAAATGTCTTCGTTTTTTGCACTTTTTGGGCGGTTTTCCCGCAGTTGTTTTCGCAAATATGTAATAATTTTTCGTCGTAACATCTCCTTTCCCAGTCTTCGAATTCGGCATTTTTAAAATGTCCTGGTAACGATATTAACCTTTACACTATGTGTTTAAAAGTCGCAAACTTTACTTTTTGGGAGTAGGAGAGCGGGCTTTAACTAAAGTTTCAGAATGTCCAGAAATCCCGGATTACAAAATTCCCTTTTACCCGGTTTAAACCCTTCACCAGATAATACCGGTGCAAATTTCCTGTAAGTACAACAATGCGCCTGTATTCATTCGTAAAGTGCAGGATATTCTTAATCATGATATCATTCCTTTTCTCCCAAAAATCCTTTTGAAGATGGGCGAATCCGGCATGTTTTTTCAGTGAGTCGGTAGTCTCAACTATTTCTATAGGTTTATTCAAGTAGATGAACTCCTGAATTTCAAGGAGGTTCATTAACATTTCAGAATTCAACTCCTCTAGGGTTGTTATCTCCAGGTCATTCACATTTTCCAGACTTTTACAAAGAAGCAAAAAATCAGATTGGTTTCTGTCGCTCAGCAGGCCTCCTAAACCATATTGGGCAATGTCTTTATACATACTATCCTGTCTGTTGAAAAAATCATTTTCTCTGTAAAACTCATTCCTTCCCGTAATATCAAAAGGTCTTATGTCGGCCTTGTGCGATTTACAGTAATTGTTTGAAGCGATATCTTCCGGAGTGGCCTTCCCCTCTTTCAGCATATAAGGCCGTTTCACGGTATCGAACTGAAAATCTGAAGTGAAAAATGATGAGTCCAGCTCAACCAGTATCAGGTCAGGTTTTACCCGGTTCAGCACAGAATCAAGAACATGAATGTTGCAGAATTTCGTATTGGTGTGGGAAGTTCCAATGATGCAAATTATTGAAGGCTCCAGGTTTTGGGCACAGGCTAAGTGAACCGACAGCAATACAAGAATTATGGATATTGGGATTCTCTTTACTCCGGTCATATGGCTGCGTATTTTTTCATGTATTCTAATATAAAAGAATTCAACTGAAGTCTGGGAATCCCAAGTTCTTTCTCAATAACATCTTCCGGGGCATATTTGGATTTCGGATATGATAACAGGATTAGTGCTTTTTGAAATCCATACTTATCAATAGTATATTTCATAATGATGGCACCTTTAACATAGACGGGATCCGTAATTTTAGACATTGAATCCAGGCTCATAATCTTAGATGTATCAGAATGCAATTCATGAATAAAATACTGATACAGGTTATTCGCATGCCATTTCAGGTCATGACCCTTGTTCCCGCCCAGGCAGGTAGCCAATCCTTCATCAAATAAAAGGATATGATCCGGGTTTGTAAGACAAGTAAAGTAGTGAACGAGTTCATGCCGGTGATTTTCATCAGAAGCTGAAAGCAGCAGGTAATCATCTGCTATATAACGACCATCTTTCGAACCCGGCAACATTGGCTGATAAATAAACCCGATGCGATTCATAAGTGAAACGGTATTGGTATCTATAATATATATCAACTTATGTATGATCGGTTGATTAAATAGTACGGATAAACTGTCCTGAAATTCAACAAATTTCCGTGCCTTTTCTTGGGAAAACGGGTAATATCCCGGATAATAATAGAGCACTTTCCCAATATCGGTAGTCTTTAACTTTTCTTTTTCATAGCAGAAATAATTAAAGAGTTTGCATTCCCCTTCTATTTTTTTAGCTAGAACATAGTAGATGGCTTTTATCTGCACATTGCCTGTTGAATCTACAACTGAATTGCAGTTTAATATCCGGTAATAATTATATTCAACCGGTTCAATATTCAGAACAGTCGTACGATAAAAAAACAATGCCGGGAAAATTGAAAATACAAAGTCGGGACGAGGGTATAACTGTTTTTCCTCGGTGTTCCAGGCATTGAACCCAAGGGTGTCATTTTTCAGAATCCATCCATAGATGCGGGATTTAAGATAAGATGTCCAAACTTTGACCATTGAATTTACTTCAACATCAGTAGTGTCTACATTTGAGTAATTCACTCTAATTAAATCGCCAATCCTATCTGATTTTGTCTGACAGTGAACAACCAGGGGAAACAATATAAGCAGGATTAAACAGTACTTTGTCATATGGTTATTTCACGTGAGTTTCTTATGTAAGTACCCCATTTTTCCTACAGATCAAATTTAGGCAGTTTTCATTTGATTTCTTTCATTCATAAACTCAATCGGGCTCTTGCCACCTAAACTGTCATGAGGGTGTTCATTATTATAATCATCTAAGAATTCTTCAGTCTTTTCCCTGACCTGATGGATGTTTTCAAAAATGTTCAAGTCAAGTACATCTTCTCTGAATGTGCGGTTAAAGCGCTCAACATAGCCATTCTGGTTGGGTTTTCCCTTTTGGATCCGTACGTGGGTTATATTCGAGTTTTCGCAAAAGACCTCAAAATCTTTTGCGATAAACTCGGTACCGTTATCACTCCGGATCTCCTCGGGTTGGCCTCGCCATTCAATGACCCGTTTCAAGTGCTTAACGACTTTATATGCAGGGAAAGAGAAATCAATTTCAATTGTCAATGCTTCACGGTTATAGTCATCAAGAATATTCAATGTCCTGAACTTCCTCCCATTCTCCAGGCGATCTTCCATGAAGTCCAGACTCCAGGTAAGGTTATGCCGTACAGGTTGTAGTAGCGTCTTTTTCTCGGGGTTGGGTATTCTTCGTTTCATCTTTCTTCTGTGGGCCATGCCCAGTTTCCTATAAACCCTTCGGACTCGTTTGTGATTCCACTTTAACCCTTCCCTTCGGATGCGTTTGTAATACTCGGGAAAGCCTCTGGCCGGCAGCTTTTCGCCGTACATTCGGAGCTTTTCCTCAACTTCGCTATCGTCCTTTACCTGTTCATAATAATACATTGAACGATCGAGAGAGATAATTTTACACGCCCTGGCAACAGAAACCATTTCCTCGTCATGGATTTCCCTGACGATCTCCCTCTTTTGGCAGGGCGTTAAAGTTTTTTTTCGATGACGTTCTTTAGAATTCGATGATCCAGGCTCAGATCCGCATACATCCGTTTAAGTTCGGCATTCTCGCGTTCTAATTCCTTAAAACGCCTAAGTAGTTCTGCGTCCATCCCGGAATATTTCTTCTTCCAGTTGTAAAACGTGTTTCGATTGATCTTAAGTTCCCGGCAAATATCCAGGACGTTCTTGCCCGCCTCGTGCTCCTTGAGCACCTGCGTGATCTGGCTTTCGGTAAATCGGCTCTTTTTCATACTACAAGTGTAAAATTAGACATTTATGCCTATTTTTAACCTGTAGGATTTTTAGGGCTACTTACATTACCGCATGAATATAATTTTGACATGCTTTAAAATAGCAAAACCAATAAACGAAAAAATCATTATTATTCAATATCAACCTAAAAAATAAAATCATGAAAAAGTACATTTTACTCATTGCAGTTTTATTCATGGGATCCTTCGCCTATGCTCAATCGAATAAAGAGGAGGTGGATTTGATGCAGGCCGCATTCGGGATGGATAAAAAAGCAGCAGTAGCAGATTTTGTTAAACCGTCAGCCGCCCAGAAAGATGCTTTCTGGGAACTTTATGACGAATATGAAACACAACGGAAAGTCCTTGGCAAACAAAGGATTGCATTGTTGGAGCAATATGCTGCCCAGTACCAGACGATGACAAGCGAACAGGCAGATGCATGGACAAAGAAGGTGATTGAGCTCCAGAAAAAAACAGACAACCTGATCGTTACCTATTACGGCAAAGTGAAGCTGGTATCTGACGGGGTTGTGGCTACCCAGTTTTACCAAATCGAAAACTTTATCCTCACGGCCATTAGGGCAAAGATTCTTCAGAATGTTCCTTTTCTGGAGAAAAAATAACCACTAAGTCAATTTTCTCATGAAGATGATAGTAATTTTTCTTACTCTTTTAATTAGCCTTCCTGTTTTAACAGTTGTCCAAACGGTTGAAGTAACCCCCTTTGGAGGTTATGTATTTGGCGGCACCATGCATGGTGACTATGGGGATGTGTATAGTTGCAGTTGATGTGAGAGGCCGTTCCTTTAAGATCCTAGCAAATATCGAAATTACTGACAAGTGTTCCGGGGTTATTTTCGCACACGGTTCCCGCTTTGGTGGTCATTCGCTTTTCATCAAAGACAAGAAATTGTGTTATGTTTATAATTTCCTTGGCATCATGCCTGAACAAAGATATGTTTCAGGTGAGCTGAAACCAGGAAAGAACACGGTTGGCATGGAGTTTATCCGGGAAAAAGCCGGTGAACATTTCGAATCAATCGGAACCATGAAATTATACGTAAACAACCAAGAGGTTGCATCGGGACCGATGCGAACCCAGGCGGGTAAATTCACACTTACAGGCGACGGACTCTGCGTAGGCTGGGATAGCGGAGACGCTGTAAGCCAAATGTACAAGACCCCCGGTGATTTCACTGGAGGAACAATTTTCGGCGTTGCCGTCTCCATTGGCAAGGATCAATACCTTGACCTGGAAAAAGAAGCACAAAGACTGATGGCAGATTCGATCGTATCTTTATAAAATCCTTATCACTCCTACCCTATCCTTATAAAACCTTTATAAATTCAGTTGCAATTTTGTACCGTTAAAAAAGGAATCAAATGAATGCAACAATTTTAGTAATTGCACACGGAACTTCCGGTATGAATTTCATCCAGGAGTATGTTATAGGGGCCATTATTGCCCTGCTTATTTTGGGATACCTGGCTTATTCGCTTATTAAACCTGAAAATTTTTAATCCCGGCTTTATATGGACACCATTGAATTTTTCTTGGAATTGTTTGGAGGTTCAGCTCTTTTGTTTGGATCCGGATGTTTGATTGGTCATCTTCTAAATTTAAATAAATTCTCAGACGACCTGAAAAAGAGCCAACAATTACATTTGAGAAAAGCAGGTCTTTCAATGAATGAACCGGATGATTTAATAAAGGATAATGATTTCTAACACAGGAAAATAAAATGACGCCACAGGATTTTATCCAGATAATTCTATTTATCGCTGTCCTTACTGGGCTTACTCCCATTCTGGGAAGTTATATGTATAAAGTTTTTACAGGAAAAAAGCATGTGATGTTGCCAGTGTTAGGTTGGCTTGAAGGACTGATTTACCGGTTTGTCGGAGCAGACCCGGTTGAAGAGACAAACTGGAAGTCTTATACCTTCAGTTTGCTGATGTTTAATTTCATTGGATTTGTTTTTGTCTTCCTGATTCAGCTCTTTCAGGCATATTTGCCATTGAATCCCGCAAACCTTCCAAATGTTTCCTGGCATTCGGCCATCAACACATCTGTCAGCTTTGTTACCAATACGAACTGGCAAGGATATGCCGGAGAAACAACAATGAGTTATTTCGTACAAATGATTGGGCTTACCGTGCAGAACTTTGTCAGCGCGGCGACAGGAATAGCAGTAATATTGGCAGTAATAAGGGGTATAACGCGTAAATCCACCGATATAATTGGTAATTTCTGGACAGACCTTACACGCTCGATACTGTATGTGCTTTTACCGCTTTCTATTATGTTTGCCATTGTATTGGTGGGTCAGGGAGTTATTCAGAACTTTAAAACATATGAACCGGTTCAAACTTTACAGGGAGGACATCAGGTGCTCCCTATGGGACCGGCAGCGTCTCAAATTGCGATCAAACAGTTAGGTACAAACGGGGGCGGATTTTTTAATGCCAACAGTGCCCACCCATTCGAAAACCCCACTCCATTCAGTAACTTTCTCCAAATACTTGCCATATTCCTTATACCGGCATCATTGACCTATATGTATGGTAAAATGGTCGGCTCCGCCCGACAAGGATGGGCAATTTTCTCGGTGATGCTGATTTTGTTCCTGGCAGGACTATGTCTTTCTCTGTATGGTGAATATTCAACCAATCCTGTTTTCGGACATTTACCGCTGATGGAAGGGAAAGAAACGCGTTTTGGAATCACCAACAGTGTGTTGTTTTCGGTGGTTACAACCAATGCTTCCTGTGGTGCGGTGAATGCCATGCACGATAGCCTCTCGCCTCTGTCAGGGATGGTTGCAATCATAAATATGATGCTTGGGGAAGTTATTTTTGGTGGTGTTGGCGCCGGGTTATATGGAATGGTTATATTCATCATCCTGACCGTTTTTATTGCCGGGTTAATGGTTGGACGTACACCGGAATACCTCGGTAAAAAAATTGGCGCCTTTGAGGTTCAAATGGCCATCGTTGCTAACCTGACCACGAGTGTTGCTATCCTGGTTTTCACTGCATGGGCCTCGGTAAGCAGTTATGGTTTAGCAGGCCTCCATAATACCGGCCCCCATGGCTTTTCCGAAATTTTATATGCATATACGTCCGCTGCCGGGAATAATGGCAGTGCCTTTGCCGGGTTAAATGCAAATACGTTGTTTTACAATCTGACACTCGGGTTTGTTATCCTGGCAGGCCGTTTTGGGGTTATTATACCTGCTCTGGCAATTGCCGGAAGCTTGGCAGGGAAGAACATTACACCACCTTCATCCGGAACTTTTCGCACCGACAATTGGTTGTTTATCGGATTACTTATCGGTGTCATCCTCATAGTTGGAGGATTGACCTACTTCCCGTCATTATCACTCGGACCTGTTGTAGAACATTTGCTAATGAATAATGGCATTTCTTTTTAACTATTAAACAAAATGAGTACTAAATTAAATACAAGCCTTTTCAATAAAAAGATTTTCATACAGGCCGCTAAAGACAGTGTGATCAAGTTAAACCCTGCGGTTTTAATTAAAAATCCTGTCATTTTTATCGTAGCCATTGGATCGTTTCTTACAACCATCATCGTGACTGCGGGCATGATTCAGGGCAATTTTTCATCTTTCAATTTTCAGATTGCCATATGGCTTTGGTTTACGGTGTTGTTTGCCAATTTTGCTGAAGCAATTGCCGAAGGCAGGGGAAAAGCCCAGGCTGAAAGTCTCAGGAACAACCGTACGCAAACAAAAGCCCGAAAGATGACCGGCAAGCTTGAAGTTTCGACATTTGCCACCGGGCTTAAAAAGGGCGACATTGTCGTTTGCGAAGCCGGGGATGTTATTCCATCCGATGGTGAAGTGATTGAAGGCATTGCCAGTGTCGACGAGTCGGCCATCACCGGCGAATCCGCCCCGGTGATCCGCGAAAGCGGAGGTGACCGTTCGGCAGTTACAGGAGGAACAAAGGTGATCAGCGATCAGATATTTATCCGGATTACAACGGAGCCTGGCAATACGTTTATCGATCACATCATTGAATTGGTTGAAGGTGCAAAGCGACAAAAAACACCCAATGAAATTGCCCTCTCTATTCTGCTTTCGGGATTGTCGATCATATTTCTCCTGGCTGTGGCAACTTTGCCTGCTTTTTTCAGATACAGCCTTACAGCCTCGGGCTTGCCACCGTCACAAAATTTAACTATTCCGGTTTTGATTGCCTTACTTGTTTGTCTGATCCCCACAACAATAGGGGGTTTGCTGAGTGCAATCGGCATCAGCGGCATGGACAGGCTTATCCAGCGCAATGTTATCGCCACCAGCGGCCGGGCCATTGAAGCTGCCGGGGATGTTGACGTGCTTTTATTGGATAAAACCGGTACAATCACCCTTGGCAACCGCATGGCAACAGATTTTATTCCGGCCGAAGGGGTAACAGTCGAAGAACTTGCCGATGCAGCGCAGATTTCATCCTTATCGGATGAAACCCCCGAAGGTCGTTCAATTGTTATCCTGGCAAAGGAAAAATTCGGAATACGCGGCCGTGAGGTTCATCAGCTCAATGCAACATTTATTCATTTTACGGCTCAATCGAGAATGAGTGGTGTCGACCTGAAAGGGGATGATGGCACCGCCTATAAAATCCGCAAGGGCTCATCTGAAGCAATCCGATCCTTTGTGCAAAGTAACAATGGTTTCTACCCGCAAAAAATCCAGGATATTGTAATAGAATTGGCAAGACAAGGGGCAACACCGCTGGTTGTTGCAGTAGATAAAAAGGTTTTAGGGGTCGTTCACCTGAAAGACATTGTTAAAGGTGGAATCAAACAGCGATTCGCTGAACTTCGTAAAATGGGAATTAAAACAATCATGATTACCGGCGACAATGCATTGACTGCAGCAGCTATTGCAGCTGAGGCAGGGGTTGATGACTTTATGGCTGAAGCAACCCCCGAAGGCAAATTACGGCGTATCCGTGAAGAACAGGCTAAGGGCCATCTTGTAGGTATGATAGGTGATGGAACAAATGATGCCCCTGCACTTGCACAGGCAGATATAGGTATTGCCATGAATACAGGAACTCAGGCTGCACGTGAAGCAGGAAACATGGTTGATCTCGACAGTAACCCAACCAAACTGATTGAGGTAGTGGAAGTCGGGAAACAGTTACTGATGACCCGCGGCTCGCTTACTACTTTCAGCATTGCAAACGATGTGGCCAAATATTTTGCCATTATTCCTGCCATCGCCATTGCACTGTATTCACGGGGAAACGGAATGGGACCTCTCGCTGCTTTGAATATCATGAACCTCGGATCACCACAAAGCGCTATCCTGAGTGCAGTAATTTTTAATGCGTTTATCATCATACTATTGGTGCCATTGGCTTTGAAAGGTGTTCGCTACCGGCCTGTTTCAGCCAATGCTGCCTTATCACGCAACCTGCTCATTTTTGGCCTGGGTGGACTAATTTCGCCTTTCATCGGGATTAAACTTATTGATTTACTGATAAACCTGTAAACCGGTAAAAAAAATGAAAACACTCTTATTTCATTAAAAATTTTCCTGACTTTTACCGTTTTAACAGGAATTATTTACCCTCTGTTCATAACAGGAATTGCACAGGTTTTATTTCCTGAAAAAGCAAATGGCAGCCTTCTTGTAAGAAATAGTCAAGTCGTAGGAAGTAAACTCATAGGCCAGCAATTCGATTCTGTCATTTATTTTACTTCTCGCCCATCGGTCATATTATATAACCCTCTGCCTTCGGGAGGTTCAAACTATGGGCTGACAAACATCAAACTGAAAGAAATTGTTGCTGCAAGAAGACACACTTTTTGTTCTTTTAATCAGCTTGACAGCCTGACAGCAATCCCTTCCGAAATGCTTTTTGCATCAGCAAGCGGACTTGACCCGCATATTTCACCTCAGGCAGCATTGTTACAGGTTGACAGGATAGCAAATGCAAGGAATTTCAATGACCTGTGCAAGCTCAAACTGATAAATTGTATCAAGAACCTCACGGAAGGTTCCCAGTTTTTATGTCTGGGCGAAAAGAGGGTAAATGTTTTATTGCTAAATTTAGAAACTGATAAAATTCAATGAACGGTTTCATCGAAAACAGGCCTGATCCTGACGAACTTTTAGCTTCCCTGATCACCGAAGAAGAAAGAAGCAAACGGGGTAAACTTAAAATATTTTTCGGTATGTGCGCCGGAGTGGGTAAAACATATACCATGCTGCAAACTGCCCAGTCCGAGAGATTAAAAGGCAATGAAACTATCATCGGCTATATTGAAACGCATAAACGTAAGGAGACTGCCAGTCTGGTGGAAGGGTTTGAAATTATTCCACGTAAAATCTATGAATACAAATCCACTTCCGTTCAGGAAATGGATCTGGACGCCATAATAGCGAGAAAACCTCAGCTGGTGCTGGTTGACGAACTGGCACACACCAATGCACCAGGAAGTCGGCATACAAAACGATATCATGCTATACAGGAAATTCTTGAAAATGGAATTAACGTTTTTACAACCCTTAATGTTCAGCACCTTGAAAGTCGTTCTGACACTGTAGCCCAGATTACCGGGACCCTCGTGCGTGAAACAATACCCGATGAGATTTTCGAAAATGCTGATGAAATTGAGTTGGTAGACCTCACCCCTGATGAACTACTTGAACGTTTGAGGGAAGGTAAGGTTTATACACCGGAACGTTCTCGTGAAGCCATTGACAATTTTTTCAGAAAAGGAAATATCACCGCATTGAGGGAAATGGCTCTGCGTATTGTTGCTGATCGGGTTGACAGACAGCTTCACGATTACATGCAGCACAAGCGGATCCGGGGTCCCTGGAAATCGGGGCTTCATCTTTTAGTTGCTGTCGGACCCAGTCCATATTCAGGAAAACTTTTGAGATGGGCTAAAACACTGTCCTATTCGATGGGGGCAAACATCCAGGCAATTTATGTCGAAACGTTGCACATTCTGTTACCCAAAGAGCGGGAACTGCTTGATAAAAATATAAAGCTCGCAAAACAATTGGGAATAAAAGTGAGGATTATCACCAGCAATGATATTGTGCGAGCCATTGTTGATTTTGCTATCAAAGAGAACATTACACATATTATTGTAGGCAAACCACGGGTCCGTAACCTGATTTCCTTACTTCGACTTGGCAGGTTTGTAAACAGACTGATACGTTATAGTGGGAATATTGATGTTTATATTCTTGGTTCAGATAACCAGTCAAAAGACAAATTCAGGGAAAGAATTTCCATACCCCCTTTTACTTCAACGATCAGGCAATACCTGATCATTCCCATAATCGTTCTTTTATCCTCGGCTGTATGTTTTCTTGTTAAGGATTATATCGGGTATCAGGTTGTCTCATTTGTTTTACTGTTCCTTGTCTCTTTACTTGCACTATTTTTTGGGACTGGTCCTATTTTACTTGCCTCAACCTTAAGCGCCTTTATCTGGGATTATTTTTTCATCCCGCCCCAGTTTACCATAAATATTGGACAAGCTGAAGATGTGCTCATGTTCATTATGTTTTTTATTATTGCACTGCTCAATGGAATTTTAACTTCAAGGGTCCGGCGACAAGAGAAAAGAATCAGGGTCAGGGAAGAACGTACCAATGCACTTTATCAGCTTACCAGAGAATTTACTTTGGTTTCAGGGATTGATGAAGTATCAAAAATCGCTGTTCAATATATTGAAAAATATTTCAAGTTAGAGTGTGCCATTCTACTGAAAAATGAATTGAATCAGCTTGAAAACCAGGTGAACCATGATACAAAGATAAAGTTGTCAGAGAACGAATACAGTGTGGCCGCCTGGGTTTACAAGCACGCTGCAAAAGCCGGGAAGCACACCGACACACTGCCATCTGCTGTATATACATTTTATCCTTTAACCGGGAATAATGGCAACATGGGGGTCATAGCAGTACAACAGACCAATGTTTTTACTCAGGGAGAGGAGCAATTCTGGGAAGCATTTTTATCCCAAATATCAGGGAAATTCGAGCGTGAATATTTACGGAATGTTGCAAAAAACACCTTTATTCTGAATGAATCGGATAAACTCTACAAAACCCTTTTCAATTCTATTTCACATGAGTTGCGAATTCCTGTAGCAACTATCATGGGAGCATCGGATACGCTGTTAGTCCAAAGCTATTCAGAAGAAACGAGGCATAAATTATATGATGAAATAAACACAGCTTCAGTCCGGCTCAACAGGCTCATCGAAAATCTGCTGAATATGTCGCGCCTTGAATCAGGCCGGATAACTCCACGGCCTGACTGGTGTGATGTTCATGATCTTGCAAATAAAATATCTGTAAACCTTGATCATGAGTTGGCGCCTTTCAAGTTATCGACTGTAATCCCTAAGGATATGCCATTGGTATTGATTGATTTTGGATTGATTGAACAAGCCCTGCACAATTTGATATTGAATGCAACACAAAATGCCCCGGAAGGATCCCAGATCAGGCTCAAGTTCTATTTCGACAACGACTTGCTCACCATACAAGTGATGGACCGGGGTCCTGGATTTCCTGCCAGTGAACTGTCATCAGTATTTAACAAGTTTTACCGGGGAAAAGAGGCAAAAGCAGGCGGCACAGGATTGGGTTTGTCAATAGTGAAAGGCTTTATTGAGGCTCACCATGGATCGGTACTTGCGGAGAATCGCAGGAACGGTGGAGCTATTTTCACTATTAAAATTCCAGTCAAAATCTCAAAGATGGACCAATTCAGTAAAAATAATATCTGATGTTAAGTCCTGATAACATATTAATTATTGATGACGAACACCAAATTCGCCGGTTGCTGGAGATTACACTCTCAGCAAATGGCTATAAAATTTCTGAGGCATCGACTGGAAAAGAAGGTCTGTCAATGGCAGCTACAAGTCAACCTGTTTTAATAATCCTTGATCTTGGCTTGCCGGATATTGACGGTCTTGATGTCCTGAAAAAATTACGGGAATGGTATCTTAAACCAATTATCATTCTATCAGTGCGAAGTTCAGAGGAGGACATCATCAAAGCACTTGATATAGGGGCCAACGATTACCTGACAAAACCGTTTCGCACAGGCGAGTTGCTTGCTCGAATCCGGGTTGCCATTCGGCAAAGCCAGGGAACTTCTGAAAACCCTGTACTCAATTTTGGATCCCTGGCAATCGATCTCTCAAACCACACCGCGCGTAAGAATAATGAATTATTAAAACTCACCTCCACGGAATTTTCACTTTTAGCATTATTAGCAAAAAACGAAGGCCGGGTACTGACCCATCAATATATTCTAAAAGAAGTTTGGGGAATGGGATATATTGAACAAACCCAATATCTTAGGGTTTTTATTGCCCAGCTGCGTAAAAAGGTGGAAGACGATCCGGCAAAACCAAAAATGTTAAATACAGAATCAGGAATCGGCTATCGCTTTGGAAGTTAATTTACTAAATGCTTGTTCCGTCCATTGATCATTTATTGATAATTTTTACCCCATTTGTACTTCATATCCTTAACTGCCTGGTATTACCATGATTTACCTTTTGTATGGGCAAAAAAGAAAGGATCTTTAAATAGCAGATATCATCCCCATCCGCCTGGTGGTTCAATAGTAAAAGTAAGCAAAAGCTTAATCAGGATGCAGTAATATTTCCTGGTAAAACCATAGCCGATATCACATCTATCGAGGAAATATTGAATGCCGGAAAGCACGTATACATTGGATATGCTATTTTTTATCGATGAATGGCACTGCTGGTAAATTAATGGACAGGGTGCCTTCGACGAAAGGCATTCAAGGAATTTCCACAGGCGGAAACATCGCAGAAATGAAACAGGAAGCAATAATTGCATCAATCATAATTCCAGGATCAGATAGATGCTGGCTGCCCAGTGCAAATCTGGTTGCAGACACATAAAAGGGAATTGGAAGATCACCGAATGAAACTCGGGCACAAAGGTTCCTTTATTTGGTTGTCATAAGCATGACACAATTGGTGGGAATAGTCACATGATTACCTGATTTCCAATTTCTATACCCACTCATTCTTTTATGCGCATGGGAGTGTATTTAAAGAAAAGCTTTTTTCGATTTTCCTAATAAGACAAAAGGTGTGAAACATGCAACTTATTAAAATAATTGTGTAACAGTAAAAATAATATTGAAAATAATTTTGCATGATAAAAAATAATAAATCATTATTGAATGGTGATTATTCCGGGCAAACAAGGCCACTCATTCCGGAGTAAACTAGGCCAGCGATTCCGGAGCAAACTAGGCCACTATTTCATATGTCAAATGGTTGCATAAAATTACTAATTTTTCTCAAGTGTTT
>Ga0209083_1003284_pt1 | contig 13776 bp, 13 predicted proteins | sample AM7aDNAmetaG_FD_184132 | JGI IMG/M metagenome (GOLD analysis project Ga0209083, IMG submission 184132) | Freshwater microbial communities from Finland to study Microbial Dark Matter (Phase II) - AM7a DNA metaG (SPAdes) (version 3) | ecosystem: Environmental > Aquatic > Freshwater > Lake ...
ACGGCAATGATGGAACGGGCGGGAATGGATACACGATTACAGGAGTACATCAGGAATACGGTCTCCCTCCACAGTTACCCGGCACCGGGAGTGCTCATTGGTGCGATCATGGTGGATTACGCACTTCTACTCTTAGGGACCAACCCGGATGAGAAATTGTATGCCGTATGCGAGACCCCGAAATGTCTCCCTGATGCCATTCAGGCAGTCGCCCACTGCACCACCGGGAACAAACGGCTCCAGGTGTTACCCATCGGAAAATTTGCAATTACCATGAATATCAGTTCAAAAGAGGACAGCACCGTGGCGGTACGGGTTTTTACAGATCCAAAAAAGATGGAGAACTACCACACCATCAACACCTGGTTTATCAATTCTCCCTCGTACGATCGGCATACGATGGCGGAATCGCTCCAGGAGGAAATTTTACTCGCCCGCCGGGACATCCTGTCTTTCGAATGGGTGAGGGTAAAAACTTCCCAAAAACCGAAATGGAATGCTGTCATTTGCCCTGAATGTGGAGATATGGTACCGGATTACCTGCTCGAACATAACAAGTGTGCGGCCTGCGGGTCGAAAGGGTATTACGAGAAGATATCCTGATCCTTTTTTTTACCACGTGAGCGGTGCGGGTAAGATGACCCGGTCCGGGGAACTGTAGATCATCATCCTCGGTGGCCGGGCAAACCCCGCAAGCGTCATATTTACCTGCCTGGCAAGGCAGATCCCGGTCGAAAATGGCGATGTGTTGCTCACCAGTATGGGAATACCAGCCCGGTATGCCTTTGCCACCATTCCGGCGGGCAATCTTCCCGTGCATACCATGAAACACCGTGAAAGGTCCACCCCGTCAAGTAAAGCATTCCCCACGGCTTTATCAATTGAATTATGCCTCCCCATATCTTCCATCGCTGATTTGATCTCCCCGTGTTCATCCAGGATGACCGTACAATGTGTGCCGCCGGTAATCCTCCATGTTTTCGCAAGGTGATGGATCTTTTCCATCGCATCAAATATCGTCTGTAAATCTACACAAAGTCCATCGGGTAATGGCTCTGTTAAGGACTCCCAGCTCGTTTTTACACCAACGCACCCTGAGCTCCGGATCTCGGTAGTCCGTGACGAAACATCAAATGCAGGATTGGAAACCGTCATGGATATATTGGGGGGGTCGATGGTGATACCCGTGATCTCACGGATCGAGGAGACGAGACCCTCACAGATGCAATACCCGTATGCATACGACTTTAAGTCTTTTGGTGTCAGCGTCAGGCTCGCCACTCTCGTACCATTGAGCAACAGGTTGATACTGTCTTCAACCGATACCTCCACCCATGTCCTATCGGCCCCGTGTTCCGTAATGTCGATAATTTCATATTCACGTGTCACGGCGTCAATCTGATGTTCATCCAGGTTTGAAGATGGGGGTGGAGAATTCTGCATACTGGACCTCGGCAAGAGAAGGATACGATCGATTTTGGGGTATCCAGGCAGGCACTGATGAGTACACGCCTGCTCACCCCGTTTCTATACATTCTATACTTTTTATAAAAATTAAATGTTTTTGCCAAACAACCACACGAATGAATGTCAGGCTAAGCCCGCCATGACCATCTGTTCGGGGAATATGATCGGGGCAAAATACCGGTTTTTGTGATCCTGGCAGGAACAGCCAGAAGAATAATTACTATCCATGAACGCATGGACGGATTACGAAATGGTTTAAAATTTAGGCATTACTAACCCTGACCAGGATGGAGTGTCTCTGACCGGGCCATTGAATATTCAGAAGATTCTCCCTTTCCTCCCGGAAAACCGTTACGATAACGTTGACGTGATTACATCATCCGGAGAGAGGAGGTATCTGTTCTTCAGGTTCATTATTGGACCAGAACAATACACTTGGGAACTTATCGACACGATACTGTTAATTAAAAATAGTAAAAAATAGAAAAATATATCATATATTACATTAACATTGGTAGTGGGCACTCATCGTGAACTGCAAAGCCAGGATTAGTATGATCACACACATCTTCCGAAAAAATACCTCACGACTGAGATTTGGTATGATCTGGGGATCATATCACGCCTGAATCATTCTAACGGAAGACCGGATGCGAAGAGATCATATCCGGTCTTTCGGGCAACCCCGTATCTCCCGGCTGGGGGGGGACTGGCACGGAAAGGATCTTTTCGTCTGGTCCTTCCTCACGATTGAAAAGAATACCATTACGTCTAAGTTTTCTTCCAGGTCCCAATCATCACTCCTGGTGCTTCATGAATGGCTAAATGTCAGGCCCTGGAGCGATTCAGTGTTCCTCGGAATGGCTGTTGCGGGATAAAACAATTTTATCACACCTGCCACGTTGATGACGATTCCCGCGCCGAACGGCCTTTTTGCTGGTCCCGGGTCTCATGTCCGTTGCACGGAATCGGCATATTTTTCACCATGCATACGGAATGAGGATTGTAGCCAAACAATTCGATAAAGGATCAAAACAGGTGAATGATCTCATTTCAACATTACCCATAGATACGGGGGATGAGCCAGGTGATGCAAAATAATCCGGTTCCCCGGTGGTCACGTTGCCGCAATCTTTATGAGGGTAGTACAATAATTCTGCTTAATAATATTACTAATAAACAATAAACGTTTTATTCTATCCCTCCCCATGCATGTACTGAAATCAAATGACCAAAAAGAAAGACACATTGTTTATCGGCACGATTTTAAGCGTTATACTCTGTATCACTCTGATATTTGCCGGTTGTACATCCTCACCACCTGCACCGGCAACGACAAACACGACACAAGCAACCGGGGCCCAGGTAACGGCCTCTTCGGCAACTCCGGTCGTTTCTGCAGTACCCACGGCTCCGACAAACGAAAAAGCATTGGTCGCATTTACCGCGGCATCACTTACCGGAGCTTCCGATAAGATCGGACCCGCATTCTCCAATGCATCGGGAAAGACGGTAAAATTTAACCTGGACGGAACGCAGGTCCTGAAACAGCAGGTAGAACAGGGTGCCAATGCAGATGTGTTCATCTCCGCCAGCAACACGTACACAAACGGCCTGAAAAGCGAAGGTTACCTCATTAATAGCACGGTCAAAAACCTCACATCCAATTATATTATCGTGATCATCCCCGCAGGGAACCCGGGAAATATCAGATCACTCGCCGATCTCGGTACACCCGGGAAACGCATCGCCATGGGGACTCCTGAAGTCCCGGTCGGTGTAAACACACGCCAGGTTATTCATAGACTGACCAATAGCACCTACAATAGCACCTGGCAACAGAACCTTGACAAGAATGTAAAAACCCTTGAAACCACAGAACCGGGTGTTGTGACCAAAGTCGCATTGGGTGAAGTTGATGCAGGATTTGTGTACGAATCTTCATATATGGCTGCGAAAAACGGTACCCTGGATGCAATTCATATTCCTGTCAAGGACAATGTCCTCCAGGTCTATACCATTGGTATTCTGAATTCGACTGCAGATAAGGCGGCTGCCCAGCAGTTCGAGGATTTCATGCTCTCGGTTGCAGGCCAGAACATCCTGTCGGATTTCGGGTTCCGTCCATACGGGTCCTGACCGGGACCATTGTTCCAATATTTTTTACCATTAAACGATCCTTTTCACGACAGGATACGGGAACTCATCCATGGCAACTCATTTCAGGTTATCAAAATCCCTGGGACTGGCAGTAGCAGTTCTCAGTATCGGGATGGTGGCAGCCTACCTTGCACTCCCTATTGTCGCCCTTTTCTTTCATTCCAGTCCTGAACTGTTCTTATCCTCTCTTTCTGAACCAAAAGTAATCGATGCACTGGTACTGAGCCTGATGACCTCAACGATTGCCATGGTGGTGATCGTGCTGGTTGGGACACCTGCGGCCTATTTTCACTCCCGGATGGATTACCCGGGGAAAAGCATCGTGGATATCTTAATTGACCTCCCGCTTGTCCTCCCGCCGGCAGTTGCCGGCCTGGCCCTGCTCCTGTTGTATGGCCGCATGGGCCTGTTCGGCCAGTACCTGCACATGTTCGGGATCGATATTGCGTTTACGATAGTCGCCGTGATGATGGCCCAGGTATTCGTCGCCTCACCGTTTTACCTCCGGCAGGCAAAAGCCCTGTTCGGGCAGCTGGACCCGTCATATGAACAGACCGCCCGCTCTCTCGGCGCTTCGCCACTCTTTGTATTCGCCACCATCGTCCTGCCGCTCACCTTTGAAGGCCTCCTGTCTGGCCTTGTCATGACGTTTGCACGTGCCCTTGGTGAATTCGGTGCGACCATTATGGTTGCAGGTAACCTGCCCGGAGTCACGCAGACGATGCCTCTTGCAATTTACGGGGCCATGCAGGGGGATTTCAATACGTCGATTACGATCTCCATACTCCTCGTCCTGATATCATTCGGAATCATGGCCATCATCAGTATCATAACAAAAAGGAGGGGTTTGATTGCTTGATATTTCCGTATCCCGGCAGTTGCGGGATTTTGAACTATCGGTGGACCTCACCGTCAAAACCGGGGAGTACTGCATCCTGGCAGGGAATAACGGGGCAGGAAAATCAACACTCCTGAATATGATCGCAGGCCTGATAGATCCGGAAAAGGGGTATATCCGGTCCAATGGGACGACATTCTTTGACGCCGGGGACCGCATCAATATCCCCCCTGAAGAACGACAGATCGGGTATGTTTTTCAAAATGCGGCGGTGTTCCCTCACCTGACCGTGGCGGAAAATATTACCTACGGGTTAAGGGCCCGGGGAATGGGAAAATCTTTACGTGATAGTAACGTGACCGGGCTGACAAAACGACTCGGGCTGAATCATCTCCTGGACTGTAAAGCGGCTCAGCTCTCCGGGGGACAGAAACAACTGGTTGCCCTGGGAAGGGCACTGGCAATTGAGCCGGTCCTGCTCCTTCTTGATGAACCATACCGGGCACTGGACCGTACGATTCATCCGATCGTTGCCGACTGTCTGCAGGAGATGGTCACGTCATGGGATATCCCGTGTATCCTGGTCACGCACCAGAACTCTGAACTGGACCTGACGAATTGTTGGAACTGCAGAATACACGATGGGAAAATAGAAAAATCAGACGCCCGGTAACAGGATACGGTCCGATCTTCGAATGGTGTATCCTGTACTGCGCAGGATAGCAGCCCCGGACTTATTTTTTTGCACACCCGGGGATGAGGTCCCTGGAAAAAACCCACATATTCTTCTGAATAGTTAATTCAGAACCCATACGCGAACTCCACGATAAAGTAACGAAAAATTAATGGAAAATGATGAACCAGATCAGTTCATTTTTTTATTCTGATTAACGGCGAGATGAGCATTCCGATATTAATTAAATATGATTAACAATTATCAAATAGAAATATATTTATTAGATGTACGACCATGATGTTATGGCCACATTACGGATGTGTGGTTTAGGGTAATCTTTGGAAAATGTTCCATCACAGGGTCCTTTCCCGACACTGTCCCGGGGCATTTTCCAACAGCACCAGCTGGTCCCCTGGTGAGGTCAGCTCTCTTTCCTCGGAATCTTTTAGAGAAGTATAGAAATTCTCGTCTGACCAGACGATTAGGAGAGAATGATTGATCGGAGATTGGGGGGGAGCATATCACCATGAAAGTCATCAATATTATCGGGCATTCCTGTTCCGGGAAGACCACATTCATCTCCGGACTTGTGGAGAAACTAAACGACCTGGGCCCGGTTGCGACCATCAAACACCTGGGCCACCATCATTACAGCCTGGAGAAAGGAAAAGATACGACTGTTTTCTACGAACATGGTGTGACGATCTCTGCAGGCATTGATCCTGATAAAACGGTCCTCGTATCCAGGACGAATGACTTAACACCGGTGCTCGATCTTCTGGCAGACCAGGGCATTGAATTTTCCGTGATAGAAGGATTCAAAACAATCGGGCTACCTGCAGTAGTCATTGGTGATCTTGAGTCAGACAAGGTACTATTCAGGAACCCGACCCATGATGAGGTAATGAGCGGCCTGGATAAATTTCCCGGCTATGATACGCTGCATAGTATCGAAGCTGCAGTAAGAAGAGCAGGCCTGGACGCAAAAACCCGCTACCGTGAGGGAAATAAAACGTCAGGGATCCCGGATACGGACGTTTGTACCACGGGTCCCACGATGCACAATCATCGGGTCACAGATCAATTCCCGCAGGCGGTGATGATGACCATTTCTATTCCCGCGAATTTGACAGAGAAACAGTTATCCCAGGGATGTAAGACATACCAGAAAATTCTTACCGGGATCTCCAGTGAAATCTCCGACCAATATGAACAGGTCCGGGTATCCGTGGGAGTCAGGAACTCCTGGAATTTTTCTGTCACCTGTGAGATTTTGATTGCCGTGCTGGCTGGCGATTTTGAAACGGCATCCCGGGTTGTGGCTGCCGTTCATGGACGTATCAGGAGAAAAACAGCTGATATGAGTCCCTGATCGCGTTGACTTTCCGCCTACCTCCCTTTTTATCTATTCCATTCACCTGTTTTTTCCGAAAAGCGCGTCATCCAATAAGAACCAGCCATAGTCCGGTCACTACTCCCTTGCGACCCGGGAAAAGGTTGGATTTTTGAATTTTTTATTATGGGAATATATCCCTGGTTTTTCTTCATCTCTCCTGATTTCAGTGTTTTCATCACCTTCGATCACGCCGCAGGGAGAGTTAATTAGTTACAAATCAATCGGATCTCAGGTTAAATATAATATGTGTACTTTTAAATAATGAATACTAAAATTTAATAACATTTCATGATGACAACTAATCCATATGAATTGTGTGTGATAATCATGGCTTTTGCAGTACATGTGAATACGGATCGATGTACAGGGTGCAACAATTGCGTCGTTGCCTGCCCGGTCAACGCACTTGAGCTCTTTACGCTCGACCCTGTGACCAGCGAAAAGATCTACCAGGTGCAGGATGGAGTCGCTGTCAGCCTCGATTTCAAGGCTGAACTCTGTGCAGGTTGCGGAGTATGCGTTGAAGCATGCCCGTATGAAGTGATCACCCTTACGGGAAGGGGCGACAGCCGGTACATGGCACATACGTGACCCGTGCCGGATTCTGGATTAATGACAAAATGGGTAAAAATTAATCGTTTTCCTGAGGAGATATAATTGACAAACAAGATTACTCTGAACATGATCACGTGCCGGACCATCCAGCAGGGTGTCGGCATGGAGGCAGGTAAGACATCCCAGAAATACTTCGATGCCTGCACTATCATGCATATGCACCCCGATGACATGAAAAAGCTCGGGGTGTGGAAGAACACGAATGTCCGTGTCACCAGCTCGGTCGGAAGCGTCATTGTGAAGGCAGTCGAAACACGCGAAGACCTCGTCCCCGGCCTTGCCCATATCCCCATGGGCCCCTGGGCGAACCGGATCGTCCCGGGTTATACATTCTCAACCGGCGAGCCTTGCTTCAAGGGTTTCCCGGTCGATGTAGAGATCGCCGCCAACGAACGCATTATGGGCGCAATTGAGGTAATACAGGACGCTTGCGGCCTGATAAGGAAGTGATGAACAATGCCGAAAGAAGTAACTGATGTAATCTGCCCGTTCTGTGGTACCCTGTGTGATGACCTGATCGTTACCGTATCTGACGACAACAAGACAATCCTCGGTGTCAAGAATGCATGCGCCATCGGCGCCGAGAAATTCAACCACCAGCGGATGCCCGGCCGGGTGAAACGCCCACGGATGCGACAGGCTGACGGCTCCTACAAGGAGATCACTTATGATGAGGCAATTGACTGGACCGCAAAGATGCTCGTCAAATCAAGAAAGACCCTGATGTATGGCTGGGCATCCACCAGCTGCCAGGCGATGAGCATCGGCCACGATATCGCCGAGAAAGTCGGCGCGATTGTCGACAACTGCGCAACCGTCTGTCATGGTTCGTCCCTCATTGCAATCGAGGATGTAGGTGTCCCGAGCTGTACACTCGGTGAGGTCAAGAACCGTGCTGACCGCGTAATTTTCTGGGGTTGCAACCCGGCTCACGCCCACCCCCGCCACATGTCCCGGTACTCGATCTTCCCTCGCGGGTTCTTCACCGTCAAGGGCCACAAGGGCCGGAAGATCTACTGCGTTGACTGCCGGTACACCGATACCGCCAAGTGCGCTGATGAGTTTATCCAGATCCAGCAGGGCTTTGATTACGAACTTCTGGACGCCCTCAGGACCGCAGCCCGCGGTGAAGCCCTTCCCGACACAGTCGGCGGCGTTCCGAAAGAGAAGATCTACGAAATCGCTGAGGACTTAAAGAATGCCCGCTTTGGTGTGATCTTCTTCGGCATGGGTCTGACCCACACCATGGGCAGGAACCACAATATCGATATCGCCATTAACCTGACCCGTGACCTGAACGACTACACGAAATTCGCGATCATGGCGATGAGAGGTCACTGGAATGTAACCGGTTCAGGCCAGGTACTCGGCTGGCAGTATGGGTTTCCCTATGCGGTCGATCTCTCCCGCAGGGACCAGGCACGTCACCAGACAGGTGAAACGACGTCTGTCGACCTTCTAAACCGAAACGAAGTCGAGGCCTGCTTCTATATCGCAACTGACCCTGGTGCGCACTTCCCGGTCAATGCGATGATCAGTAGTTCCAGGAAGCCGACCGTCACGGTCGACCCTCATATCAACTGCACGACAGAAATATCGGATATCCATATCCCGGTCGCCCTGGTCGGTGTAGAAGTCGGGGGCTGCGCCTATCGTATGGACAACGTCCCGATTGAGACCCGGAAGGTCGTTGACCCCCCGGAGGGAGTACTCACGGATGAGGAACTATTAACGAAGATCAACCAGCGTGTTGATGAACTCCTTGCCCAGGGAGGCGCGTAAATGTCTGAATATATCATTAAGAACGGCCGCGTCTTTGACCCGGTACAGGGCATCAAGGGCGATAAGAAGGATATTTTCGTCAGGGACGACAAGATTGTCGATTCGGTCGGGTCTGGCGCAAAGATCATCGATGCCAGGGACAAGACGGTCATGGCAGGCGCCATTGAGGTCCACGCCCACGTGGCGGGCCCCAAAGTCAATGCCGGCCGTTGGTACCGACCCGAGGACAAACATTTCGACTCCCACAAGACGGCAGGTATCACCAGGATCGAAGGCGGCAAGTCAATCCCGACGGTCTTCAAGACCGGTTACGAGTATGCCCGCATGGGATTTACATTTGCCATGGAAGCGGCAATGCCCCCCCTCTACGCCCGCCACGTCCACGAGGAGATCCACGACACCCCCATCATCGATGAGGCCGCACTCCCGGTCTTCGGCAACAACTGGTTCATCCTCGAGTACCTCAAAAACCAGGAGATCGAGAACACCGCCGCATATATCGCCTGGATTCTCAACCAGACCAAGGGATACGGGGTAAAAGTCGTCAACCCCGGCGGCACTGAAGCCTGGGCTTGGGGACTGAACTGTCTTTCCATCCACGACCCGGTCCCGTACTTCGATATCACCCCGGCAGAGATTATCACCGGCCTGATGGCAGCCAACGAGTATCTCGGTCTGCCGCACTCGATGCACCTCCACCAGAATAACCTCGGCAACCCGGGCAACTACACGACCACGCTCGAGTCCTTAAAGCTGGCAGAAGGCGTAAAAGCGAAGAATAACTTCGGCCGCGAACAGGTCCTGCACTCCACCCACCTCCAGTTCCACTCGTATAAAGGGACGAACTGGGGAGACTTTGAGTCCGGTGCAAAGGAAGTCATGGACTATGTCAACAGGCAGAAGAACCTCACGATCGATACCGGGAACGTCACCCTTGACGAGACCACCACGATGACGGCCGACGGCCCGTTCGAGCACCACCTCCACGGCCTCAACCACTTAAAGTGGTTCAACGTGGACGTAGAACTCGAAACAGCAGCGGGCGTCGTACCATTCATCTATGACCCAAACAATGCCGTCTTCGCCAGCCAGTGGGCAGTCGGACTTGAAATTGCACTCTATGCCAAGGACCCGATGCGTTGCTTCATCACCACGGACCACCCGAACGCAGGACCATTCACCCGCTACCCGCGTGTCTATTCATGGCTGATGTCCAAGAAGGTCCGTGACGAGCGGCTCAACACGTTCAAAAAAGCCGACAAGGTCATCAGTGCAACCACCCTTGCGAATATCGACCGCGAGATCACGCTCTATGAGCTGGCAGCCATGACCCGCGCCGGCCCGGCAAAGTGCCTTGGCCTTTCCAAGGACTACGGCGGCCTTAAGCCCGGTATGAATGCCGACATCGCCATCTACAACATCAACCCCGACAAGTTCCCATCAACAGGACCTGAGATCGAGAAGGCATTTGCACACGTTGCCTACCTCTTCAAGGACGGGAAGATCTGTGTTGAAGACGGCAGAGTTGTCGACATGGGCCATAAAAAGACCTTCTGGGTCGATGCGAAAGTCAATGCGAACAAACAGGTCATGCATGATGTCAGGGAAAAATTCCTCCGCTATTACAGTGTGAACGAGAACAATTACTCGGTTCCCGAGAGTTATGCACCGCACCAGCACATCATCAGCGTGGATGCAACCCAGGCGTAGGTGAACAGACATGAACACGGTTACACTGAACGTAAAAAAGGTACCGGAACTCTTCCTGGAATGCGAAAATGTCAACACTGACGCATTTGCCGGCAAGAAGGCAGACCAGATTGCAAACCTTGGCGCTTTCCAGGGTAAAGAGATTTCAACCCTCGGCGATTACTTTTCTATCTCGGGGGATGCAGGTGAAACTGCAGCAGAGACGAAGATTATCATCAACGGCGACTGCACAAAGATGAAATATCTCGGCGCTAAGATGACGGCCGGAGAAATGGTCGTCAACTCTGCCTGCGATATGTATACCGGCAGCTGGATGAAAGGCGGCAAACTCACCATCAATGGAGATGTCCATTCATTCTGCGGCCTTGCAATGGCGGGCGGAGAGTTCACCATCAACGGCAATGCCGGTAATTACCTCGGCGCTGCATATCGTGGCGACTGGAGGGGAATGAGTGGCGGAGTCCTTCGTGTGAAAGGAAATGCCGGCTCCGATGTCGCAACATTCATGATCGGTGGCGAGCTGATCGTCGAGGGCGATGTCGATATCCACCTCGGTACCCACATGGAGGGTGGCAAGATCATTCTCAAGGGTAATGCGAACCGCCGTGTCGGCGGGCAGCTGGTCAAGGGCGAGATCTACGTCTTTGGTACGATTAACGTAATGATGCCTGGTTTTAAACCGGTGAACACGGTCGAACTCGATGTGGATGGGTCCAGGGCAACGTTCACCGAATACATTGGTGACCTTGGCGAACGCCACCCCAAGAGAAAAGGCGAGACGGTATACGGGAAATTATTCCTTAAACAATAATCTTTTTCCCGGGTTCACGACGTGAATGGTGTGAAAGATAACAATGCAGGAAATCAGGGAATAGAGGAGGTTAATACAATGGACAAATATGTTTGCATGATGTGTGGTCATATCTATGACCCGAAGGTCGGAGAGACCAAGGCGTTCAATAACACGATCCTGGTCAACACAGATAGTATGGAACAGTACGAGGGAAAGATTATGGCGGCAGAACCGATCAAGGCCGGTACAGACTTTTCGGCCCTCCCTGCAGATTGGAAATGTCCGACCTGCGGTCACCCCAAGTCCTATTACCGCAAGATGATGCCGGATACCCTCTCTTCAATGCGGACAATCAGTTACTGAAGTGAACAATTCATTCACCCTTTTTTTCCCACAATCACTGGGATACGGCATTTTCGTGATCACCGAAGGTTCATCCGCACTTCGTTAAACGAATACGAGTCATTTCGTACAGAATACCAGGGATCACTTCCGTGTTGACAAACACCAGTCATCATGACCCGCTAACTTCTGGAATCTTTGCATCAACGCCGGTTTACCTGGCCGCCAAAAAAAAATCCAGACTGAAAGGTCGATGCGGAGAGTGGACCGTGGACTGGAGAGGTGAGAAGAGGTGAGGAAAGAAGTCGTTCTTTTTCTTCTCCGCAAAGATCACTCCCAGAGGCCCGTGTTTTTTTGTCGTATCCTGGTTCACGGAAAACACCACCTGGTAAGGGGCCGGTCCCAGACGGTCGTTCATGGATTTTACACGCCGGGGCGCGATTCAGGTGCCTTACGCGGGAACAGCCTGGGAGAAAAGGTCATGATTTCGGGATAGCGGGACCCCAAAAAAAGATTGACTCGTTTCTCCATGACGTGGCATTTACCCATGGATCATCTGGACGATCGTCTTCTTGAATTCATCGAATTCAAGCTCATCCAGCTGCTCCGGTAACATCAGGCCGGTCGAGGCCTGCCGGAATATCCAGTAAATAATCTTATCTATGACCCGGATCACATCTTCCTGCGATTTGACGGTGACAAGATGCCGTCCAATTTTTGGGTGACGCCCACGGTGGCCACCAACGGTAATACGGTACTCCGGGTCAGCCCCCCGGATGAGATGGAACGGGCAGGGCATGATACAGAACCCACACTCCATGCACTTGTCCCCACTCAGGACAATAATACCATCATGCACTTCGATCGCCTTCTCCCGGCAGTAGGCGGTACAGGTCCCGCAGCCCGTGCATAGACCCGGGTCGCGGATAGGTTTCTGGATACCCGTGATTCCGATTTCATTCAGCCGTTCGCTTTCGCACCCGTTCGGGCAGGATGAGATGGCGATCCGGACTTTCACGGGGAGCTCTTTGCCAAAGAATTTTTTGTCAATCTCTTCGGCAAGGCCTACGCTATCGATGATTCCGAACTTGCAGTGGCGGGTGCCAAGACAGGCAGTGATGTTCACTACTTCCTCCCTCTCAGCCCCGAGGGGAGTGCCGTTTAGTTCCAGTTCTCCAAGGAGGCCTTCGAGACAGGATGGGTCCACGTGTGGGAACTCAATCGTCTGGCGGGTGGTGAGATGAATCGTCTCAACGCCATAACGGGCCGCAATCTCTCCCACTTCTTTCATCCGGGCAGGGGTGATCATACCGGCCGGCATGCGGAGCCGGACAATACAGAAATCAGGGTCTCGTTCGGTGATAACCCCACCGCGGGTAAAAAGATCCTGGTTGACAGATTTGCGTGGACGTGACATTGCATCCAGTTATTGAGCATGTTAACTAATAGATGTTACCGATATGCTAATGATTATAGCACATAGTTACCAATACGTACGTATGACAAAGCAGTCCGAATACATGGAGGCTTTTTTTGGGGTTGAGCTCAATCAGAAATTTGAGGACATGACCAACGAACTTCGGGATGTGGAGGAGAGTCTCAAGGACCTCTCAAGAGATATCGGTAAACTGGCAACGAACCTTAGTCCCGAGGAGGCCAAGGAGCTTAATAAGGATTGCAGGGCGATTGCATACGAGAATGCCCAGCAGATCAAGGATGTACGGACCTTCCTTGACTTCTACTTAAAATCAGATCAGACATCGACCCACATCATCCTTGAACGGGACGCCTACATGAAGATCTACCAGATTTTCAAGTGGGACGGTGCGGACGTACGAGACTTAAAACGCTGGATAAAAGAACTCAGGGAGCTGTGCGAGAAGATCGGCCTGAACATGAGAGACCTGATCAATTTCAAAAAACTTACCTCTCAACCGGTTCCTGAAGACCTGGTAAAGTTCCCCGTCTATGCACTGGACCGTCAGGGATATTGCCTG
>Ga0209083_1003286_pt1 | contig 13774 bp, 12 predicted proteins | sample AM7aDNAmetaG_FD_184132 | JGI IMG/M metagenome (GOLD analysis project Ga0209083, IMG submission 184132) | Freshwater microbial communities from Finland to study Microbial Dark Matter (Phase II) - AM7a DNA metaG (SPAdes) (version 3) | ecosystem: Environmental > Aquatic > Freshwater > Lake ...
AGAACAAAAATTCAAAGTTATGCAACCAATTGACCAATACATCGAAACACATAAGGACCGGTTTTTGGACGAACTTTTTGGATTGATCAGGATACCGTCGATCAGCTCGATGCCAGAGCACCGTCCCGATATGAACAAAGCTGCAGCATATTGGGTAAAAATACTTATAGAAGCAGGTGTTGACAATGCCGGAATTTTCGAAACTTCGGGCAATCCGGTCGTTTTCGCAGAAAAAATGACTGATCCCAAACTGCCAACAGTCCTTGTTTATGCCCATATGGACGTAATGCCAGTTGATCCATTGGAACAGTGGAAAACCGATCCTTTCGATCCGGTTATCAGTGAAGGAAGAATATGGGCACGTGGTGCCAATGACGATAAGGGCCAATCGTTTATGCATGTAAAAGCATTTGAATATCTGGTAAGGACCAACACGCTGAATTGTAATGTAAAATTCATCATCGAAGGTGAAGAAGAGGTTGGTTCACCCAATCTGGCGGAATTTTGTACCGAACACAAAGAACTGTTAAAAGCAGATATTATTTTGGTTTCAGATACAGGAATGATCGCCCATAACATTCCATCGATTACTGTTGGCCTTCGTGGTCTGGCCTATTGGCAGATTGAAGTGACGGGACCAAACCGTGACCTCCATTCCGGGATTTTTGGGGGAGCCGTAGCCAACCCAATCAACGAACTGTGTAAAATGATAGCAGGCATTACCGATCAGGACAACAGGATAACGGTCCCAGGGTTTTACGACGATGTTGAGGATATTTCGGGTCATGAACGTGAAAAACTCGCAAAGGCACCTTTTAATGAGGATACCTATCGTTCATCCTTGGCCATTGGGGCTGTTCAGGGTGAAACAGGATTTTCGACCATGGAACGCACAGGTATCAGGCCCACGTTTGATGTTTGCGGAATCTGGGGTGGATATTCGGGACAAGGTGCAAAAACAGTCCTCCCATCAAAAGCTTATGCAAAAATCAGTTCCAGACTTGTACCAAATCAGGACCATAACAAGATTGCCGAACTTTTTACAAAATACTTTGAGTCGGTAGCCACAGATGCAATCAAGGTGGAGGTGACCTATCTGCATGGTGGACAGGGTTATATTTGCCCAATCGATCTTCCTGCCTATCGTGCCGCAGAATCGGCTTATGTTGATGTGTTTGGTAGAAAGCCTGTTCCGGTCAGGAGCGGTGGGAGTATCCCGATCATTTCGGTATTTGAGGAAATATTGGGGATAAAAACAATTTTAATGGGATTTGGACTTGAATCAGACGCAATCCACTCCCCGAACGAAAATTTTGCACTTGAGAATTTTTATAATGGGATCAGGACCATTGTCAGGTTTTATCATCATTATGGCAAATAATCAGAAGCAACTCATTGATTTAAAACTGGCCTATTTTAGGTTTTGTTCAACATTATTTTAATTTATCGGAATCCCAATTTTGGGGATTGTTAAGGATATAATCAGAGATGATTTCAAATGATTTTTGATTCCTAACTATGTGTTCATAATAACCCTGCTGCCACAATTTGCCTTCAAAACGTTGCCATCCCAAGGTTTTAACACCCCGGATATATTCATTGGTTGACATGGTTTTAAACCATTGAACCACATTCTGTAGGGGCGAACCTATGTGTTCGCCCCCCATTTGTTCGTCCAGAAATGTTTCACCTAAGAATGTTTCGTCACCTGGATTCGTTGTCAAATTTTGATTTGGAAACCGTAGGGGCGGACCTGCGTGTCCGCCCTTTTTTTTGGAATATGGATTTTGATTTAGAAACGAATTTTGATCGGAATTCAAATTTTGATCGGAATTCAAATTTTGAGGGCGGACACATAGGTCCGCCCCTACGGATGATTTGTTTCCGTTATTTTCAATAATGCAATGAAAATGATTTGGCATGACAACATACGGGCCACATTCGATATCCGGGAATTTGTTTTCCAATTCATGGTACCATCTCTCAACCATATTCCCAGCCTCATTTGGCATCATTCGTTGTAGTTCCAATATTTCCCCAATGATTCCACCAAATAAATAATCCCTGTTCTGGACACAAATAGTGACATAATACAAACCTTCCTGTGAATAATCGTACCCTTTTAGCCGGATAGCTCGTCGGTGGTGTATTGTTGGATCGTAGGCCATTTTATTGTTTTGTTAAATTAGTAATCCCAATTCAATTTCCTAAAACGTTTCTGTTTACAATAGGGTTATTCACAAATATACCAAATTTATTTCATTTGTGATAGGAAAATGTGGCGGAATCGTAGGGGCGGACCTGCGTGTCCGCCCTTTTGATCAGAAACAGGATTTTGATTTGAACCCGGGTCTTGGTCAATTTTTTGATATGAATCCAAATTTTAAGGGCGGACACATAGGTCCGCCCCTATAAAAAATGAATCCTAATTAAATTGAAATAATAGTTCGAAATGGGAATAAATGGGAATTATTTGAGATCAACCCTTAAAAATCGTCATTAATAGCTCAGAATTTCATATTTTAAGGGGTTATACGTTAAATTAATGTATATTTTTCAGTTTTTTATTAATTTATTTTGGGGTGTCATTTTAAATATTGTATGTTTGCTCAAAATATTGAAAGTATTATTAACAATAAATATCGACTATTATGGCAACACTTAGATTTAATGCGCTTCAAGTCCTCTATTCGAGAAAACCGATCCCTTCAAAACGTGAGGCAAACCTCACATCCGACTTCTACGGTATGTTGGTTTTTGATCGTCCAAAAATGAAAAAGTATTTGTCGAAAGAATCGTACAAAGGAATTTGCGACGCAATCGACAATGGAACGACAATTGACCGCAAGATTGCCGATCAGGTTGCAATCGGAATGAAGGCCTGGGCCATGGAGAATGGTGCAACACATTATACCCACTGGTTCCATCCATTAACCGATGGTACTGCAGAAAAACATGATGCATTTATCGACCATTCGGAACTTGGTGGCGTAGTTGAGAGTTTCTCGGGCAAATTGCTAGCGCAACAGGAACCAGACGCTTCGTCATTCCCAAGTGGCGGTATCAGGAATACTTTTGAAGCACGCGGATATACTGCCTGGGATGTTTCTTCGCCTGCATTCATTGTTGGCACGACACTTTGTATCCCAACCGTATTTATTTCATATACAGGTGAAGCCCTTGACTATAAGGCACCTCTTTTAAAAGCTTTGAACGCTGTCGATAAAGCAGCGGTTGATGTTTGTCAGTACTTCGATAAAAATGTAACCCAGGTCCAGGCCAACCTTGGATGGGAACAGGAATACTTCCTAGTTGACGAAGCATTGTATTATGCACGACCAGACCTTATTCTTACAGGCCGTACCCTGATGGGACACTCCTCAGCAAAAGATCAGCAACTTGAAGACCATTACTTTGGATCGATTCCAGAACGTGTAGCCATGTTTATGCAAGACTTTGAAAATGAGGCATATAAACTTGGAATACCTTGCAAGACACGTCACAACGAGGTAGCACCAAATCAGTTTGAGCTTGCACCTATTTTTGAAGAGGTCAATCTTGCCAACGACCACAACCAGCTGGTTATGGATTTGATGGCAAAAATTGCCCGTCACCATGGATTCTGTATTTTACTTCATGAAAAGCCTTTTGCAGGGATCAACGGTTCTGGTAAACACAACAACTGGTCACTTTCTACCAATACAGGAGTAAACCTTTATTCTCCAGGGAAAAACCCAAAATCGAACCTGCAGTTCCTCACCTACATTGTCAACACAATGAAAGCGGTTTTCGACAATCAGGATTTATTGCGCGCTTCGATCGTTTCGGCAAGCAACTCACATCGTTTGGGAGCCAATGAAGCCCCACCTGCTATTATCTCATCGTTCCTTGGGACAGAAGTGAACAGGATGCTCGATTTGCTCGAAGAAAACGTAACCGACAGGAAAATGACCCCTGACGAAAAGACTTCGCTCAAATTGAACATTGGCCGTATCCCTGAAATCCTTCTCGACAACACCGACAGGAACCGTACCTCTCCATTTGCCTTCACAGGAAACAGGTTCGAATTCCGTGCTGTTGGATCTTCCGCAAACTGTGCATCTGCCATGATCGCGCTCAACTCTGTTGTTGCCTATCAGTTGATCAAGTTTAAAAAAGATGTAGACGCCCTGATCGAAAAAGACATAAAGAAAGACGAAGCCATCTTCCAGGTATTGAAACGGTACATTACCGAATGTAAAGCGATCCGTTTTGACGGAAATGGTTACAGTCAGGAATGGGCTGAAGAAGCAGAACGCCGCGGTTTAACCAATATCAAAAGTGTACCAACGGCATTGGAAGCTTACCTGTACGATTCATCACGCAAATTATTCGGGGAACTTGGTATTTTTAACCCAATTGAAATCGAAGCACGCGTTGAAGTGGAGATGGAAAAATACACCAAGAAAATCCAGATCGAGTCACGTGTCCTTGGCGATATCGCGATCAATCACATCGTTCCGACAGCGATTACCTATCAGACTTCATTGATTGAGAATGTGAAGGGTTTAAAAGCCATCTTCTCTGACGAAGAGTTCAAGGAATTGGCCGGAGCCCGTCTCGACCTGATCAAAAAGATCTCAAATCATATCTCTACAATTAAAGCCCAGGTTCATGAAATGACCGAAGCCCGTAAGGTTGCCAACACAATCGAGCATGGTAAAGAAAAAGCCTATGCATACGAAAAAACAGTACGTCCATACCTCGACACCATCCGTTATCATATCGACAAGCTGGAAGAAGTGATCGACAACGAACTGTGGCCATTGCCAAAATATCGCGAGTTGTTGTTCTCAAGATAGTACTTTAGCGTGGGCTACTGGCGGCTGGCAATTAGTAACTGGCAACTAGCGGCTTGCAACAGGAAGCTTATCAATAGTGGCAATTAGCTTGCAAATATGATTGATCATAGTAACTTTATTTATGAAAGCCATCCTAAAAAAGGATGGCTTTTTTATATATTTGTAAATTAGTTGGATTAAAATTATAAACAATTAAATAGAAAATGGACAATAACGATATATTGAAGAAACTTCGGGTCGCACTCCAGCTTAAAAATACCGATATCATCGAAATCCTAAAACTTGTCGAATTCGACATTACTGAAAGCGAACTGGGCGCCATTTTCCGTACACCCGACCATCCCAACTACAAACCATGTGGTGACCAGCTGCTTCGCAATTTCCTCAACGGCCTGATTATCTTCAAACGTGGCCCGATGGAGAAAAAGCCGGTGACTGTTAGAAAAATCCTGCGCTAAGCCTTAAACACAAGTTAAGGCAAACATACCGATGCCGGTTATAAAAGGAAGTATGAAAAAAATTTACAAAATACAATCAATGAGGCACTTACAAAACAAGTTGGCTTGTATTTTTTTATTGGCTAACCTGATATTCCCATTGTTATGCAATAGTCAGATAAAAGGTGGAAAACAGAACCCTTACCTGCTTGATATCACCCAAACAATTCAGGCTTATAAGGAGCAAGTTCTGTCCAATCCGCAAATGAGGATGGTCGATCTTGCAAAAACCATCCCCAGGATCAGGATAGATATCCGGTATGCAACAAAAAACAACTTTACCCGAGAAGTAATCTATACTGAACCCAAAGCATTTTTAAGGAAACCGGTTGCAGAAGCCTTGAAAAAAGTTCAGGATTCGCTGGCCTTTTATAAAATTGGGCTTAAGGTTTTCGATGCTTACCGCCCTTATGCGGCAACATTGCGCTTTTATGAGGTTTATCCGGACACCAATTTTGTTGCCAATCCAAGGAAAGGTTCACGCCACAACCGTGGGTGCGCCATTGACCTGACCTTGATTGAACTTGCTACCGGAAAAGAGTTGCCAATGCCAACCCCTTTCGACGATTTCTCCCCCAAGGCCAATCCTGAATACACAGAGCTTCCCGAACCTGTTTTGACCAACCGGAAGTTCCTTTTTGAACTAATGGCACATTTTGGTTTTAAACCCATCTCTACTGAATGGTGGCATTTCGATTATTCGGGATGGGCAGACTACAAATTAATGGATCTGTCGTTTAAGGAGTTGGAAGAGGCTGAAAAATAGGCGACTAGCGATTAGCAACTGGCGGCTGGCAGATTGTGCTGGGATGATAAATGGATTTCCGAAATTTGATCCTTTAATCACATATATACAGATCTTTATTCAATATTCTGAAAAATCAAGTTTAGATTCCGTATTAATATCCTCAACGAATTCGACCCAGAATGGGTCAAACCTGAATAACCCTGGGTAAACGGTCCCGAACAAAAGCAATGTCGTTGAATAAAGAAAATATTTCAATTTATTTCAATTTATTTCCATCTGGTAACTTCAATCTCTTCCCTTATAAAAAATCCCCGCTTCCTTCCTGATTTCATCCAATGTTTTCATCAGCAATAAACTAAGGGAATGGGGCATTACCCGACTTTCAAGAAACTCTTCGTCAAGGCAACGCATTGCCTCCATCGCTTCCAGCTTTAAACCACAGCCTGATGGGCTCCAATTCAACCGTTCAACATTTGCTCCGGGACAATCGATGTCAAGCCATTGATCAACTGAACTGGTCCTTCTCAACCCCACAATTCCCTTTTCACAAAACACATCTGTTCCGACACCTGATGTGGCAAAGAACGAAGCAAAAATGGAGACTGATAACCCGTCCTGATAATCCAACCTGATTGTAATGCTCTGGTCAACACCTGTTTCAGTTATTTCAGCATTTGCAGATATTTGTTCTGGCTGTCCAAGGAAAAAAAGAGCGTCAAAAACCGGATACAACCCGATATCCAGCAAGGCACCACCTCCCAGTTCAGGATTAAACAGCCTTTGCGATACATCGTAAGGAGATTTGTTGAAACCAAACCAACTGTGGATGTATTTCACCTTCCCAAGTTCACCAGAGTCAATCAGTTGCTTTGCTTTGCGATAGGAAGGTTGATGAGGAACAAACATGGCCTCCATAAGAAAGACATTGTTCTCTTTTGCACAATCCAACATCTTTTCAACTTCCGAAAGGTTCAACGAAAAAGCCTTTTCACAAAGGACTGGCTTTTTATGGTTCAAACACAGAAGGGCATGGTCCATGTGAAAAGCATGTGGGGAAGCAATGTAGATGATCTCGACCTTGGGATCGGACACCAATTCTTCGTAACTGCCATAAAAGTGTTCTGCACCAAAATCATCGGCAAAAGCACTGGCCCGGGATAGATCGCTAGAACCAACAGCATAAATACGAGCATTATCAAGTTGTTGCAGTTCACCTGCAAACCTTCGGGCAATCCGTCCGGGTGCCAGAATTCCCCAGTTATATACCTTGTTTCTCATGGATAAGCCAATTAAAATAAAAATTCACCGTTTCGCACCTCAAATCTAAAAATTATTATCATTTTTACAACAACAATTGAAAATACAATGGAAAGAATCCCATCAAGAACTGAAGCATTTGCCTTATTGTGCGAATATAACAAACAGGATAGCCTGATCCGCCATGGACTGGCAGTTGAAGCAGTCATGCGCCATTTCGCCGCCAAAGCAGGTGAAGACGTTGAAATGTGGGGCGTAATAGGACTTTGTCATGATCTTGATTATGAGCAATATTCAGAACAGCATTGTACAATGACCCGGAAGATTCTTGAAGTGCATAACTGGCCTGAGCCTTACATCAGGGCCATTGTCAGTCATGGGTGGGGCATATGTTCCGAAACAGAACCGATCCATTACCTGGAAAAAATCCTGTTTGCCATCGACGAACTGACAGGATTGATCACGGCCAGCGTCTATGTACGGCCATCGAAAAGCATCCTTGACCTGACCACAAAGTCGGTGATGAAAAAATGGAACACCCGTGCTTTTGCAGCTGGTGCCAATCGCGACGTGATTGCCAAAGGGGCTGCTATGCTCCGAATGTCAGTCGAAGAATTGGTGGACGAAACTATTTTGGGCATGCAGGCAAGTGCCGAACAGATAGGGCTTAAAGGGAATCTCTAAATTTTCAAATAAATACAATTTCTCATGAATCAAAACGCAAGTTCTGCCACAACGGCCCGGTCACCATTTAATCAAACCCATTCAACTGCCCTCCGCATCTGGCACTGGGTTACTTTTCTAACCATCACTTTTATCCTTCTGACAGTCTTGTTTGCTTCCACATTACTAAACCCAAGGAGCAATAGCGTTGCGGTTCAGAAGATCCTGAAAGAGAAGAGTGTCGAAATCACTGAGCAACAGGCTTTTGGGGTTGCCCATTTTTTTGACGATAAAATGTGGGATCTTCATAAATTATTGGGCTACGGATTGGCCTTCCTGGTCTTGGCCCGCATTGTGATCGAATTCACACAATCGCAGGAAGAAAAAGTAAAGTCGAGGATGAAAAATGCACTTACCCTTTTCAAACAGAATGGTGTGGATAAAAAAGAATTCAAACATTATCTGATCGTAAAATGGAGCTATTCGCTTTTCTATCTGATCATTTTATACATGGCCATCTCAGGTTTGTGCATGGCCTTTGGACGGGATTTAGGGATTCCACGCGAATTGAACCATACGATCAAGGAAATTCACGGATTTTGCCAGTACCTGATTTATGCCTTTGTCCTTTTCCACCTGATTGGCGTAATTTATGCGGATCTTGGAAAAACAAAGGGTATTGTTTCAGGAATGATCAATGGTGGGCTAAAATAAACCGTTTCAGTCTATATCTATTTAATATATAATGGCTTAATAACTAAGTTGGCTGCAACCCTAAAAAACTGCATCTTGATAGGTTTGTGCTAATTTTAAAGAATTTGAAAATTTCAGAGCTATTTATTTTTGACTCTAAATTGAAAAAATAAACACAGTATGATTTTAGTAAATAGAACTCATTCTAAAAAATAAAACTAATGGATAAAGAAACTTTAAACAATATCGCAATTCAATCATTTAAAGAATCCCTTGAAAATAAAGCAGAATATGGAAATAATGGCTTCCAATTTCAAGGTTTGGTTGAATATGAAGCACATAATAAAACTATTACGGAATTATTAGATGTATATTTAATTATTGGAGGATATGAACCAATGGTTAGGCTTGACATTTATGAAAAGGGACGAAAAATTACTGTTGATAAGTTTCATTTTGACTTCAATCCCAGATATGATAATATGACTTTTGAATTTGTTGAAAAAGAAAAGCAATTAGTAATAACAGGAAAGAATTCTCCGAAACTTGGTAGATATCAAGTGAAAATTAAAGAGATATAATCCGGAACAAATGAAGAGGATGTTACAACTTGAAAAATAATAACGGCAATAATAAAAAGGGCCGCAGCCAATGGCTCATATGCCACGGGGGTTTAAGTGGTTAGGCGTGCTTCGCTCTCGCTCGCAAGCTTTTTGCACGGGTGATAAGTTCGCGTCCACGACATCCCCAGCGTCGCATAGCCCCGCCCGTTGCCACCAAATTACAAAAACACCAAATCCCACCAAAGAAGAAATCTGATATATCTTTTTGGTGGGATTTGGCAAGTGTGAGTTTTGGTGGTTATTTTTGATAAAGCCAATAAAATAAATCTGCAAACACCTGTATTTCAACCTATTTCCTTATTTCTATTTATTTCCCTATTTCTGTCTATTTCTGTGTTTCGATCTCGCTCAACTCCAACCAACGCATCTCTTTGTCATCCAGGATAATCCTGATTTCACCATGGCGTTGCGCCATAATAACCAATTTTTCCGATGGGCTATTGCCGGAATTCATCTCCGTTTCAATCATCGCTTTTTCCTCCTCAAGCAATGAAATGTCTTTTTCCAATTGTTCCAACTCCCGCTTCTCATTGTAGGTCAATTTACGGACAAACTCTTTTTCCTGCCTGGGTTTAACCGCCTTGTCGCGTTTTTCGGGATTTCGTTGCTCTTTTTCCTTTTCTTCGACCCAATCGCGGTAATCGGAATAGTTGCCAGGAAAATCCTTTATCTGACCGTCACCTTCAAAAACAAACAAATGGTCAACAATCTTATCCATGAAAAATCGGTCGTGCGACACAACAATTGCACAACCCTGAAAACTCCGGAGGTATTCTTCGAGAACATTCAATGTGACGATATCCAAATCGTTGGTTGGTTCGTCAAGGATCAGGAAATTCGGATTCCGCATCAAAACGGTGCAAAGGTACAACCGTCGTTTCTCACCGCCGCTGAGCTTCTCCACCATATTGTATTGTGTATCAGGTGGAAATAAAAAGTAATTTAAAAATTGGGAAGCGGTCATCCGGTTGCCATTTCCAAGATCTATCACTTCGGCAATTTCTTTGATGATATCGATGACGCGGTCGCCGGGATTAAACGTTATCCCATCCTGACGGTAATAGCCAAAACTGATCGTTTCCCCAACATCGATTGTGCCACTATCAGGTTGCACGGAACCTGTCAGCATATTCAAAACAGTCGATTTGCCACTCCCGTTTTTCCCGATGATCCCGATTTTTTCGAGACGCGCAAATTTGTAGCTGAACTTATCCAATATGACAACATCGCCAAAGGCCTTTGATATGTTATTAATATTCAGTATTTTACTTCCAAGACGTTTGCCCTGAATTGTCAATTCGACTTCATCTTCTACCCTTCGTTGGGACGCTTTCTCCTGAAGTTTATAGGCATTTTCAGTCCGGTACTTCGATTTGTGGCTACGGGCTTGGGGCATCCTGCGCAACCATTCCAACTCCGTCCGAAAAAGGTTCTTTGCCCGGTCGATCTCTGCGTTCATCGCTTGGATACGCTCCTCCCGTTTCTCAAGGAAATAGGAGTAGTTGCCCTTGTACTTGTATATTGTATTATCCTCTAATTCAAGGATTTCATTGCAGACACGATCCAAAAAATAACGGTCATGGGTCACCATGAACAGAGTGCATTTTGCTTTTTCGAGGTATTTTTCGAGCCATTCGATCATTTCAAGGTCGAGGTGGTTGGTAGGCTCGTCGAGGATCAAAAAATCGGGTTCATCGATCAGGATATGGGCAAGTGCAACCCTTTTCTTTTGGCCTCCTGAAAGAAATTTAATCTGCTGGTTTACGTCGGTGATTTTCAATTGTGTCAATATCTGTTTGATCCGCAGTTCAAAATCCCAGGCATTCAGGACATTCATCCTTTCGATTGCAGCACCCAATATTTTTGGGTCGTGATTTTCAAGTGCTTTTTCGTAATTCTTAACGGTCTGGATCAGTTCACCTGTTGAATTAAAAGCTGCCTCCAATACTGTATCTTCAGGATTCAGGTCGGGGTTTTGCCGCAGGTATCCGATCGAAACATGGTTCGATAGGGACGTCTTTCCGGTATCGGGCGTTTCAAGACCAGCAATAATATCCATTAATGTTGATTTTCCGGCGCCGTTCTTGGCAATCATGGCGACTTTCTGCCCTTCCGAAACCGAGAAGCTAATCCCGTCAAAAAGAGCGAGTTCTCCCCAATATTTCGATAAATTTTCTACCTGAAGATATGTGATCATAAACTGATTTAATTACGGTTGCAAAAATAGCACTATAAACGACAAAAGGAGCCTTATAAGGCCCCTCTGTCATCAGAATACACAACCGTGGCTACTTTTTTATAACCAGTTCTGCTTTTGTTGCAAAGCCAAGATAACCGTACGATACGACTAATTTTCCTGAAATGATCCCTTTGGGAACCTGATACCGACAGGTGAAAATACCCGAATTTGGTCCGGTTTCCATGACTTCAAACTTTTCAGGATTATTTTTATCGTAGCTGATTTCAACCCATCCTTTATCGGCTTTATTCCAGTCCTGATTCAATGCAGCTTTCAGTTCGATTGTAATGGTCTGTCCCGGTTTGACAGAAGAAATCACTTTTTTGGAATCAGCATCCAATATTTTTATGCTTTGGGTTCCGAGTGTAGCGAATGTGACAGAAGCTTCCCAGCCACGGTTCGAAACACACCAACCTTCTGTGGCATAAGCGTTTTTTCCAAAAACCTGACCATTGTTCTCGCCCACAATCTTTTCAACCTGCTGGGCTATTGGAAATTGACCATCCAAAGGAGTCCCATCCAAAGTTCCGCGGACCAATCCCAACCTGCCATAACCATCGGGATGGGCTTGTGGCCAGCCATTTTCTACCCCTTCCCAATATCCACCGATTTTTACACGCTCTTCACTTTTGTTGCTCAGGTGTGTTCCGACGGGATTCACACCAAACACAAAATCGACCTGTGCCCAACCCAGGCTTCGCAAAACCGGATCGTTTAATAAATAACCGACAGCAAACATTGACCCGGCAAGTGCAGGAGCACCACCCAACTCTTTGGTTTTGGCGTGAGCCCACTCAGTTTCGCTGTGTTTGCGATATTTCCAGAAATTATTGGTCATTTGTTTCATATGAACCGCCCATGCAGCAAGTTTTTCACGGGTTCCTAGAGGTGCCTTGTCGGGGGCAACCATCTGAAAGAACGCCAATGCCTGTGGGGTAATGTGTTCGGCATTTCGGATCCACCACATGTGCCGAGGATTTTTAAAATCCCAGTTGTCGATGATATCCTTTGCACTTTCCTGTGCCCATTTCAGGAACTTCTCTGGTTGTCCACCCTTTTCGTTTTTCTCGCACAAGTACATCATCAGGTTACTGAAGACCGATTGTCCATAGGCATTTCCCATCTCGTTAAACTCCTGAAAACCAGGGTCAACCCATTTCACACTGTAAGTCCAGTAACGGACCACCTTGTTGCGATTGTATTTTTCCCAATTGTCGAGGCAGGCTTTCCGGTATTGCCGGTATTTTTCTTCCGAAAGATAGGGTTTCAGGAAAGTGTGATAAGCTGCACAAACGGCAGCCAGTTGGTCGAGCGTGTTCCAGTAATCGTAATTCATGCGTGGCTGCCCCTCGTATCCAAGTGACCCATGGCGATAGCCGGTTGGCCCATTGTAATCCCTATATTTATAGGCAAATTCACCGTGCCACAAGATCAGATCGATCAGATCGGCGACCTTTTTATCACCAAGTTCGGATTTCCAATTGTCATACAAAGCCGGGTTACTGGCATATTGAAGCACTTCAAATAAGGCTTCAAGTCCATAGGCGCCGCCATCGCGTGAAGGACCGCCACCATAAACCTTAGACATGTCGTATTTGTTCAGGTCTTCATTTCCACGCACATCCGCAAAAAAATCATAAGCCAGTTTGGAGGAGACCTTTTCCATCAAATGATCGGCAATCCAGAAGGGTTCCGACTTGCCACGGTCCTTCACCTCAACAACATATTCATCGCCGGCAGTGACCGGATTTAAGGCCGTAAACCACCCTTCGTTGTTGAGCATCTGACCTTCAAAAACGGTCTGCGAAGTTTTTGTGTCCACAATTTTAAATGGGGTATTGTCCGAGGCACCATAGCAGACAAACCGTTTCGATTCGCCAAGGTTGTAACCTGCCTGATTGACAAATGGTTTGTAAACCGGAGACTTTTCAGTGGTTTGCCCTATTGCCAATGTATTGATAAATAGGGCAATAATAAATAGAAGGCAATAATTTCTAATCTTCATATCAATTGTTTATATTTATTTGTTCGATGCACTAAATTCCAATTTTACAGGTCCGATCAGACCTGAATTTGTCCTTCCGATATATCAGCGATTTTTTACGGGGTATTCATTTTAGTAAATTATTACTTGAACCTGAAATCCAATTTATAATCATAAAGCCATGGTATCTTGGGGTTAATTCCCTCGGATACCAATTTGGCCGGTAAGC
>Ga0209083_1003288_pt1 | contig 13768 bp, 13 predicted proteins | sample AM7aDNAmetaG_FD_184132 | JGI IMG/M metagenome (GOLD analysis project Ga0209083, IMG submission 184132) | Freshwater microbial communities from Finland to study Microbial Dark Matter (Phase II) - AM7a DNA metaG (SPAdes) (version 3) | ecosystem: Environmental > Aquatic > Freshwater > Lake ...
ATTTTAAAAAATAAAAACGAAAATGAAAATACTAAAATTATTTGAGGAATTCAACTTCAGTAAATGGACACATAATCGACCTCCGATCATAATTTCTAACCCAGAATTTTTAACTTATGTTATAGAATACTTAGATTTGAATGGAAATTTTATTATTGGTGATTCTCAGTGTCAATATATAAAAAATAAATATAATCTGGATGACGATGAAATAAGCGAAATACTTAATACAGCTAAAAAACTTGGTTCCAATTTTGAGCGTAGTGAAACATTTGATTCCGATGATACAAATAATATTATGAGATTTATTTATGATGACATAACGCACAGAAAACAATACTTAAGATATGAAATCCCATATTATTATAATATATCACTTAACTCAAGCACAGTTAAAATAGTAGGAACAACAATAAAAATTGATGGTGCCAATGAAATTAAATTAACATCTAAAATAAAAGACTATAAAAATTCTATTCCGCATGGCGCAGATAGACCACGATATTTTGATGGAGATTAAAAAAATTAAATAATTTTTTTGAAAATGCAGATACAAATTCAATAGATTCAAATTCTTGAATGAGAGCATGGGTTCAGAATTTTTGCAGTATCAATGGGGCATGAGATAGGTTATTGGATTAACGATCTAAATTTTATAATTTATATTTTTTTCTTACTTATATTATAATTGCAGAAAATTTACAAACACATGTTTTTAAATCAACTTTAGATGACCATTTTATTTTTTATTATGCTGAAAGAAAATTTGCAAGTTTTCATAAAATAAGAATATCAGAATTGCCAAGCGATTTAATTTCTATTGATGAATCAACAGTTAAAAAGAATATGGAATTGTGGATTGATAAATATCATAAGCAAAAAGAAATAGCAGAAAGAGAAAAAGATGCAAAAAAATTTGGATTATAGAAACTATAGATGAAATATTTAAAATTATTTGAAAACGAAAAATCTTTTAATATTGGAGATTATGTTATAATAATTGTTGATGATTTTTATAATAATTGGTATGGAAAAATTATACAAACATATAATTCTATTGATATTTGTGATATTAAAATAATGAACAAAGATACAAATAGAAAAAAGATACTTGTAAATAAAAAATATTTAATTAAATTTAATACTAAAGAAGAATTTGATAAAGCAGTTGAAAAAATAGAAATGGAAAAAACTGCAAAAAAATTTGGATTATAAATATATGAAATATTTAAAATTATTTGATTCAAGCGATCCTTATAATATTAACAATGTAAATATTGGAAAATATGTTGTTTTTAATAGTGTTGCACCATTAAATTTATGGAGTCGGTGGTATGGTATAATTGCTGATGTTAAAGAAACTGCAAGTGAAGGACATGTTTATTTAATAAAATTGTTTAATGAATTAGATCATAAAATGATTTTATTTATAGAAAGAAATAATGAAATTTTTGGTAAACAATATGACAAAGATAATTATTATGTTTGGTCTCCTGAAGAAGCATTTAAAAAATATTCATCAAAAGAAGAATTTGATAAAGCTGTTGAAAAAATAGAAATGGAAAAAACTGCGAAAAAATTTGGATTATAATTATGATGATAAAATTTAAAATATTGGAAACTATTAATAATGGCAGACCTGAAATTGGTGATTATGTTATCTGTCATTCAAAGCAGATAGGCAAAATTTTTTACAATTTTTTTGCAACACATATAGGAGTTATAATTAATACACCAACTTATAATTATGGAGAAGAAGAAAAAGAACTTTATCAAAACGCTCTTAATAATAACGTTTATATTAAATATGAAGGTTTGAAAGATAGTAATTTCTTAGGAAGCACAGTTAAATTTGGTATAAAAAATATAAAATATTGGTCTAAAAATAAAGAAGATTTACAAAAAATAATAGATTCAGAAAAATTTGGATTATAGGTAGTAACTATCGTTATAAGAATTATCAACTATGAATTTTATAAAAACATACGAAGAAAATAATTATCGCCGTCCTTTTAGGAAATTGGATGTACAGGAATTATATTCTGATTTTTTAAATTGTGCATTAGAAAATGAAAGAGATTTTGATTTCGTTACGAATTTAACTAATTATGAATTGACTACAAATTTTAATGGTGTGTCAGTGATAGATGATTATTTTATAAAAAAAGTACTTTCTCCAATAGTTTTAAATAAAGAAGTTGAAATCCCAATGGATAAAATTTATATAGAATCTTATGAATTTATTGGTAGAATAAAATTAATACGCAAAGATTTAGCAGCATCTTCTTATGGTGCTTTATGGATTTGTTGTTCTGTTTTTGATGCTGATCGCGATTCTGCAGGTTATCATTTAGCCAAAAGATTGAGTTTACAAGAAGGAAAGCCACAAATAATTAAAATATATAACAGTGAAGAAACAGAAATGGAAAAAAAAATTAATTTTTTGAAAAATACTAAAAAATTTGGATTATAGAAATGATAACTAAACTTTTTGAATATGTAATAACATCAAACACAGAAGAAAATTTATTTCTGGATAAAATTAGAGTTGAAAATCCTGAACTTGTTAATAAATTTAAATCTTTAATTAAAAATAAAGGTTTAGAAATAGCAAAGCAAAAATACAAAGAATTTGATCCAATTGAAATCAAAAAGAATCTGCACGATGTTAAAATTTCAAATAAACGAACAGAACGTAAAAATAAAGAAAAAGAATTAAGAGAATTTTGGAAAAATGATATTAATGAAATTTGGGATTTGATGTTAAATAATTCTTTAAAATCAACAATTAAAAACAATAAATATTTAAATGATTTTCCATATAAATATAGAAATGATTTTTCAAAAATAGAAAAAAATATTTTTACTTTTGATTCGCAAATGTCGAGGAACTATATGATTTCTCTTGAAAGAATTGATTTATACAAAGAAGAAAATAGTTTTGAAACTGGTGATCATATTTCAATCAGAAGTTTTTTTTCACCAATGAAAGAAGAAACATTTTTTGATAAAGATGCAATTTTTGAAAAATCAATTTTATATATAGTGGAGTTCAAATTTAATCTTAATGGCAGAAACGAATTGATAGCAATAAGAAATCAACATATTAATAGATTGGGTGGTCCAAGACGAATAACGGTTGATAAGTTTAATGAAACATTGAATGAATTTTCAAGATTGATGAGTCCTGAATTTTTGAAACAATTACAAATAGAAAAAGATGCAAATAAATTTGGATTATAGTTAAAAATAAATAAAAAATTATGCAAGCAGCAAATCAAAACGAACCGATTATTGATAAATATTTTGATATGGTTCAAGATAAAATAAAAGAAATTTTAACCAAGGACAAAAGTTTAAAAGATGCAGATGTTCAAAAGTTTAATGATTTAATTTTTACTCAAAATGATTATGAAGTAAGAAAGGATATTCAAGAGTATATTAACAATGCTGCTAATAAAAGTGTTGATACTGAAAAAATAGCCAATGCATTATTAGATAAATTTTATACAATGGTAAAAACAAATGATTTTAATAAAGACACTGTGAATGATGTACAAAATAATTTGCAAGAAAATAAATTTGTTCATTTAAAAAAATATAATAATTTTATCAATAAAAACATTTAAATAATGAAAGATTTTCAAACTTTTTTAATTAATGAGACTGTTGAATTGTCTGGTAAACATTCTTTTTTTAATTTTTTACAAATAATAGGCAATCATGAATATCATTTTAAGTTAAACGATATTCATACGACAATGTATAAATATTTATATTTTTTTATTACTGAATCAATTAAAGATAAAAGAGAATTATTAGAAATTTTAAATAAAAAACATTCATTAAAAAGTACACATTATTTATTAGACAAACTTAAAAATAATCAAATATCTTTTTTCTTTGGGTTAAAAGATTATAAAACTTTAAGATATGGAATTGTTGATAATATGTCAAATATAAGTTATGTAGCAGGAGAATTTTTATTTAACAGTTCTTATTTTAATTCTATTATAAAATATAAAGCAATTTCTTTCATAAGTAAAATGCTTATTAATATTGATATTAAAAGTGTAGGATTGTTATATAAAATAAAAACAGATTTTTCAAAATTTTTAAAAGATTTTAGAACAATTAAAACCGAAATAATAGAAAATAGAGTTGTTAAAACTGTTGAAAGAAAAGATTTTTCTGATAATGATATTGATGCGAATTTGCCTTTTAGATGGCTACACAATTGGGTTCAAACAAGATTATGGAAAAAATCAGTAGAATATAGTGTAAATGAAAATGAAAATAATTTGGAATTTATAATTATATTAACACAAAATAAAATAAATGAAAATCTTAGTGAAGATAAAAAAAATAAATTAAATAACAGCAAACCACAAATTGGTGATTATGTTATCTGTGATTCAAATCTTTGGAAATTTGATTTTTTTGACACACATATAGGAAAAATTGTAGTTCCGCCTTCTGGATATAGTGGTGGAAATCCGAATTTGTTATATGTAAAATATGATAATATTCCAGTTGAAGTTTATAATGAATATATTACAACAGTTATGAAAAATAGAAGCACAATTTGTTTTTATATAGATCAAATTAAATATTGGTCTAAAGATAAAGAAGATTTAATACCATTTTTAAATGCAAAAAAATTTGGATTATAACTATGATAAAATTTAAATTATAACTATGATAATAAAATTTAAAATATTTGAAAGAAAAGATTTGGATATTGCTGAAAGCATAAGAGAATTAACAAATTCGTTATTAAAAGAACTTTACAATTTTTTAGAAATTTCAATAAATAATCCACAAGGTGTTCTAATTAAAAAAGATATAGATGATGAATTATGTATTAAAATTGAAATAAACAACATAATTCTTTCTATCAGAAACAATCCTATTGATGGTGGCGCATATCATACAAAATCAGAAAATGGTAGTACACGTATTCAAATAAATAATGAATTATTTTTTAAAAAAATAGAAGAAATAAATAGAGAGAAAAATATAGATAGAAAAAATTACATATTAAAAACAATAAATTTTGATGTTATTAAAAAAGTTCTTTATCATGAATTGACACATAGATGGGACAAAAGGAAAAAGAAATTTGAAATGATTAAAGAATTTATTTTATTTGAAAAATTAAATCAAGGTAAACCAGAAAAAGGCGATTATGTAATAGCAGCAAATATTAAATTTTATATAGGTGGATTTATAAGAAATTTAGAGATAGGTAAAGTAGATAAGTTGAAAGTATCATCCAGACCTGTACCGGCCGAAGGTCGACTGCCTGCCAGGCACCTGCCATCCATAAGATATAAAATTATATTTTTAGATAGTGATTTTGCTTGGTTTTATGAAGATGAAATTAAATATTGGTCTAAAGATAAAGAAGATTTAATACCATTTTTAGATGTAGAAAAATTTGGATTATAAAAATAAATAAAATATTATGAACAATTTTGAACAATTTTTAAAAGAATATTATGACTTTGATGATAATTTAAAAGTTAAAGTTAAAAATACAGATGAAAAATATAAAAATGTTAGAGAAGAAATTTCTAAATATTTAAATAAATATAATAAAAAACCATATAATCTAAACAATAATGATATAGCTTGTATTTTAGGATATGTTAAATATGATTTGGAACAATTAGAAAATAAAGAACCAGAAATTAAATCATATTGGAAATGAAAAATTTAAAATATTTAATATTTTTAAAAAAAGATGATATATTGTTCATCTTTTTTTTATTTTATGGAAGATTGATTTTTATATATAAAACAAAAATCATAATTGCATGTCAAATATAAATCAAAAAAACACATTTGTTTCGTTATCTGAACAATTAGCAATTCTTAATAAAAATGCAGTTGAGATAATGACAAAATTAAATGATGTCGTTACAAATAGAAATTCAACTGTTGATGTTAATTTTTTAAATTCTGATGGTTCAACTACTACATATTATCTTCCTACGGTTGGTCAATTAAAAAACGAATTAGACGTTGCTAATAGAAATATTAAAAAATTAGCAGGATTAACAGATAATAATGTTTATGTTAGTGATGGTACAACTATGAGAAAAGTTTATGTTGATGATTTAAATCGTGAACCTGAGCCAATAAATGATCTTAACACTGTTTCAACATTCGTATCAATAAATAATTCTTTTTTTGAATCTCTATCTAATCCTATGTTAGCGGTAACAATTGATTTAACAGATAAAATAGATAAAAAGGTTCAACAAATTTTATCAAGAAGATATATTGTAAAATTTCAAAAAGATGATAATGGAAATTTAACAACAGATGCTGTGACATCAAAAAAAGATTTCGAAACTAAATTTTTAAACAAAAATAATATTTTTATAGATGATTTTACTACTTGGTATAATAATGTAAACAATTACGGTGTATTAAGAGCAAACGAGCCATTTGATGATCAAGTGTTTCCTTTAGATTATGATGAATTAGAATATTACGGAGTTTTTGATATTGTTGGTGTTGATAATGATACAATAAATAAAAAAATGTGGTACACACTTGGTTCATTAGTTTATTATGATTATTCTGGTAATACAAAAACATTATCAATAGGAGATGAATTAATTATTAATAAAAAAAATTCAGCAACAAAATGGAAAGTTAAAGAAGTAAGTACAGCAAAAAGTAATTATAGAATTATTTTAGAAAGAACTGAAGGTTTAGATCCTGTACCAATTATGGCACAAGGATTAAAAATTTATAGCGCACCAATTAATCAAAAATCAATCAAAGTATCAATTGGTTTTGATGAGTATAATATAATTTTTATAAAACCAATTAATACTGATAGTAATGTTATATCAACAACATGGTCTTATGGTACATGTTTTTATACGAATGATTTAGTTTTGGACACTAATAATAAAATTGCAATGACAAAATATTATGCTGAAACTGTTTTTGATTATGGAACACTTTTAAAAGATATGATAATAAAAAATATACCTAGTAAATTTGGCAAAAAACCAAACACACCAGTATTAAATTCTGCAAATTTTAAAGTTGTTCAAATAAACACACATTTAACAAACACACAAGATTCAAATAAATTAAGAGAATTACATTCTCAAAAAACCCAGGTACAATCCAGACTTCAACAATTAGGTGATGCTATCACATCAAAGAATCAAGAAGTAAATATGGTTCAATATAAATCAACATCAGATAAAAACGCAGCAAAAAATCAATTAAATACATTAATTTCTGATCAAGATAGTCAAACCAAATTATTAACATCAATTGTGAATCAAATTTCTGCTGGTGCAACAACAGTAAATGCAATAGCAGATCCAAAATTTAGAATTAGAGGATTTTGGAGTTTTCCTGAACCTATTTTAACAGGTTATGAAGGTTATCAGTCAAAGCAAGAAGTTGTTCAATTTAAAATTCAATATAGATATAGCAGAAAAGGTGGTTCAGAACCTACAACAGAAGGTTTTAAATTAAAATTAAACGAAACTGTTTATAATTCAACAACGACAACTGGTGATATATCTGATCAAACAAGAGCATTTACAAACCCTAGTGTCACAACACAAACAGTGGAAAAAACTGGATATTTTTCAAATTGGAATGAAATTTTAACATCAGCTAGAAAAAGAACATATAATCCATCATTAAATGTTTGGACATGGGAAATTGAAGATGTTACCAATGCTGATGCTCCGAATGTCAATCAATTGGATATATCAATACAAGATCAAGAACAAGTTGAAATAAAAATTCAAGCATTATCAGAGGTTGGTTGGCCAGATTCACCATTTCTATCTGATTGGAGTAATGTTTTATTAGTTCAATTTCCAAGTGATTTATCACAATTAACAGATAATTCTACAATTCTACAAGAAGCTCAATATGATGCAATTTCTACATCAGTCATAAATAAATTTGATGCAAAAGGATTAACAACACATTTACAACAGAGCTTTTTTTATAATGATCAATATGTTGCACATATGGATTTAAATTTAGGAACATCATTTAAAGATGATTCTGGTAATATGATATCTTTGAATCAATATTTAAAAAATTTAACCGATAGAATTACTACATTAGAAGAAACTATTCTTAGATCAAAAGGTGAACTACTTGTTAAATTGTTTAATAATACAGCCGAAACAATTATATCAAATGGTGCGTCTGTTCAAATTGCTGTAAAATGTGAAGATTATGCTACACAAAGCGGCGGAACTAGAACATATTTAAATAATGTTTATGTTATTACAGATTTTTCATTGCAATTTTCAAATGTTGCAAAAAGTTCACAATTAGGATTATTATCATATAGAAAATTTATTCCAGCCAATGCTGGTGATAATAGGTTTTATAATCCAACTGTGGCAAAAGGTTCATTAGCATCTTATGTTAATTCTAATGATGATTTAAATTCACAAATAGATAATCAATTTTTGTGGATATCAGATGCTTCTGGTACACAGCCAATTTATTTTTCTGGGTCAACAGATAAAGCATTATGGTCAAATTTTTATAATCTTGGTTTAACTTCAACAACAGGAAACACAAGAAATATTTTTGATGATGTTTCTTGGAGTGGTGTATCAAATGACACATCTGGTTGGGGTCTTGCTGGTTCTACAGGATTTTTATCTACTGTTCATCCCAGAATTGATGATATATCACAATTCGTTTATAGTGATTCAAGTGGTGTAAAATATATCGATGCAAATACATCTTTAACTATACCTATAAATATCTATTTTCAACTTTCAACTGGAGCAACAGGTGGAAACACAGTTATGATTCCTCAAAATGCAACAACATCAACAATGGTTACTAGAAAATTAAGATTATTTTTGGAAGTTGAAGATTCGTCCAGACCATTCGAATTTGAAATTGTTTTTAAAATTTATAGAAATAGAACATATGCAACAAGTGGAAATAATATTAATACTGTTATACCAATACAAACTTCGTAAAAAATAAAAATAAAAATGATAAATAATAGTTTTCAACTTTTGAGAACCAATACAAGATTAACTACAAATATTAAATTAGTTATTACTTCTGATTATAAATTATTTTTTGAATCTTTTGATACAAATAAACAATTGAGTGATCAAAAATATAAACATTATCAAATTAGTAAAAATAATTTATATGAAGATCAAATTGTTAAATTTTTTCAAAATTTGCCATCTGATTTAGCATTTGATGTTAAATATGATAATGATAATACACTGGTATATAAAACATATGATTATCAATTTGACGACATATATTGGTCTGGTGCAAAATTAATTGAAGATAAATGGTACAACGAAAATTATGAATATTTTGCTCCATTGTATATTAAAAAAGATTTTTTACCAGAAGGATTTGTTATTTTAAGAGTTGATGATACTATGCCATATGAAGTTGTTGATAATCAATTTGTTGCATCCAAATTAACAAAGGATAATTTTTTTAGTCAAATTGTCGACAAATGGAAATGTGTTCAATTATTTGATTTAAGATATCAATCAGACCTTGGTTTTTTTCTTTCACAAAATTTCACAGAAAATGATAGATTTCCATCTAAATCTTTTGAATTAGATTTTAAAAAATATAATTTTTCAAGATGGTATGGTATTGATTATGATAATGGTGTTTATGTAGTGAAAGATAAATTTTTACAAGATACTTTATTTTATGAACAACCACATTTTAGAATGGAAAAAACAATTATTGATGGATTTAAAGATAATAAATTGATTTATCCACATATTTTAAATTTAAAATTTTTATTTAATGATGTTCCATCATCTCCTAATGAAACTCTTGATTTTTCTATGAATAGGTATTATGGTTTTTATATAGACAATCTAGAATTTGTAACAAACATCACATCTTATATTACACCAGAATTAAAGCAAGGCGTTTATTTATATAACAATATATTTTGCTTAGGTCAAATAAATGGAAAACCAAATGAGATGATCGAATCTCCATTCGTAGAAGGTTTTTTAGATGGTAAAGATTATTGGATACAATATGAAAATAATTTTTATCAAGTTGTAAAAGTTTTCGAAAGAAATAAATATTTATATAAAATTATTAGTGAATATGACATGAAAAATGCAGATTTTACTAAAATTTATGATAATGCATGTTTTATTAATTATGAAGAAGGTTTTAATTATAAATGCAGAACAATTTTAAATCCATCAGGATATACAAATTTTATTTCAGGATTAACAAATAATTTTTCTATTGATTTATTTAGTACTACAGATTCTGGTGGCACACACAATGAAGATATGTATGCAGATTTATATCTTATAAATATTGATGGAATTTATCATGTTTTAAAAAAGAGAGAAAATAATTATTTTATTCAAAGTGATTATGCTATAAATTCTTTTCCAACTTATTTAGAATATTGGAAAGCCGGAAAAGATAGTGATTATTATGTGTATAAAAATATTTTAGATTATAAAAAATCACCAATATTTTATTCTATTTATAGATTGAGATTTTCTGATATAAAAGATTTTGATTTTGATAGAATTAATTCTCATTTTTCAGATTTTGATTATGAAAAAGATACATATCACGCAACATCAGAACCGAAATTATATGCTACTGATTATTTAGATTTGTCAATATCAAAAGATTTTAAAGTACATCCAAGAGGTGAAGATGGCCAATATCAAATAATGAACGTATCATCTGAATATATTGCAGACGATGAATTGTTTGAAGTTTATAATAATGATTTAAGTGAAATTTGGAGAAAAAATCCATCTTGTGTAAAATGGGGATTTGTTGGATCTAATTGTCAATGTGATTATCCATATAAATTAAATAATTCTATAAGAGTTGGTGATGTATATAACAGAACAACCAATGTTTTTTCAACTTTACCAAATGAAGCAGAAAAAAATTTAGATTATTTTTATAGAATAGGTAATTTTATTTCAGGTTCAACAACCGTTAGATATTTTAATCAAACAACTAATATAGAAACAGATTTAATGGATTCAACATTTAGTGGTAAATTTAATTTAGATGTATATTTAAATTCAAATGTCGATTATTTCGAATATTTTTTCAAAAATAAAATGTACTATAGATATAATTATATTGATTATATTAAAAATACATGTAAATATTCTACATTCAATTCTGGCGATCAATATTCACCAGCAACAACATTGTTTAAAGGAATACAATTTAATGCGTTTTCTATTGATGAAATAATTCGTGATGATGATAATAAAATAAGTGGAATGATTACAAATCAAAATAAAAATTTTAATGATTATAAATTTGCAACCATTCTAAATGATGTTTATTATTATGATAATAATCCTTCAGTTGGAATTGAAAATGGATTATCTGGTAATACATTTTTTGATAAAAATATAAACGGAATACATATCTTCTTAAATGAAAAATTTAAAAATATTTTAATTGTAATTAATATAAAAATTCCAATACAAGATAGTTTTATAAATATAAATAATGTTCCACTATTTAATGAGAAAACCGGATTATATGATGCAAAAACAATTAAATCTAACAATTTGAGCGCAATTAATAATTCATATGATCCTAGTTTGATTTCTGCGCCTAATTTTATTAATGCTATAAATAATTTAAACGATCCTTCTGTTTTTGACTCTGGAATAACATATTATTATGTTAACTTAAATGGATTTTCTGGTACAACAGGACCAATAAATATTTATAATCCTAATAATTCTATGACTCAAATAAGTGATTGGGCTAAAGATTATCCACCTTTTATTATTACAATATTATTACCAGAATTGTTAGAAACAAAAAGAAATTCATACAACGATAGTGCAATAAAAGGACCAAAAACTAATATTTATAATAAATATGAAACATATTTTGATATTGGTCAAAAACAAAATATAAATGTTAATGAGCCATTAGCAAGAGTTATTTCTTTGAATCAACCATCAAATATATATTCTTCAAGTCAATCAAAAACCACAAATTTAAATACTATATATGCAACAAATAGTATTACGACAAATAATTTTATTTATAGATATAATGGATCTTACGAACCAATTTTTAAAGATATTCCATTATTTAAAAATAGTTATATTTATAATTCGCCAAGCGCATCTACAATTGCAATTCCAATTGCAACTCCAATTATAAAAAATAATAATTTAATTAAAAATGGTGGTGGATTATATACAACAGATTGGATCAATCCAACAAGTCAAGGAATTGCACAATATTGGGCGGATACATTGAATGTTTATTGTTTTACATCACATCCTGCGGCAACAGAAGCAACATTTTCAATAGTTCAAGGTAATGGTTTTACTGGTAACGCACAAAGAATAGCAAAAATTGGAAGCGTTATATCATCAAATCATCCAAATTGTATTGGAATTTATAATAATTTTTATCAATTAGATTCTTCCAAATCTTATGATCTTTCTTTTAAATATAGAAGCAACACAACAGTTTTTATAAACAACCAATATACGATAAATTCAAACCCTGCAACAGCTACTGCTGTTATTTTAACTGGAATATCATTTACTGATCTTTATTTATATTTTTCTTTCAACTATGCAGCAAATAAATGGTTTGAAATTGATGAAATTTATTTAAACTTTACAGGCGGTGCATCAGGTGGCGGCACTGGTGGTAATGTTAAATATTCTAATCTTAAATTTTGGAAATCAAATTATAAATTTAATACCGAATTAAGTAATTTTGGTACAATTGAAGAATTAGTTTTTTCAAAAGTAAATCCAACCACAAATCCATTAAAATTAAAAAATACAGATCAAGATAAAAGTATTTATCCAATGGTCGATGAATATGGTTTTGATTATAGAAGTAGATTTATTTTTAATTCAAATTGGGATAAAGATTTTTATACACTAACTAAAGCCGAACAAAATATAGATAAAACTAATTTTATGAATTCTGTAAATAATACAATACACCAAAATAATATAAATCAAAATAATATATCTTCATGAAAAGTACATTAATGTTAAAAAAATTTGATACTAAAACAGTACCAGGAACAATGAACCTTAAAGATTTAAGAACTTTTTTTGGTGGAAAATTAATCTATACAGAAGATTTAATTAACATAAATGATGATTCGATTCAATTTAGTTATGTACTAAGTGGCAAAAATACAGGATTTCAATATTATGATGATAATATTCCAGATGATTGGGAAACATCATTTGTTGAAAATTTAACAGATTTGAAAAAAAATAATCAAACACTAACACTCTTAAATCAAAATGCAGATAACCTAATTAATAACACTCGTTGGCAAGTTATAATTAAAGCTAAAAATATACTAACAGATTATCTTTTTTTTAAAATGAAAGAAAGTAGAATTTTTAAAATGATTAATTATACAGATTTATATAATTTAAGTATTAATAAATCTATCTACGATTATATTAAAAATAATATTATCAACACCTATAAATTTGAAAATATTGAATTTTATGCTGAATATTATGATATAAAAGTAGATCAGGCTATCACAAAAAATGTTCTATTACAATTTAATCCAAGTTTAGATGTTGATACCTACAAACCAGAAAATTATATTAAAGATATAAATATTATTAATCTTAATATCTATGATTTTGAAAATATAACTATTCAATATAATCAATCAAAACCATCATCACAATTTGGATTTAATTATTATTTTAATCTCACTTTTTCTAAAGTGTAA
>Ga0209083_1003290_pt1 | contig 13764 bp, 2 predicted proteins | sample AM7aDNAmetaG_FD_184132 | JGI IMG/M metagenome (GOLD analysis project Ga0209083, IMG submission 184132) | Freshwater microbial communities from Finland to study Microbial Dark Matter (Phase II) - AM7a DNA metaG (SPAdes) (version 3) | ecosystem: Environmental > Aquatic > Freshwater > Lake ...
CATCCAAGCCGAACCGGCACCGGTTACACCGACCGAGTTGCTGCCGGCACTGGAAGAGTTGCCGACGTAACCAACAACATTGAACACAGCGCTGCTGTTGGCGATGGTCAGGCTGTTGCCGGAACCCGCGTGGCCGACATACAGGTTGCCGCTGTTGCTCCAGACACTGCCTGCGCCGGCGACCAGCACAGTGTTGTTGTTGGCGTTGTTATACTGGCCGATGTAACCGTTGACATTGAACACGGCGCCACCGTTGGTGATGGTCAGGCTGTTGCCGGAGCCGTAGGCGCCGACGTAGAAGTCGCCGGTGATGCTCCAAACGCTCCCGGAGTCCGTGACCAACACGGAATCATTTTTCACGCTCCAGCCGATACCGCCCGATTCGGCAAACACCGCGCCGCCCGCGCTGATGGTCAGACGGTTGCCGGCGCCACCCAAGCCGACAACGAATTGGCCGCTGTTGTTCCAGACCGAGCCAGTTCCGGTCACCAACACACTATTATTGGCGCCAAAAAAGCCGATTCTGGCACCGGAACTAAGCACCGTGCCGCCGTTGGCGACAGTCAGGCTGTTGTTGGAACCCCAGTAACCGACGAGAAGACTGCCGCCATTGCTCCAAAGTGAACCAGCATCGGTCACCAGCACTGTGTTGTTGCTGGCGCCCGCGTCGTAACTGATATAAGTGTTGGCGTCGAACACCTGACCGCCCGCGGCAACGGTCAATTGGTTGAACGACCCCGTATTGCCGATATAGAGAGTGCTGCTGTTGTTCCAGACCGAGCCGGTGCCTGTCACCAGCGCCGTGTTGCCGTTGGCGGTGAAGGCATTGCCGACAGAGGCTGCCGTATTGAACACCCGGCCGCTGTTGGCGATGGTCAGGCTGTTGCCGGACGCCCAGCCGCCCACAGAGAGAGCGCCGGAATTGGTCCAAACCGAACCCGGATCGCTGACCAGGACGGCGCTGTTGCTGGCGCTGGCCGCATTGCCGATGTAAGCGTTGCCGCTCACCACCGTGGCGCCGTTGCTCACGATCAGCACACCCGTACCGGCGTTGCCGATGTAGAATGGGTCGCCGAGGTTGGTCCAGACATTGCCTGTACCGGTAATGGTCAATTGGCCGGTGGCGTTGCTGACGGCGCCGATGACCACCGGCACCGGCGCGCCATTCAGTTGCTCAACGGCCGCGCCGTTGAACAGAATCAACGAACTGACCTGGCCCGTGGTAGTGCCGATAAGGAAACTGGGAGTGCCGTTGGTGAGGACGAGTGCACTGCTGATGCCCAGCGTGCCATAGTTGAAACCGAAACCAGAATTGGTGGCGTAGAGGTCATCGGCGAAAACGGCGCCGCCGTTGACGGTGAGCGCGCCGTAGTTGAAACTGAGCGCGCCGGAGTGCGAGGCGTTGGTGGCGAAGATGGCGCCGCCATCCGTAAGCGTCAGGTTGTTGCCAGTGGAGGGGTTGAAGCCGATGATGACGTTCGTGGCCACCACCGTGCCGCCATTGGTGATGATCAGCGTGTTGCCGGAGCCGGAGTAACCGATATAGAGAGAACCGCTGTTGCTCCAGACGCTGCCCGGGTCGGAAACGATCACCGAGTTGTTGCTGGCGCTGTTATTATAGCCGATGTAGCCATTGGAATTGAATACCGTGCCACCGTAGCCGAGGGTGAGGTTGTTGCTCGAACCGGCATAGCCGACAAAGAGATTGCCGTTGATGCTCCAAACGCTGCCCGCGCCCGTGACCAGTCCCGTGTTGTTATTGGCAGATGTCCCATGGCCGATATGGGCATCCCCGTTGAACACCATCCCGCCGTTGCCAATGGTCAGATTGTTTCCCGATCCCGACACGCCAACAAAGAGGCTGCCGTTGTTACTCCACACGGAGCCGACGCCGGAGACCGTCACCGAGTTGTTGCTGGCGGCAGCGTCTGAACCGATCCAGCCGTTGGCATTGAACACCTGGCCGCCATTGGCGATGGTCAACTGGTTGAACGACCCCGTATTGCCGATGTAAAGGTCGCCATTGTTGTTCCAAACGGAGCCGGCGTCGGTCACGGTCACCGTGTTGCCGTTGGCGCCGGCGGCGTTGCCAATGTAACCAATGGTATTGAACACCTGGCCGCTGTTGGCAATGGTCAGACTGTTGCCGGAACCGGCGTGGCCAACATACAGGTTGCCGCTGTTGCTCCAAACGCTGCCCGAATCCGTGACCAGCACGGTGTTGCCGTTGACGTTACTGTAACCGATGTAGCCAACGGCACTGTACACCTGGCCGCCATTGGCGATGGTCAGGCCGTTGCCGGAACCGGCGTAACCGACATAAAGGTTGCCGCTGTTATTCCAGACGCTGCCCGGGTCGGTGACCAGCGCCTGGTTGTTATTGGCGCCGACAGCATAGCCGATGAAGGCATTGGTATTGAACACCAGACCGCCCGCGGCAATGGTCAGGCTGTTGCCGGAACCGGCGTAGCCGATATAGAGGTCGCCGTTGTTGGTCCAGACACCGGCGGCGTCGCTGACGATCACGGCGTTGTTGGCGGCGCTGACATCCCAGCCGACGTAGCCGGTGGTATTGGAGACGATGCCGCCGTCGGCGATGGTCAGGGTGTTGCTGGAACCGGAATAGCCCACGTAGAGGTTGGTGCGATTGATCCAGAGCGAGCCGGTGTTGGTGACCAGGACCCTGTTGCCGTTGCCGCCGGCATCCATGCCCACATAGCCGTTGGCGTCCAACACGCTGCCGCCGTTGGTAATCAACAGCGCGTTGCCCACACCAGCATTGCCGATGGCAACAACACCCTGATTGCTCCAGAGGCTGCCCGGACCGGCGATCAGCAGGGCGTTGCTGTTGGCGCCGGACAGATAACCGACATAGGCATTGGAATTGGCCACCAGGCCGCCGCCATTGACCTCCATGTAGTTGGCGGAAGCGAAGTAGCCGACAAACAGGTTGCTGGTGCTGTTCCAGACCGAATTGCTGCCGCTCACAAGCACCCAGTTGGTGTGGGAGCCGCCGTAGCCGCCGATCAACGCGGCGGTGTCGAATATGCGTCCACCGTTGGTGATGGTGAGGGTGTTGAACGAACCGGAGCCGCCCACGTAGAAATCGGTGGCGATGTTCCAGAGTGAGCCGGTGCCGATCACATAGGCCGCGTTGTTGCCGGTGCTGTTCGTGCCGCCGATGTAACCATTGGCAGTGAACACCGCGCCGCCGTTGGCGATCAGCAGCCGGTTGAACGAACCGGTGGCGCCGACGGACAGGGTGCCGCTGTTGCTCCACACCGAGCCGCTGCCGTCCACGCCCACGAGGCCAATGCCGTTGTTGCCGATGAGGCCATTGGTGGAATAGAGCGCCGCGCCGCTGGTGATCATACTCAGCGCGACGTTGGTGGCGCCGACGGCGTAGGTACCGAAAAAGTTGTTGGTGCCGCTGATGTTATTGGTGACGCCCACCATGATTTGGACGGAGATCTGTCCGTCGGAATAAAGGGAGGACGTATCCCAGTACAAGTACTGACTGGGCAGCGTTGGCAAATTCGTTTCGGTGAAGGCGCCGGATTCGGAACTGAATTTGAACAGGTTGAACGTCTCGCCGGGTGTATAGACGAATCCGTTGATATTGGAAAGGGTGAGCGTGCCGCCAAAGGTCATGGCGCCGAAAACCTGGAGTTGATCGTAGTCGTTGGGGCGGTAGCTTCCGATATTCATGAACAGGGCGCCATCCGAGTTCTGCTGGAAATTGCCTTTGACCGATGTGATGACAGCGTTTTGCGGGCCGCCGGGCGTCACCAGGCCACTGTTCACAAGTGTGTTGCCCGCGCCGAGATTGACCGTCTGGCCGGCGTTGAAGACGGCCAAGGCGTTGTTGGCGAACGCATTGGCGCCCGTTCCGAGATACACGTTGCCGGTGATCGTGCCATTATTCTGAATGATGTCGTTGCCTGTGCCGCCGACGATGGCCATGCCACCGACGCCGTCCGCCGTGGAAATGGCGCCGTAGTTGACCAAGTTGTTGTTCTTGCCCTGGGCCATGGCCACGCCGATGCCGCCGGCGCCGCCAGAGACACTGCTGCCGCTGCCGGTGATCGTGATGGAGATGTTGCCGTTCGTGAGACCGCCGGCGCCGGTGCTTTGGGCGAAGATGCCAGCCGAGCCCGGTCCCGAGGCGTTGATGTTTCCCGTCAGCGTGACCGAAACGTCTCCGCCGCTTTTGGTGCCGCCCGCGCTGATGGCGACGATGCCGTGGCTGTTGGTGCCATAAGTGGTGATGTTGCCCGTCTGAGTCACCGTCACCGCACCGCCGGAGCCTGCGCCATAGCTCGTGCCGGCGAGATTCACGTTTCCATGCACGTCGCCGCCCCAACCGCCGCCACCGCCCACGCTCTCGGCAACGATGCCGATGGCACCGTTGCCATAGGTGGTAATATTACCCGTGCTGGAAACCGTGACGGCGCCGCCGTCGCCAGTGTTTTTGCCAAAATGGATACTCCCCGGGCTGCTTGCCGGCGTTTGAACCAGATTGGAAGTGATCCCCCATCCAAGCTGTAAGTTGCCGGCCAGGCCGCCGCCACCACCGACGCTTTGTGCGAAGATGCCGTAACCGGCCGTGCCGTAGGTGGTGATGGCCGCGGGACTGTTGTTCTGCACTTTCACGTTGCCGCCATCGCCGGACGAGGAGATCGTGCCGTTGGCGATGGAAGACTGGCCTTTGGCAGCGTTGAGGCTGATAATGGCGACGCCGCCACCATCGCCCACGCTCTGCGCCAGAATGCCCATGGCACCAGCGCCTTGGGCCGTAATCGTCCCCGCGTTGGTGACCGTGACAGCGCCGCCGTTGTTGCCCGAGCCTTTTGTGTCACCAAGGACCAAATTGATTTGTTGAAGTTGGAAGCTGTTATTGCTGGTCGTCAGTGTAAAGAGGCCGCCGCCGCCGCCAACACTTTGCGCAAAGATACCGTGCGCCATATTGCTCTGCGTCTGGATATTGCCATCGTTGAAAACGACGACCAGGCCGCCCACATCGTTCGTGCCCCCCAAACCTGCAAGGGATTGCGTTAGGGAAAGAGACGCGGAGGGGTCGAGCACCGCCCCGATGCCGAAGTTGAGGCTTTCGATGCCACCACCGCCGCCGACGCTCTGTGCCAGGATGCCGTTCGCGGCGTTCCCGGCGGTGGAGATAGTCCCGTGATTTTCCACCGTGACGGCGCCGCCGCCATTATTATCGCCACTCCCACCAAGAATATTGGTCTGAGAGGCGGGATGGGTAACGCCGGGCGCCAGGACCAGGAAAACATTCTGGAAGATCTTGCCACCACCGCCGCCAATGCTCTGTGCCAGGATGCCATTGGCGTTGGCGCCGCTGGTCGTAATCCAGCCGGAGGCGGAGTTGATGACGGAAACGGTTCCTCCTCCGCTGTTGGTACCCTCACCGCCTTGTTGCGTGGTGGGAATGAACAAGTACCAAACATTCTCGGCATCGGAATCCCCGCCGCCGCCGCCAACGCTTTGCGCCTGGATGCCGCTGGAGTTGTTACCCGTGGTCGTGATGACGCCAAAATTGGTAACGGTGACCGCCCCGCCCATGCTGCTTGAGCCGACACCGCCCTCATCAAAAACTGAGACTGGAAGATAAGACAAAATAGAGGAAAACGTATTCCACTTGACAGCACTCCAATCGAAGTCGAAGGCGAAGTCAAAAGAAAAACCGTTCTTTCCGCCGCCGCCGCCAACACTCTCTGCGAAGACGCCAGCGGAACCATCGCCGAACGTGGTGATGGTGCCTGAGTTGAGAACGGCGACATTGCCGCCTTGGTTGCCAGCACCGCCTTCGCCGCCTTTGACACCGGCCAGACCCAGACTGAGCGTCAACCCTTGAGAGAGAGGGAGCGGGACTACCTGTTCAGGTGCTAATGAGCCGATTGTGTTTAGCCCAAGCCCTGCCGACACGTTCCAGCCTCCAGCACCGCCACCGCCGCCAACGCTTTGTGCCAAGATCCCCGCAGAGATGTTGCTTTTGGTGATGATCGTTCCCTCATTGTTAACGGTGACAGACCCACCCATGCCGCCGTTACCACCGTCGCCACCGAAGCCAACGCTAAAAACCCAGTCCTTGCTCACGGGTAGGGTGGGAATTTTGGGCGGACTGGGTTTGCCGGCAGACAAGTTGAGGGCGCTACTGACGTTCCAACCGCCCGCGCCGCCGCCGCCGCCAACGCTTTGCGCGAAGATGCCGGGGGCATTAGTGCCTTGGGTGGTAATCGAACCCGTATTGGTCACGATGACCGTGCCGCCGGCATTGCCATTGCCGCCCTCACCGCCAAAGCCGACCGCAATGGCTGCCCCCCAGTCCTCTAAATCCTTGCTAAGATTGACGCTGCTGCTGACATTCCAGCCTCCATGGCCGCCGGCGCCGCCGACGCTTTGGGCGAAAATGCCGTCCGAATTATCGGCAAAGTTGGTAATCGAGCCGGCATTGTCTACGAAGACCAAACCGCCCACATTGCCGGCGCCGCCATTGCCACCAAAGCCGACTGTAACGGCGGCGCTGCCACCAATGCTGTTGAGAATCTTCGCGAGAGGACCTACAGCGTCTTTGAGCAGGTCACCGAGAGGCTTGACCGACAGGGCCGCACTGACGTTCCAGCCGCCGTTCCCACCTGCGCCGCCCACACTTTGGGCGAGAATCCCGTCGGATTCTGCGGCTGTTGTAATGATTGCGCCTAAGTTCGTGACCGTGACCGAACCGCCCACGTTGCCAGAACCGGCGTCTCCACCCATGCCAACGCTGACGGCGGCACCGACGAGGGGGGTAACGGATGCGGCAGCACTGACGTTGAACCCACCGTCGCCGCCACCACCACCGACGCTCTGGGCAAGGATGCCGTCGGAGCGGAAGCCAGTAGTATAGATGACGCCGGTGCTGGTGACAGTCACCGCGCCGCCCGCGCCGCCCGCGCCGCCGTTTCCACCCATGCCGACGGAGACGCTCACTGAAGGACTCGCACTGGCATCCACGGCGAAGCCGCCGGCACCGCCGCCACCACCCACACTTTGGGCGAAGATGCCATGGGCGTTGGTTCCCGATGTGTTGATGGCGCTGCCGTTATAGACGACGACATTGCTGCTGCCGCCGCCGCCGCCGCCGTCTCCGCCCAAGGCTATGGCCACTGACACCAGGCCTGCGGACGCGGCAACAGCAAACCCTCCTTTGCCGCCACCGCCGCCCAGGCTTTGGGCGAAGATGCCGCTTGAGTTATCACCTATCGTTTTGAGGGTGCCCGTCTCGCTATTGACGCTGACCACGCCGCCGATGCCCCCGGCACCACCGGAACCGCCCATCGCCAGACTAAAATACTCACCTGCGGCGACAGCGCCGCCTCCATTGCCACCGCCGCCGCCGACGCTCTGGGCAAAAAGTGCGGAAGCGTTGGTGGCCGAACCCGACTGACCGCTTCCCGTGGTATTCACCGAGCCGGTATTGTAAATGCTGACGTTGCCGCCCTTGCCGCCGCCCGCGCCGCTGCCGCCAATGCTGGTAACCAAGCTGAACGGGGCCAGCCCGCCGTCGCCACCGCCACCGCCGATGCTCTCGGCAAAGATACCGTAGGCCGTGCTGGTGATGGCGCCGCTATTGGTCACCGTAACCATGCCACCGTCGCTGGTGCCGCTGGCCGAACCGCCAATGGCAGTAAACATTGCCCCTGCAGTACCACCGTCGCCGCCGCCGCCACCAACACTTTGTGCGTAAATGCCCCTTGATTCAGCCCCCAAGGTAGTAATGGTCCCATTATTGACGACCAGCACAGCTCCGCCGTTGCCGCCTGCGCTGCCTTGGCCGCCGACTGCTTGCGCGAAAACAGCCCACGCCGAGCCGCCAGCGCCGCCACCACCGCCGACGCTTTGCGCAAAAATGCCGTGCGCGCCCGCGCCATGAGTTACGATGGTTCCATTGGTGTCTTGTACAAGGGTCACCGCGCCGCCACTGCCAGCGCTGTCGGAGTTGCCGCCGCTGGAAAGCATGATGCCCCAGCCGCCATTTGTCCCCGCCCCGCCCAGGCTTTGGCCAAAGATACCGTAGGAATAGTTGTTTGCAGTGACGATGTTGCCACCGCTGTCAACCAGGATAGTGCCGCCAACAGCCCCTTGGCCGCCATTGCCCGCATGGCCACCAAGCCAGCCTCCATTGCCGCCTTGGCCTGCTCCGCCACCGAAACTCCGTGCCCAAATGCCATGGGAATTGGTGCCCGTTGTGGTAATATTCCAATTTCCAACGACGCTGACGACTCCGCCGGTCCCCCCAGCGCCACCGTACCCAGCATCAACGAATCCGGCACTGCTACTGCCTGAGCCTCCATTGCCACCGTCGGAGTCTGCATAGATACCGGCGGAATTAGCATGATAGATGTTGACGACACCGCTGCCGTTGACAGTAACATCGCCGCCGGCTCCACCGCTGCCCCCATTCCCATTGTTCTTTGTCGCGTTACCACCTTGGCCCCCTACGCTGACGGCATAGACCACGGTCGTTCCGTAGCTGGCAAATTGGCCATTGGCAGTAACCACAACCACGCCACCATTGCCGCCGGCACCGCCGGGAGCACCTGCGGCGCTACTGCCACCATCCAGCCCAACGCTGCCAACGCCACCCATGCTGGATGCCATGATTGCCGGAGCCAAACTGCTGTTGTTTGTGATGCTGCCATTGACGGTGACAGTCACCGAGCCACCGGCGCCACCGGCACCACCGCCGAGAGACCTGTTTTGGCCGCCTTTGCCGCCTTGACTGGATGCATACACACCCACGGCGCCCGCGCCAGAGGCAGTGATCGCGCCGTTGTCCGTAACAGTCACCGCGCCGCCCGCGCCACCAACTCCACCCACGTTAAGTTTGACGGCGTTGGCGCCGTTGCCCCCGGTGCTTGTTGCCCATATCCCACCGCCATGGGCTCCCGAACTGGAGATGGTGCCATCCGCATTGACCAGGATCGTTCCGCCACTGCCGCCTGCTCCGCCCCATGCATTATCCGACCGCGTATCCCCGGAGCCTCCCGCGCCACTCGTGCCTCCTGTTGAGAACAGGTATATGCCATACGCACCTGAGCCGGAAGTGATGATCTGACTGTTGGTGGACGTGTTGACGACCACCGGCCCGCCATTGCCACCGGCTCCACCGGGAGTGGCATGATCACTTTCGCTGCCGTTGGCCCCGTTGCCACCAATGGATCCCACGCTGAACGCATACACGCCGTGGGCGCCTGAACCGTAAGTGGTGATGAGGCCATCAGCCGTGACGGTGACCGGCCCGCCGCTGCCTCCGACTCCAGCATTGCCACCGTATGCAATTTGAGAATCAGTCGTTTGACCGCCGGTGCCACCGTGGCTCCCCTGGCTGTAGGCATACACACCATACGCGTTGTTGCCGGTAGTGATGATCCGCCCATCCGGGGCAACCGTGACCATGACCGTCCCGCCATTGCCACCGGCTCCGCCCACGCCGCCTCCGCCCTTGGAAACCTTGGCCGCATCGGTGCCAATCCCTCCCTGACTGAACGCAACCGCGCCATAGGTGGGATTGGAAATCAGACTGTTGGTGATTAATAATATGATGGTTCCGCCGTTGCCGCCCGCTCCACCCGCTCCGCCCGAACCATCGTGGCCTTTGACGGCAGAGCCGCCATTGCCGCCCTGGCTTTGCGCCCACAAACCCGCCCCCATGAGGGAGCCCGTAATGGTGCCACTGTTGGTGATGGTGATCGCTCCGCCGGTTCCACCCGCTCCGCTAGCGCCATCGTTGACATTCTTGTCGCCAACTGCGCCGTCGGAGCCGCCGGTTGCCAGCAAAACACCATAAGCGTCTTGTGGGTTGTTGGGGACAAGGGCGATATCACTGAAGTTGGAGACATTAATGCTCCCCCCGCCGTATGTACCAACCATAATGCCCGCTGAATTGATGATATCAGTCATGGTAACGACATCAGGCCCTCCGACATATAGGGAAACGCTTCCGCCAACCATGTTTTGAGAAACCCGCACTCCGAGATTCCCATTCCCGGGACTAATGGGCCTGTTCAGGTTGTTGACCCATATCACGCTGGCCGGGGAGGAGAGATTTGTGTTGATGCCGGCCGACTGATTGCCCTGATAGTAGATGTTGGTACCGTTGATGATGGGCGGATCGTTGGCCAGGGCGTCTCGTTGAGCCGTCGCCAGAAGCAACGCAACGGCTGCGGCACGCCAGGGCCACCTGACCTCGCGCCCCGCACCACCAGCGGCAACTTGACGCGCACATCCTCGCACAACGGGTCCCGGTTCCTGACCATGGCGATTTTTCATCTCGGCATTCCTTCCAGCTGGCAAGTCCCAAGCGAAGCCAAGCTACACGCCGACTCCTTTGGTTTACTCCTTGGTAACAGCGCTCATCCTATGGAGGCACGCTTTCTACGTACGGAAGAAACAACCGCGCCAGCCGATTAACTGCGATGAGCCTACCTTGAGGTAAAAAGCTTTTAAAGCTTTTCCATCCGCCGTTGTCAACCTCAAACTCGGAATTGTTCGAATCGGTCCCGGCATCGCACGGTTGTTTGTCAGGGATTGTCTCCCCCAACATCTGTTTGCGCCCCGGCCGACCTCGGACTTGTTATGGTGTGAATCCACGCTTGGCATCCATTCTCAGGCCGACCCGGCCAGACGCGGGTCAGAAGAAGACACTTACTTGGAGGTAGTGCCTGGCAATACTTGGATGCAGGCAGGTCGAATTGTACTCACAGTGCGTGCACAAGCACTTGTAAACAGGGAGACGAGACACAATCCCGTACATATTAGAAGCTGATGGTCAGACCCAACTCGCCACCGTAGCTTGTCACCTGCGGATTGAGGAACATCGTCGAAACAGCGGCTCGCAGCATCACCTGCGTGTTGAGTTTGTAGGCGGTGCCGAGCGATGCGCTGCCCCAATCAGAGGCTACCGGAACGGCGGCCATGGTGTAAGACGATGCCGCAACCGAGGTGAGCGAGGCCGTTACCGTATTGTTCTTATCAGCCCACTCGTGGTTCCAGGTCGCTTCCGCGAACGGCTGCCATTTGCCCATGTCCACCAAGATGCGCCAGCCGAGCTGGCTGACGAGCGAATCCCGCGTCTGGTTGTCAAACGACAGTGCTGTGCAGCCGCTGGTTCCGGTTTCGGTGAAGCCGTCCAAGTGCACTTGTTGCAGCACCATGCCGGCCACCGGGCCGAAGGTGATCTGCCCGATGTTGAAATCACCGCCGACGCGCATTGCAAACGAGAAAAACTGTCCGGTGGTGTCGGCGTTGTTCTGGTCGGTGAAGGTGCCGAGCGGCACTTGGCGATTAACGCTGTCCTGCAACAGGCCATAGGTCATCACCATGTCGCTCCACACCGGCCCGGCCTTGTAGGCGGCATAGAGGCTCGGCGCCTCCTCGACTTGGTCAAAGTGGCCACCCGTGGAGAACTCCTGCTTCTGGCCGCCCGCCGTAAACGCCACGCCTACAATCACCCCACTCTGCGTCCGATAATCCATCCCCACCGTGCCGCCGAAAGCGACGCCGGAATCCTCCGGGAAGCCCGGTGCGTTTTTGACGCTCAGGCTTTCGGCCCCGGCACTGGTCCAGAAGTTGGTGCCGCCCGGCTCGCTTTGCCGCACGGAAGAGTCCATCTGCCTCCGGATAGTGGCCGCGCGCGTCAAGCCATTCTGCACGGCGCTTTCCGCCAGCAGCGATATTTCACTCGGCGCGGTGAGCAGGCTGTATTCGTAGTCCGCCTCGATCGTCTGGCCCGCCGTGGTCAGGTGTTTACCATCAATGAACAGAAAGGTTTGCTGTTGGGCGGGGGTGAGAACGGCCAAAAGGGCGCTGTTCCCACTGCCGTAGGCTGGAGCATTCGTTGCCAGCACTGACGAAGCGGTGAACCCGAACAGGGTGGGATTCTTGACTACGTACTTGAATACGCTGTCGAGGTCGGCGGGAATGAAGTGGACACCCGCCGCTGTCAGGCTCGACCAGATATCTGATCCGTATGACACTGAACGCACGTAAATGGTGGCGTTGCTGCTGCTGGTGATGGCACCGCCATAATCGGCCAGAACAGCATATTGGAAGAAATTGGGCACCAGAATGGTGCGTGCGCCGGCGGCCTGCAGAACCTCGACTTCTGCTGCCAAGGCGGAGGCCTGCTGGGGCAGATAATTGGGGTTCGCAGCGATCCACGCCGGCCCCTGGGTCGTGACCCAAATCAGGTCGTTATTGCCACTTGAGACCACGTAGAGAGCCTGGGGATTGGCAATACCGTTGACGGCAGAGAGGTAGTTCTTGATCTCCTGGACAGCGGGCACGCTGTTGGGGAGCGGGCCGGAGGCCACCGTATAGGCAGCGCCATTGGCATAGTTGGCTCCGCCGTCACCGACCGGCGCGGCGCTCAGACCAAACTGTCCCGCCAGTATGGTGGAACCCATCACCCCATTTCCGGCGAACCCGCCATTGGCGCCCGCCGCGATGGCGCCAGCGATCAGCGCATCGTATGCCGGGATCCCCGTCGAGTTATAACGAAAATACCCACTATCCAAAGTGCTGTCACCGAACCCGATGAATTGATTGAATCCCGCCGCACCTGCCACGCTGGGTGTGTCTGGCATAGTGAACGCAAGCAATACAACCATGGGAACAAGTCGCGCTATTGTCGAAGCCGTCACGCGGGATTTGGGACCTCTAAAACAAGTGGCTTGAATCGATCTTGTAATCATCTGAGCACAAAACGGCTCCATCAGCCACGCAACCGAAATTTCAGTCGTGACATGTTAACTCGAATTGGCGAGGCACCAACTGAAAATCAAGAACAGCCGGCAAGGTGTCTGCCTCCCATAATTGTCGAAGACCGAAACTGCGCCGCAGTCTCACCAGCATTCAGTCCCACTGGCTCACATCGTATTTCCTCTGAGAGCGCAATCAAGTCTCTTCTTTCACCGATGGTATCGGCCGGGCGCCCGATGCCTGAGAAAAACCTTCGGCTGGATCGCCGAGGTGCAAAGCATCAACCCGATCACGGAGAAAGGTGGGTGCTTTTGATGAAACGGTTCGCGGGGTTGGCAGGGGAGTTATCCATCGCAGGGCTGGGTTGCAACAAGACGGCCGCCAAATAAGTGTTTGCATTCACTCAATAGCATCAAGCTTTTGGTGTCGGGATTGGCTTGTGCGATGGCTGCCAGTTCGTGACGCGTGTAAACGATGTTGCGCGGCGCGCCGCAGGCTATCAGCAGGTCTCGGTCCTGATCGGTGGCGGTCCATATCAACAAGGATGGGGGTAGCACGTCGGAACGCACAACCACGAAGTTCGGGCTGGCGGACAACACGCGCAGGACGGCTTTGTGGGCGCGGATGGCTTCATGGAGTTCCGTCGGGCAGTTGGGTGGCAGCATCGCCCGCAACCGTCCGCCTTCCGCCGGGTCGAGTCGGCCGCCCAAGTCCAGCACGGCCAGGTACGTTCCAATTGGGGTCTTCAATACGTTGTCTCCACAAGTCCCGGTGTCTTTGACCGGACTCATCTTTTCGAGCCGCTCGCAGGGTTAGTCTGTGGCTGTGGTTGATGTTGCCTGCTCGTCTGCGTTTTGTCCATCCCCAGCGCAGGGTGTCGGAACTCCATGAGAATGTCCCCCTTGTAACTCAATAGAAATGTCCCCTTTGGGACGGGGTTGCGGTAGCAACTCCGGTCACAAGATGGAGACATTAACGATGAGTCGGAAGGAACGGGATCGG
>Ga0209083_1003292_pt1 | contig 13759 bp, 14 predicted proteins | sample AM7aDNAmetaG_FD_184132 | JGI IMG/M metagenome (GOLD analysis project Ga0209083, IMG submission 184132) | Freshwater microbial communities from Finland to study Microbial Dark Matter (Phase II) - AM7a DNA metaG (SPAdes) (version 3) | ecosystem: Environmental > Aquatic > Freshwater > Lake ...
ACTGATCCGCTATTACGAGAGCAAGGATGCGGATCACAATAAGAAGAGAGAGATACTCGCGGCCATAACGGAGCTTGCGAATCTGATGTGGGACGCTGCCTTTCTGAAAGGGCAAAATGCCCTGTATTATGAAAGTAACAGAAAAGGCACGGCCCCCGATCTTAACCTGCTCATCTGTCCGCTTTACGGCTGGCTTTGGCACAGGACCGGGGATAGAAGCTTCATAGATAAGGGCGACGCGCTCTTTCAGGGCGGGGTTGCAGGCGCCTATTTGAGCGGCGGCAAACAGTTTAGCCAGAATTACCGCTGGTCTTTTGATTATGTGAAATGGAGAAAGGAACCGGTTGAACTTGACGCCGGCGCGGCGCTGGCGCAGAAAGAGAAAAGAGCCGCGCTGTTGAAGCGCGCCACGGTGTTCCCGAATCCTTTTAAGCCTTCAAGCGGCATGAAGCTCGTAATAGATAACATCTTCCCTGAATGCGTTTTTATCCTTAACGATGTTTCGGGCAAGAAGGTAATAGAGCTCAATTCCGCGAAGAAAGCCTATATTGAATGGGACGGGATGCTCTCAAAGGAACTTCCCCTGCCCGAGGGCAGTTACTCATATGTGATAAAGACAAAAGACGGATTGGAAAGGACGGGGAAGTTGGACATTAAATAGATGGTTTGTAACGTTTCTAACGTTCTTAACGTTTGTAACGAAAACAAACAAGAGAATAGGAATGGTTCTTGCCTTACGTTATAAACTTTATAAACGTTAAGAACGTTACAAACTTAAATTGAATTCTTCTTGATAATATGCGCTTTATAATGTAATATTTCTTACAAACAAAGGGTTCCTGAAAGTAGTATAATAATTAAAAGTATTACGGAGGTGTTTATGAAGAATATTTACGTTGTTCTATTGGCAGTAATTGCGGCCGCTATACTTGCCGGCTGCGGCGGCAGTTCCTACATTCAGGACGGGAAGTTGAAAGAGAGCATCACCGAGCAGACCCTGAACGACAGGTTTGTTGAAGTAGTCGGCATCGGCAGGTCAGACCCCAATATCCCGGATGTAACCGGCAGGCGCGCTGTTTCCAGAAACGCCGCAGTAGTTGACGCGCAGTACAGGCTCGTCGGTATTATTAAAGGCGTAAAGATTACCGGCGGAATAACTATTGAGAAAGCGATGGAAACGAATTCAAAGATACAGGCGTCCGTTGACGACAGCGTGCGCGGCGCAACCACTACTAAGACAGAGTGGACGTCTGACGACGGTTGTACGGTAACAATGAGGCTTGATAAAGAAGGACTCGCTAAACAGCTTGGCGTCACGATAGAGAAGTAATTTAAAGAGTGTATTTAGCCCCGCTCCCTTTGAAAGGTGCGGGGTTGTTTTTAAGATATTGATTCCGCAGATTAGGAAAAAGATTGCGCGGATTAATACTTCGAGGTTTTATGCGGAAACTTCTCATAATAATTGCGACTCTGACTCTGCTCCTTTACGGCTGCGGCGGAGCCAGGCAGGAAGTCAGGATGAAGGAGCTTCCGGCTCAGCCGGATACGGAAAAATACGTGGAAGTTGACGCCGAGGCGGAAGTGGTTCCCGTTCCCGAGAACCAGATTGTAACGAAAAGGAACGGCGTGGACGCGGCCAAGAAAGCGGCGATAGAAAAAGCTGTCGGAGTCTATGTTACCGGCCAGCAGATGATTTCAAAATCTCTTCTCATTTCCGAGAAGATATTTTCTAAGACTACCGGCTACATCAAGGATTACACGGTAACTTCTGAAGGGATGAACGGCCTGTTTTGGAAGACCGGTATTCATGCGAAGATCCGCATGGGTGATATTAAAAACGACATTGATGCTCTTGGCTTACTGATAAAGACTACGGCGGGCAATCCGCGGGTAATGGTCGTCATTGGCGAGGTTGTAGACGGAACCAATCAAAACACAGGCTCGGCGGAAACGCAAATTTCCGGCGCCCTGCTTGACGCGGGTTACAAGCTTGTTGATCAGTCCCAGCTTGAGCAGATAAACGCCGAAGAGACGCTAAAGGCCGCGGGCGATGAAAAAGCCGCTGCTGTCATAGCAAAGAGGTTCGGCGCGGATATCGCGGTAGTCGGCAGAATGACCATAAATACGAAACCGATAGAAATGGAACCTTACAAAGGCTGGATCAGCGGACGCGGGAACCTTAGTCTTAAGGTTGTAAAGACAACGAACGGCGATGTGCTTATGGTATATTCAAAGGCAGATAATATCCCTGATATCAGCATAGAAGGGGCGGCAGCTTCGGTTTCAAAGCGGCTTTCAGGAGCTGCCGGCAAAGAGCTGGCCTCTTCCATAGGTCCAAAGCTAGTGGAGAGCAATTTCATAAAATTACTTATTTCTCCTCTGCCCGATCTGAACGCGCTGGAGAAGATGAAAAAGTGGCTTAAGACCTTCGAGAGTGTGACTGATGTTGCAGTAAGAGCTTTTGACGAAGGAACAGGCGAATTCGAAGTGGAATTAACTTACGGGTCTGCCAATGATTTTGCCGCAAAGCTGGAAACGGGCAAAGGAGTAAAGGTCAAGGAAGTAGGCGGGCACGCAATTACTGCTATACTGGAGAAATAATAGATGAGTGAACCAAGAGAAGTCAGGCAAGTACACGAGCTGCTGCGCAAGATGGAGCAGAATAAAAAGGTTGACCCGGATGAGGTGGCTTATTACCTCAAGAAAGCCGTCCTTAAAAAGGGCGCGAACGGCCTTTGGATAAAGAGAGAAGAAGACACGCGTAAAGAAGAGGGCTCTCTTTCAGTCGTCAAAGTTGCTTATGAAAAAGAACTGGTGGCTGTCAGGTTAAACGCGAGGCCTCGCGGAAGGAGATAAGGTTTGGGGTTTTACTTTAAATATTTCAAAAGGGCGGCTTACACAGCCGCCCTTTTTATTTCTATATTCACATCTGCAGATGCGGGCCGTACTTCCGAACTTCAACTGGCTTTAGCGGCCGGGAATGTTTACGGCTGTTCAATATCGGCTGATGGCGCCGGTAACGTCTTTGCCGCCTGGACGGACGATACCGGTTCTGCCGTTCCGTCCGTCTTCGGAAAAGTATCAAGGAATTTCGGAAAAGACTGGGAAAAAACGCTCTGCTTCTCCGGGAAAAAGAGCGTATCGGGAGGGCCAAAGACCGCCTGCAGGAACGGAATTTTTCACGCTGTTTGGACCGAGCTTGACTCTACAGGCGTAATTCAGGCTTTCTATGCGAGGAGTACCGGGGCCGGCTGGAGCGTTCCGGCCCGTCTCAGCAATAATGGCTGTATTGCCGGCTCCGCGCTCGTGGCGGCGGAAGCAAGCGGAGCGGTTCACGCGGCGTGGATGTCTTCCATGGGAATCTGCGCTGTGAGAAGCCCAAACGGCGGGCTTCAATGGTCTGATTCTGCCGTAGTTGTATCAAATGCACTGTCCGTTGAAAGCCTTTCCGCGGGTTCAAGCGGCGCTTCGCTCTGCTGGCTTGCCGGTACTCCGGCTTCGGTATATCTTGCGCGCTGTTTCAACTCTTGGAGTTTGGCGGCAGTTCAGAAAGTTTCTGAAAATCTTTCGCCTGAAAACGCGTCGCTTCCGGTTTTTGGAGCCGGGCTTACTGCCTGGCGCCAGTCCGGCGGAGCCGGCGAGGATGTTTTGATATGCGGCGTCGGAGGTTTGTCAAAACTTTCCTCGGGCGCAGGAACAGTTAACCTTGTTCTGCCTTTTACAGCCCAGGACGGAACTCTGAATGTTTTGTGGCAAAGGAATGTCTCCGGCGTTCCGGCATTCTTTCTTTCTTCATGCAGGAACGGAGGAAATTTTTCGCAGGAAACAAAAGAGTTTGAACTGTCAGGTATAACTTCAATTTCAGCCGCCGCGGAAGCAGGTATGGTCTACATCTTTTTTGCAAGAGCGGCGAGCGTTTCATTCCAAATCTTCGATAAGGTTCCGCCGTCTATTCCGGTTATTTCTTCTCCAACACATAACTCTGCCTTGATGTCTTCAAACAATTGCCCTGAGTTTGGCGCAAATTCAATGGACGGCGGTTCTGCGGGGGCGGTGGCAGGCTACGGTCTTTCTATAGACAATATCCCTTCGTCTGAAGCCCCGTTCTGTATCAATAATCTTGATGGACGACTGTCATGCAAGGGATTAAACTCCCAAACCTGGTACTTTCACGCCAGAGCTTTTGACCTTGCAGGGAATTTTAGCCCGACGTTCAGTTACAGGATAAGTATAGCTGCCGCGCAGTTTCTGCCCGCGGATGAATATTATATTTATCCAAATCCGGCTAGAACTTCTTCGCCTGCTTTTCGTTTCTTTTCTGCCTGCGTGGCTGAGGCGCTAATTGAGATATTCGACGACAGCGGCCGGATGCAATTGTCAGCAAGACGGCAGGCGCTGCAGGGAGTGAATACTTTCCTCGATATAGATATTTCAGGGCTCAGCAACGGAGTCTACATGAGCAGGCTGAGACTAAACGATCCAATTTCCGGTTCGAACACGACTGTCGTAAAGAAGTTTGTAGTCGCGAGGTGAGGATGAGAATATTATTGATGTTTCTGTTGTTGCATAGCGCGCTTGGCGCGGCGCTCACAGGCGCAAACTATTTGCTTGAACCTGAGGCTGTTGCTTCTTTCTCCTTAAAAGATATAGAGTATTCCGGCGGGATAATATCGGGTGAAGGCGGGGCCGGCTATCAGGGAGAACCTGTTTCCGTCTCATATAAATTGAAACAAGGTTTTTTTAATACAATACATCCTGATTTATCAGAACCCCTTCCGTTAAGCCGTCTGAATTCCTCAACGGATTCAGACGGAAATATACTTCTAAGCTGGAGCGGGGCGAGCGATTCAGAAAGCTGGATAAACTGCTACAGGATCTACCGCGCGCCGGGAGAGGATGGGATATATAAACCGGCGGGGGAAACTGAGGGCACAGCGTTTACTGATTCAACCGGGCTTATTTACGGCATCTCATACTGTTACAAGGTTGTGCCGGTTGACGCGGGCGGTAACGCCTCTGCCGGAGAAAATCCAGTTTCAAAGGCGTTTTCAGCGAGTTTTGCAACCTCAGTCACAAGTCTTGCGGCAGTTCCAAAACAGGGCGGAGGAGTGGCGCTCTCGTGGCGCGAACCTGCAGGCGCCTCATATTACAGAATATACCGCTCAAACACACAGGGAGAAAAGGGCTCCTCTATTTGCGCTGACGGATCAATAAGTTCAGCGCCCTATCTTGATTCTGTCTCCGGAGGGCTTGTAAACGGGACCAGGTATTATTACACAGTGCAGTATGTGGACGGCTTTGGCAATGAGCAGCGAAAAGGAAATAACCAAGCAGACGCACCCTGTGATTCGGATGCGCCTTCTGAAGCGAAGCCGTTCTCTGACACGCACCCCGCGGGAGTTACGGTCGAGAATAACTCGCCTGAGTTTCACTGGAACGAGTCAATTGACCCAAATTTTACCTCTGGCGGCGCCGCCGGCATCAAAGGGTACAGGCTTTTTCTCGGGAAAACAGGCGGTCTGAGTTATTCGGCAAATTGGGAACTCGTTGAGGGATTCCGGAAAGAATTTTCAAATCTTGACGACGGTGATTGGTATTTTTACATTTCCGCCGAAGATTTGGCCGGGAATTTCAGGCCGCCGTCTGTTTATAAGATAAGCATTCTCACCAAGGGCGAGATTTCCGGCAAGCTGACGGGCGCTGACGGCAAGTCTCCTTTGGGCTTCGTGAATGTCGAACTGCTGAAGGGGAGTGAACGGCTGGCTCTTGTCAGGACAGGAGCGGATGGCGCGTTCACTTTCAGCGCAATCCCATTTGGTTCGTACTGCCTGAGGGTTTTGATACCCGGTTCTGCCCCGTGGCTGACCGAAGAGCTTTCTGTCAGCAAAGATTCTCCGAAGGTTTTAAAGCGCTGCTCGGTTGCTTCCGTACCTGTTGTAGCCAGCGGCGAGGTTACAGCTTATCCTAATCCCGTCCGCGGCGCCGGCATTACTTTTGTTTACCCCAGCGAGTCCGGTTCCATGATTTACATAGATATCTTTGACCAGGCAGGCAGGCGTATTCAGTCAATCTCCGGACTTCAGTCTGTCGGTCCTATGGGTGAAACAACCTGCGGAATAGAGGCGTTAAAAAGCGGCGTCTATTTTTATGTAATCAGGAGCACATCTTCCTCGGCGATCAATAGAAAATATGCGCCGAAAGCTTTCACGGTGGTGAAAAGATGAAAATCTTTGTGTTCTTGATGTTCCTTCCTGGCCTGCTTTTTTCCTATGCTATGCCGTTTCTCAAGGAATCAGCAGGAGCGAGAGCCGAGGCGATGGGCGGGGCTTCTGCCGCAGCTCCGAAAGGGGCCGACGCTGTCTTTTGGAATCCCGGCGCGATGCTTTTGCTTTCCGGATGGAAGAATGCCGTAACCTGTTCTTATGTTCGGCTTGATTATGACAGGGCCGGAGGTTATGCCGCAGCTTTTGAACGCTCCGAGGACCTGTCTAGTGCTTTTGGAGTATTTTGGTCCGGCAGGTACAGCGGCGGGATAGAAGATAGAGACGCGCTTGGAAATCCGGGAGCGGTATTTTCTCTCTCAGCGGGTACAGCAGGGCTTGCCGGGGCTTTACGCCTCGGTCCGGTAAAAGCCGGCATTGCGCTGAAATACTATTACTCTTCGCTTCCGGGAACCGGCGCAAGGGGGTTTGGGGCTGACTTCGGGGTATCTGCGGCTCCTTTTGGCCCCTGTCTGGTCCTTGGGGGAACGGTCAAGGATTTGAGTTCAGGCCTTTTCTGGGATACCGGGAGAGTTGACCGGTTGCCGCTCTCGGCCGGAACAGGTATTTGCTATAGAGCGATACCGGAAAAACTCGAGTTTGCCTGTGATCTTGAGTATCAGGACGAACTGTCCGTCTCTGCCGGAGCGGAATACTTTATTGAAGATATGCTCTGTCTTCGCGCAGGGCTTTCAAGAGATGGGCCTGCCTTTGGCATAGGCCTAAATGTACGGAATTACACCATTGATTACGCGTTTTTGCCCGATAAAAGCAGTTTCGGCGCGGAGCATACAATCTCTCTCACTTTCTTGTATTGAACCTGCCCGGGAAGCCTTCTAGCGCCTGTCATTTCCTAAAAACAATTGATTTTACAACCCGTTTTGTAATATAATATCTTTCTTGCAGCGTAAAGAAAGCAAGCGTGTTTGATGTTTGAATCTTGTTTGATGACACCGATGAATCTAAATAGTATATCGGTGACATCGTTGTTTTATCGGTGTAATCAATATTAGAGTAATTGATATATGCTTAAACAGAGGAGCCATGGTTAAAAGAGAGATAAAAATAGGAATAATCGGCTTTGGAACGGTCGGAGCCTCGGCTATCCGTATTATGAGGGACAACGCCCACAAGGTAGAAACACGGGCCGGCGCGAAGATTACCGTTAAATACATTGCCGACAAGGATATTACCACAGAGAGAAAGGTAAGCGTTGATAAAAATATCCTGACCACGGACGCAATGAAGCTTATTAACGACCCTGAGATAGATATTATAGTGGAGCTTATCGGCGGGGTAGAACCGGCGCACAAATTCATAATCGAAGCTCTGAAGAAGGGAAAGCACGTGGTTACCGCAAACAAGGCGGTGCTTGCAAAGTACTGGGAAGAGGTTATGGATACGGCGAAGGAGAACAATGTCGCCATCTACCTAGAAGCCAGTGTCGGCGCCGGAATTCCGGTGATCCAGTCCCTGCATGACGGCCTCGCCGCGAACAACATCAAGTCAATCTACGGCATAGTTAACGGAACTACAAACTATATGCTTACCCGCATGCTGGAAGACAAGAAAGATTACGCCGAGGTTCTTAAAGACGCTCAAAAGCTCGGCTATGCCGAAGCAGACCCGTCTTATGATGTCGACGGGATGGATGCCGCGAACAAGCTTGTCATTCTTTCCTCCATCGCGTTTGACGCGGTTGTAGACCTCAAAGATGTTTATGTCGAGGGTATTTCAAATATCACCAGAAAGGATATGCTTGAAGCAAAATCGCTCGGGTATGTCATTAAATTGCTGGCGATTGCCAAAGATTGCGGAAACGGGCAGTACGATGTCAGGGTACATCCTACGCTTATTCCGGCTGACCACCAGATGGCTTCAATAGATGATGTTTACAACGGCATATTTATTGTCGGTGACGCATCCGGCCCAATAATGCTTTACGGCCAGGGCGCGGGCGGGGACTCAGCAGCCTCGGCAGTAGTTTCCGACATAATCTACATTTGCAGAAACATAGTGAACGGCGTAGCCGGCAAAGTGCCGAGCGTCTTCTTCGAAAAGGGCGCCGATAAAGCGAAGATACGGAATATAGACGAGATAGATTTCAGGTACTACCTGAAGTTTACCGCCCTGGACCAGCCCGGCGTGCTTGCTTCCATAGCCGCGGTGCTTGGCAACAACGGAATAAGTATCTCGTCCGTTGTCCAGAGAGAACAGGATGAGGGAAAGAAGGTCCCGGTTATCATTACAACTGATAAGGCAAGAGAGAAATCCATGAGAGCCGCGATTGCGGAAATTGACGCTATGCCCACAGTTAAGAGCAAAACTTTGGTTATCAGGATAGAGAAAGGAGAGTAGTCGGAGGGTTGGAAGGTTAGAGGTTTGGATGTTTAGAATCTTTCGAGAATCCAAACACAATGCTTGCACTTAAGCATCCAACCGTCCAAGCCTCCAAACATCAAACTTAAGTGGTTTGCTTGATAGGAGTCAAAATGCCTTACTTAGGCCTCATAAACAAGTACCGCAAATACCTTCCGGTTTCGGCGAAAACGCCGGTTGTGACTTTGCACGAAGGCAACACGCCTCTTATTCACGCCTATAATCTTTCAAAAAATATTCATCCGAACCTTGACCTCTATTTGAAATTTGAGGGAATGAACCCGACGGGGTCTTTCAAAGACCGCGGCATGACTATGGCGATATCTAAAGCGAAAGAAGCCGGCTCCAAAGCCGTCATTTGCGCTTCGACAGGCAATACTTCCGCCTCGGCTGCGGCTTACGCGGCACGCGCGGGAATGCAGTGCATAGTTATACTCCCGGCCGGCAAGATTGCTCTTGGCAAGCTCGTTCAGGCTCTGATGCACGGCGCTACCTGCCTTGCCATCAAGGGAAACTTTGACGACGCGCTGAACATCGTGAAGGAAATATCGGCGAAGTATCCGATAACTCTGGTCAACTCCATCAACCCGTTTAGAATAGAGGGGCAGAAGACCGCCTCCTACGAAGTCTGCGAGTATTTTACACCTGATTTCCAGGCGATGCCGGTAGGCAACGCGGGCAACATTACGGCCTACTGGAAAGGCTATAAAGAATGTTTGTCTCACGGTTTCGCGAAACGCCTTCCCGTAATGCTTGGTTTTCAGGCTTCCGGTTCCGCGCCAATAGTTCGCGGCTACCCGATAGCCAAACCCGAGACAATCGCGACGGCCATACGCATCGGCAATCCCGCGTCCTGGAAACAGGCGGTAGAAGCGAGGGATGAATCCAAAGGCCTGATAGATATGGTCACTGACGCCGAGATTATTAAGGCGTATAAACTCGTTGCGGCCTCTGACGGAGTGTTCTGCGAGCCGGCCTCCGCGTCTTCAATCGCGGGAGTCATTAAACTCGCAAAGAAAGGCTACTTTAATAAATTCAAAGGCGGAAAGAGAGCCAGGATAGTTTGCATCCTTACGGGGCACGGGCTGAAAGATCCTGATAAGGCGATAGAGGTGTCAGCGAAATTGAACATGGTTAAGCCGAAGCTTAGCGAAATAATGAAGTTTGTGAAAATATAAATTCGTTATTAACGTTCCTAACGTTTGCAACGTTTATAACGTAAAGAAAGCAAAAGTTAATAAGGTTCATAAGGTTTATGAAACTCTGCGGCCTGAAGGCCGGAGTTTCTCTTTATAGGTGTGTTAATATTATTCATGCCGGATTCATCCTCACCCTAAAGGGTGAGGTTTTCTCCGGCATCTGAAAGATAAAGTAAAAGCAAAAAAAACCTTAAAATTGAACGTAACCAAGGGGCTTAGATGGGACTGGTGTTGGATAAAGCGCCATATATTTTAGAATCGTTCCCGGGCGGCAGTTATGTCGTTACATCTATGGACTGGGTGATTAACTGGTCCAGAAAGTCATCTCTTTGGCCGCTTTCGTTCGGACTTGCTTGCTGCGCTATTGAGTGGATGGCTGATGTCGGTTCAAGAAATGATTTTGACCGCTTCGGCGTTTTTCCGCGTCCGACGCCGCGCCAGGCTGACCTTATATTCATTTCAGGAACTCTTACTAAAAAGATGGCGTCAAGGGTAAGGAGGCTCTACGAGCAGATGGCGGAGCCGCGCTATGTGATTTCCATGGGAAGCTGTTCCAACACCGGCGGCCCTTTTTATGATTCTTATTCGGTCGTAAAGGGAGTGGACAAGGTTCTCCCGGTCGATGTTTACATCGCCGGCTGCCCGCCGCGCCCGGAAGCGGTACTGCTTTCAATTCTTAAGCTTCAGGAAAAGATAATGACGGAGACAATTTCTCATAAAAAATGACTGACCAGGAAATCCTCGCTAAAATAGCGGAAAAGTTTCCCGCGGTTGTTGAGTCCAAGCCGGCCGCCGGAACCCTGCCTGCGTACAGCCTTACGGTTGAGGCCCCTGCCGCGTCAATTGCCGAAGTTTGCGCCTGGTTGAAGTCCGGCGGGCTTAAGTTTGATTATCTTGCCTCCCTTTCGGGAGTTGACCTTAAGGATAAACTTCAGGTTGTGTATCACCTGTATTCATTGGAAATGAAACATAAGCTGGTGCTTAAGGTAAATCTTGACCGGGCTGTCCCGGAGCTCCCCTCGGTTTCTTCGGTCTGGCAGGCGGCAAATTGGCACGAGAGAGAAGCCTATGACATGTTCGGTATAAAATTCACGGGCCATCCGTACCTTGAAAGGATACTTACCGCGGAGGGTTTTGAAGGTTATCCTCTCCTGAAAGATTTTATCGCAAAACCGGATCAATATGACTGAAACGCTTAAAAATACCGGCTTCGAAGAAATGACCCTGAACATGGGGCCCCAGCACCCGAGTACTCACGGGGTGCTGCATCTTCTTTTAAAGATGGACGGTGAAGTCATCACCGAGGCGCGGCCGGATATAGGTTACCTGCACAGGGGAATGGAAAAGCTGGCCGAAAAGAGAACCTGGGGCGCGAATATCGCGCTTTCCGACAGGTGGGACTACATTGCTTCCATGTCAAACAACTTCGCGGCAGTGCTCGGGCCGGAGAAGCTTATGAATATCGCCGTTCCAAAGAGGGCCGAATACATCAGGATAATAATGGCTGAGCTGAACAGGATTGCAAGCCACCTGATCTTCTTCGGGACCTACGGCATTGATATCGGGGCGTTTACGCCTTTCTTTTACGCGTTCCGCGAAAGGGAAATGATACTGGACCTTTACGAGTCCGTCTGCGGAGCGCGCCTCACTTATAATTATTTCAGGATTGGCGGAGTTTCGGCGGATCTGCCTGAAGAATTTGTCCCGGGAGTTAAGGCGTTTATAAAATATTTCCGGCCCAAGTTAAAGGAATACGACACGCTCCTTTCCACGAATCCGATATTTATGGACCGGACGGTGGGTGTCGGAGCCATCTCAAAAGAAGAGGCCGTTGACTGGGCGCTGTCTGGTCCGAACATCAGGGCCTCCGGCATTTCATTTGATATCCGCAAGGAAGATCCGTATTCGGTTTACTCTGAATTTGATTTCAATATCCCGACCGGCAAAAACGGCGACTGCTGGGACCGTTATATGGTCAGGATGAACGAAATGAGCGAGTCCGCGCGGATAATAGAGCAGGCGCTCGAAAAGCTTGAGCCCGGGGATATTATGGCGAAAGTGGCAAAGGTTATCAGGCCGCCGGCCGGCGAGATTTACACGCATGTTGAGGCGCCCAAGGGAGAGCTTGGAGTTTACTGCATAAGCGACGGCTCCACAATGCCTTACAGATACAAAGTGAGAGGCCCTTCATTTGTAAACCTTGCGATTCTGCAGAAGATGCTGAGGGGATTAAAGATTGCGGATGTTGTCGCGGTGCTCGGAAGCATTGATATAGTGCTGGGAGAGGTGGACAGGTGATTTACGCGTCACAAAGCCTCGGAGACCTTTGGGTCTGGCTGCTTGAGCGGCTCGCGGAATTCTGCGGCTGGCTTGGCATTCCCGAAGTAATCCGTTATTCTGTGGAAAAAGGCGCCTACGCCATAGGCCTTCTGGTATTCATTTCGCTGACAGCGCTTGTCCTGATTTACATGGAGAGGAAGGTCAGCGCGCACATGCAGCTTCGCTACGGCCCTATGTGGACCGGAGGCTGGCACGGCTGGTCCCAGACCATTGCCGATATGATAAAGCTGCTGCTTAAGGAAGATGTCATTCCGGATAAGGCCGACAGGTGGGTTCACCGCGTAGCGCCTATAGTCGTCTTTGTGCCGTCGCTCCTCGGTTTCCTCGTTATACCTTTCGACAAGCACCTCATCGGCGCCGACCTGAATGTCGGGATACTTATTATATTCGGCTTCTCGTCCATCGCCGTGCTCAGTATTTTTATGGGGGGCTGGGCTTCAAACAACAAATACACCCTTCTTGGAGGGCTCAGGTCCGCCGCGCAGATGATCAGCTACGAACTCCCGCTGGTGCTCTCGGTGCTCGGAGTTATAATGACAGTAGGCAGTCTGAAAATGTCAGACATAGTTATGGCGCAGAAAGATGTCTGGTTTCTCTTTACTCCGAACTTCCTCGGGTTTATCATCTACATCATAGCGGGAACGGCCGAGGTAAACAGGACGCCATTTGATATTCCCGAGGCCGAATCGGAACTGGTCTCGGGATATAACACGGAATATTCCGGACTGAAATACGGGTTCTTTATGCTTTCCGAATTTACGAACACCTTTATAATCTCGGCAATTGCCGCCACCTTCTTTATGGGCGGCTGGAACGGCCCTTCTTGGCTGCCCGGAATCGTCTCTTTCCTGGGCAAGACCTATTTAATTGTCTTCCTCCTGATGTGGTTCAGGTGGACTTTTCCGAGGTTTAGAGTTGACCGCCTTATGGATTTCGGCTGGAAATTCCTTCTGCCTCTCTCATTCTTTAACATTTTAATGATAGCGGTATGGGTGCTGGTGAAAAAATGACAAAAATATTTAAATATACCTGGGCGATACTCAAGGGCATGGGTATAACCCTTAAGTATTTCTTCATAAAACCGGTTACCGTGCAGTATCCGAAAGAAAAGATAAAGATCTCTCCGCGCTGGAGAGGCACCTTGAAACAGCTTAAGAATGAAAAGGGCGAAGAGGCGTGCGACGGCTGCAGGATTTGCGAGAAGATCTGCCCCGTCAATTGCATATCCATGGAAGTTTACAAGGACGAGAAGAAGAACAGGAGGTTCACAAGCAGTTACACCGTGAACTTTGGGCGCTGTATGTTCTGCGGGCTCTGTGTTGAAGCTTGCCCGAAAAAGTGCCTGGTGCATACAACTGATTTTGAATTCTGCACCTATGAACGCGAAAGTCTTATCCTTACTAAGGACAAGATATTAAGGTAGATTTTTCACCCCTATTTTTCGTATAATACTCGACTGGTTGCAGAGAAACTGACCGATCCTTCGCGGCTTTGCCGCTCAGGAAGAAATTGCCGGGATGGTGGAATTGGCAGACACGTGCGTTTAAGGGGCGCATGGTTCACGCCGTGCGGGTTCAAGTC
>Ga0209083_1003293_pt1 | contig 13757 bp, 22 predicted proteins | sample AM7aDNAmetaG_FD_184132 | JGI IMG/M metagenome (GOLD analysis project Ga0209083, IMG submission 184132) | Freshwater microbial communities from Finland to study Microbial Dark Matter (Phase II) - AM7a DNA metaG (SPAdes) (version 3) | ecosystem: Environmental > Aquatic > Freshwater > Lake ...
ATCCTCTCTGAAAGGAATGGCCTGACTCAAAGGCTAGTAGCAACGAATTCGGGAACTGCATGAAGAACTTTGTCTTTCCCCATTTAGGTTGAGCAATGAGAAGATAACTTAGCTTCTCAGGCTTAATAATTTTACTTGTCGGCTTGTCAGGTAGTAATGCGTTTGCTTGTTTAGGTGTCATTGGAAGATTTGTTTCGTTTGATTAATAGTTACTCGATCCTTGGTGATAACAATCTCTACGGCTTGATTATAAGTTTGTAGTAATCGTTTAAGTTCTTCAGTATGTTTCCCAGCCACAACAGCTAAGGCTACTAGCGACCTTGTTTCCTGCGCTTGCTCTTGAATGTCCATAGTTTTGCAATGGTTGCAATTATTCTGCTTCGACTAGTTCTTCATGTTTAGCAGCACGCTTCATGAAGCCGTTGATCTCAATGTCCAATCCATGCTGACAGGCTCCGAGGAACTGGCAGGACTGACCATAGGCAAGACAATGGTTCGTATTCTTATTGCGGATAATTGAGATCTTTGTATCATCGCTAATCTTCGGATCAATCAGCAGACGGATACGATGAAGCTTAGGACGAAGAACTTGATCCTCGAATCGTTGCAAGGCATCCTTGGTCAACAGCAGACGGTCACGATAGAAATACTTCTCAGGTTCGCCTAACATATCAGCACGGATGCGAGCCATGAGTGCTGGTAGAGTCTCGGCCTTACCTTGACGCAACGCAGGTTTCTTAATTGCATTAATAAAGTAACCCTTGACAGGGTATTGAGGCCAGATCTTCCATGCGAGCCAGCAGTAAAACATAAACTGGAATCGGAAGTCCCATCCCAATACAGTCTGCGCATCAATACGCCCTGCGGTCTTGTGATCAAGCATATAGTACCCCTTGTAAGCTACGTGCTTAAAGAACAAATCCAACATCCCTTTCAGACGGATGCCTTCGAACTCCATGTCAGCGATACGCTCAACTCCATCTTCAACAGGTGTGAAGTTAAGATGATCTTGTTTGTAGTAACTGGCATAGATTTCAGATTGAATCTGTCCGAGCTTCTGCCAATACTCCAAGTCCTCCATGACTGAAAGGGGAAGTGTTGCAATCTTCTTCCGATCAATGTCCAAGTTGAACGACCAACGCTTACCTCCAGTTGTATAGAACTCCTCAAGGAAAGAGTGGATAGCTGACCCATAAGTTAATGCCCATGAGAATGAGCCATGCTTCGCAAGGCCAAGGTTATAACGGAGATACCAAGCTTCACCGCAGTCATCCATCAACTGCATTTCAGATTGCGTAAAACCTTCAGCAAACATTGCAGGATCTATCGTGAAATCTAATCCTCCAAACTTTTGCATTGATTGCAAAATGTTTGCTTCATTGTCTGCAAGCTTTGGCTTGCCTGATTTGGTAGTAAGCTTAGACATGATTCTTAATCCCTGATTGATTACGACACAGGTTGAATAGCTTCGCACCAATGTTGGTGATGATGCTACGAATTTCTTTCTTCGAAGCTGTTTTATAAACAGCCTTCTTGGGATGCGGAATTGCTTTGCCGTTACCGTGCAAAGGATCGGGATCTTGATAGTGTTTCGCCATGATGTAGTGTGATGTGGTGTAGTGTTAATCTCTGCTTGCGAACTGCTTGCGCAGTATTTTGACCGCCCCGAAGTCGCACTCTACAAAGAGTCCGTCGTCGGTTTTGATCGTTTTATTCTCCAAGGCATACGCAATAGCCGGAAGGAGAGAGTTAATGACTGTAGAGAAGGGGCGGTTATGCTCCTTGCACCAGTCTTGGATCATCATAAAATCACCCATGCAATCATTGCGGGGGCGAAAGGAAATCATGTAATGAATGCCAGACATAAATTTAGTTAGTTGAATTGTTTACCCACTGTCTAAGCTTCGCGTAGTCGATCAGTTCAGTCTCAGCTCTACGTGAGGATTGAACAGTTTTATAGACGAAGGAGTCGAGGGAAGATTTTGTATGGAGGAAATGATAATAACAACGATCGTGAACAGAGTCGTGGCGATCAGTGCGGCCCATGCTTTGCTGGAGGTTAAGCCATTTAAAGTCCTGTGAATAATATATAGCATAAGAGCATTGGCTAAAGTGATTGACGCTACTGCCGGAAGCACAAGTTGCGACTGCCACCCGCCCTCGCTTAGCCCATGCAGAAGTGTCGAAGGGTAAACCGCCATGCATACCAATAATGCTGCGAGGGTCAAGAAGTTTCTTTTCATTTTGCAATCGTTGCAAGACTGTCTCAACTGATAAGCGGAAGGCGCACCAGACAATGATCTGTTTCTCTCCACACTGTATCAGTTCTCGAATCTTATCTACTAACATATCAAGTTTAGGCGAAGCAATCTTGATCGCCACTCCGGTTCGACTCTTGATCCAACCATCGCTGATCTGCTGTGCCTTCACAATCAATGTCGGAGCATTCTTAAAGTCCTGAATTTCTTCCTTACCATCCTCCCCTTTCAGAGAGATACCCCACTCTTCCTTAAGCTGTTTGAAATACTGAAGTTGGATTGGAGAGGCGGGGATGCTTTGTAACGATTGCAAAATCTCACGCTGCCCATCCTTGGGGAAGAAGACTGATGCTACGTTGCGAACCTTAGCCGCTACCTTATTAGCTGCGCCCTTCTTAGGTGTGAGAATAGGGAAGGTTCCGATCTGCAACTTAGTCATATACTTACTCCTGAACTCTGTTAACGTTCGCCCTAACACTGTGTGACGATTGATAGCATACAGTTGACCGAACACGTCTGTCAAGTCCTTTGCTGTCATTACTGATCCCGATAGGATAAAAGCGTTTCCGATTCGTGTCGATAACTTGTTAGCAATCTTCGTGTGTAATGACGCGGGATTCTTAAAGAGGAATCCTTCGTCAAAAGCAATTGCAGATATAGTTGAAACCACTTCTTCGATTTGCTTTCCAGTATTCCGAGTAAGCATACCGTGAGATACAAAATATACAGTAGTCCGTAAAGGGATACTATGATAGTGGGGGTCAAGATCGTCCAATGCATATGCGTTCCAATTTAACTTTAGTTTCTTTACTTCATTCTTCCAATCGAAGAAGGCTGCCCTTCTACAGGTGACTACAAAGTTATGTTTGCGATCAGGATCTGACTTTGCAATCATTGCAAAGATGGAGAGTAGGACTCGTGTCTTTCCGGTTCCCACTCTCCACCATAGCGCACCACCAGCAAGGGTATAAAGCTTCTCAACGGCAGTCTGTTGCTTAGGAGTTAGATACTGTTTCATCATTGAAAGAAGAGTATACCACACTAGCAGGGAAATGTCAAGTGAAATGTTACAAACGATTAAGTTCTCTCGCCAAAGTATCTTTCCTCCTTAACCTCTGGGAGTAAACGAATAAGCTTCTCCTTTGATAAGTCAGATGCGTAATACTTTCGCAGAACAATCGCGCACCTAAGTTTTTTGCGGATTGCTTTTCGATCATAGAAGCTGCATTTAATCTGCGCCGTAGCAAGCCAAGCAGCATTGCCCGGTGCAACTTGGTAGAATAGTCTCGCACGATGCCAGCCATTGAGTGTATGAATATGTTTATCGATCGCAACATAAAAGTGTTTATAGTAAACCGCAATATAAATTTCGCTGTTAGGAAACCAAAGGCTACCGTCAGTAGTCTCTGGATTAAGAACTAGGCTGATCGGGTTCAACGCCTTCCGCCGAGGTAGTCGATGGAAGGTGTTGAACTTTTCGATCAGATCTCCGACTAGAAAAGAGTCCTCAGCTTCTTCGACTTCAAACTCTAAGTCATAATCTGTTTTCATTATAGTTTCTGAAAGGGATGGATGATTTGCAACAGTTGCAAACTAGGCCACCAAATGCTTTCCTTCTTCTTTGGCACAGAACTTATCAAACATTGCCATTGTAGGTTTACGCCCCTTACGAATCGCATTACTCGCAACATTTACTATTACCATTTCGATCTGACGACCGGAGAGATCGAAAGCCGCAAGGCGTTCAATGTCAAGGTTCGTAAACTTCAATGGAAATTGAGCTGGAGTCTTTTGCTTCCAAAGCATAACTCTTTGTTCGTGTGAAGGCCGACCGATATGGACGATCGACATGAATCTGTCAGCAAGTGCTGGCTCCAGAACTTCAACAAGGTTAGTTGCCATGATGACAAGTCCCTTGTAGGTGTTAACCTGAGTAATGATCTCCTCGCAAGTTCCAACAAGCCACGTAAGGCCGTCACCTGTTACATCCGATCTACGCCGTAAGATGTGATCGCATTCATCAAGGAAAATTGTCATGCTATTACGAGAGCGAGCATCTTCGAAGAAAGCTTGAATGTTCTTCTCGGTAGCTCCCGGTTCTCCTCCGCCGATTTGTGCGACATTAAGAATCTTAAATCCTCGTTTGATCAGCTTGCCCATGTATCGAGCCGCTGTTGTCTTGCCACATCCCGGTGGGCCTTCGAGAAGGATACATGCACCCTGTTCTCTAACCGTGTGCATTCCCCATTCTCTCCATTTGTCACGATTGCGATACTGTGATACTGCATCAAGTATCTGATCGTTTATCTCCTCTGCGAAAATTGGCTTTATCATTGTAGTGTGTAGTGTGGTTGGTGTCTGCGTCGGGACACCTTCCGCTAGAATTCTGCAATCAGATTATTTTTCGGAAACTTTTGCAACCGTTGCAATTTTACTTGCAAGGGATGTTGGAATCTTCAACAGGATGCGCTCGGCATTCACAAGGACAAACTTGTCCCCGTCAATGTCCATGCGGTATTCCGAATTTTCATCCCAACAAACTCGGTCGCCGGGAACAAAGAGAACTTCCCCTTCAGAACCTTTGGCGTGAGTTCCAACCTTGCGAACAGTCCCCTCATTCATTTGAATGCGTGACTGATTAGGAAGGAGAATGCCTCCAACCTGTGTGATATCTGGATCTGCATCCACCATCAGGAAAGTTCCAGTGGGTTGATACGATGTTAGTTCGCTCATAATTTTGTAGATGGGAAAGGGCCGAGGCATTGCTGCCCCGACCCATTTGCATTGGTTGCAAATCCCTCCGCTGACTAGCGGATACCGGCTTTCTTGGCCGATGCTTTCACACTGGCGAGGAAGGAAGCGAGATCGGTTCCCATTTCCTTGACGCACTCAAGGAGTTTGCCAAGGGAAGCGGTGTAACGCTTCTCGCAGTTTTCTTCTTTCTTCGCGGCAGAAGGATTCTCCTGTTTCTTGACGCTCTTTTCACGAGCGGTCTTGAGATCGATCTCGCCAGAGCGGAGAGCTTCGAGAGTTTCGCCGTCCGTGAAGATTTTCTTCATGCGGCTATACTGTGACTCGGCAGTTGCCTTGCTCACGCCGCGAGCTTCAATCATCGAAGCAACAACTTCAGCGCGGGTCAACTGTTCTTCCTGTACGATCGTTGCAACGTCGATCAGGTAAGATTTGGTTTCGTCTTTGGAACGGTCAAACGTGCGCAGAGCTTCAACCAATTTTGTGTTTGCAACAACCGGAGGTTTCTCGGCAGCTTTTGCACCAGCAGCAGCTTTGCCTTTCTTCTTGGTTGGAGTTGGAGTTTCAACTTCATCTTCATCTTCATCTTCGTCGTCGATGTCGTCCTGAATTGCGCGTCCTTTGTTCTTGGCCATATTATTATTTCTTGGTGGTTACTGCTTCGGAGGATTTTGCAGTCATTGCAAATTCTCTACCCGGTTGTTTGTTAGTGGGTTCCGATGATTGAAGTTATACTTTAGCAGACATTTCTAAAAATGTCAAGAGAAAGTTTTCTTCAAATTGTTTCAAATTGTTTCACTGCGATTTCCTGTCAACCATTTAATTCGATTGTCGGTTTCGATTGCGTAAACTCTCTCGCCTCCGAGTGCTTCACTTAGGATATGAGTGAATACGGCAGGACGTGATCTATAGCACGGAGGGACTAGATTCTTTTTGACTGAATACAATCCATCCCCTTTCAGAGCCTCTATGCCTTTGGCTCTAAAGGTAGTCGGAACTTTATTAGTTCCTAAGTGCAGATACATATACATGCCCCTTACCCACGACTGCGCTACAGGCACACTTATAGTATTATAGAAGGACTGTCCAAACATTGCTGGAACCTTTAGATATGAAGGAGCGATCATATCGGTATGGACTGAAAGGGAAAGGGTCTCTCCCTCCTCGCACATACAATATAATTCCCTTGCCAACTTCTGGACATTCGATGATGAGGGTAGTCTGCACTGCGTCAAATGCTCTTGAAGATCCTGCTCGTTCTTGATTTTTAATTTCATATCATTTCTCCCTTTGCAATGGTTGCAAATCTACAGCACGGAGTTGATATTGGTTCTCCTTAATCCAATCAAGATCCTGTAAACCTAGCTCGACAGATCTCCATCCATACCCACAATGTCGCTGAATTTGCTTTCCATCAATCCAATCCTTAATTATTTGATTAAACTTATCCATGTCTGTATGCATCTCAATCTATCCTTTCAGAAGTTGCCTCGGCTTCGATGACATCTGTCACATCATCGCCCACAGAGGCACGAATGTCTTTGAGCATATCTCCCATGGCGGAGAGCGCACTGAGATCTACTTCGACGGGGGTTTCTCCTGCGTGCTTCTGTAGATCAATAAACTTACCTGTCATGATCCCGGTAGCAACAGCGGCTTGCATACCTGATAGCTCTCCGACCTTATCTCGGAAGTGCATGTTAGCGACGATAGCATTTTCCAAGAGTGCAGACTCAAGCACCTTTCTACCGTCTGCTGTAGTAACGTATTTTTTCTTCATCGCCATGTCAATATAGCGTTCGGAAACGCCATACTTTTCAGCGACATCCCTTTGTGATGCTCCCGCAAGCCTATCATTGATCATCAATTGCTTCTCTTGTTCGGATACACGAGCGGGAGAGTTGGCAAGCTTAGTCTCAAGTGTGCCATTGCGTGCTCTTTCCCAATCTCCGGTGCGGAGGAGGGGTGCTAATCCTCCCCGCTCTCCATTGAGAGCTTTCTTTACCTTCTTCGCTGTCTGATCTTGAGGTTTACCCTTGGTCGTTCTGCCTTTCGGTGCGTCGAAAGCTTTCTCAACTCTCGGAGGTAAGACTACATTGTTAGTCATCTTCTTTTTAGGAAGAACGACTTTCTTCTTAAGCTTCATCTGTGCTTTAGTCGGTCTAGCCATATTATAAATCCTTCATGTCTCTGAATCCCTTGTAGATAGGAGTGCGTGGTTTACCGTCTGCTTTCATTCCGTATTTCTGGTATTTGAATACAATGTATTCACCGCAGAACTTCTTTTGGTTATCCCATATAATCTTTCGCTTTATCGCATTCAATCCAGATCCGATCATGAAAGTTTTACCTTTCCATGTTACGACTAAGGCTCCGAGAGTATCTCCTAGAACCATTCCGGCTTTCTTCTTGGAACGCTTAGTCTTGCCAAGCTCGTTAATCTCCTGATCATTGGTGTTGATCATCAATTCTTCGAATCCAACGACTCGTGCTTCATCATCAACGAATGGTTTGAATTTGAGGAGCGTCTGATCTTTTAATGTTCCTCTCCCTCGCTTGTATTGAGCTTGCGCCCATTTGAAACATGCACCTTCTCCCGACTTGGCATATCGAGCAACTAACTTTTGCAACTGTTGCAAATTCCAGCATATTGTCGGCATAACGACATCAAACATAACTTCAGGAAAGTTATTCTTCAAACGAAATCGATCGTTAGCACGCTCGAAATTATCATCGAGTGACTTAACTCGATCTTCGGCCCGACCTACCATGATTCGATCGAAGATCTTAACTTGGATTTCTGGATAGCCTTCCCTTGTCATGATTGCACTCTGAACTTCATCAAAGGTAGCGCATTGAATAGTCAGTTCGCAATCAAAGTTATCTAATGGAAAAGCTTCGAGAGCTCTACGAGTGTTATGGTTAGGCACTTGCTTTCCGGAACGTGTATAAACCTTTCCATTTTCTTTGAAAGCTCGGATACCGTCAAACTTCTCAGTGACCAGTTGGGGCCACTTGATTTGTTCAAGGTAAAACCTGCCAGTATCTCGATCTTCGTATTGAAAGGTTCCATCATTTAACTCAAGGAACTCGTCAACGGTGAATGCTAAGTTTGGCGATTGGATTTTCATAAATCTCCCATCAGTTCGTCAATATAATCCGGCTCTAACCCGAAGAACTCCTCGCAGATATCATGGGCAGCTCCATGGTTGCCTTCATCTATGTAGGAGTTTAAGGTTTGTTTAGCTTGATCGATAAGATCATCGGCTTCTTCTGCCGTAATCCCATCGCGATTCATTATTGTTTGTTTAATATTCATTTGCAGTATCTAATTTGTCTCGGTGCAGTAATAACATCATCGGGGTTAGCTCCAATGTCACGCATGATCCGCATCGCGGAAGGGAATGACAATCGTTTTGCATCCATTGCAAAATTCGTTCTCTCTGATGAGGTTTTAGTCGTATAATATCCGTCTTTAGTTTTGATAACATACTTATTGATTGGTAAGTGACTCATGGTTCATTTTCTGAAAGGGATGGATCTATAGCTACTTATTCAGGAGTGGGCATAACCATCTTTTTCTATTCCAATCATTATAAATTTAAACTGGCAAATTAAATACTCTCCGACGTTATAGGCAGCATAGCAAGTCTTGCCATAACGTTTACAGATACGTTTATATGACGATCTTTGCTCTTTAGTAAGATTGAGGATTCTATCCTCTCTTGTTCTCTCGAATTTAATCTTCATCGTTGTCAGGGAATAATTGTTGAACAATCGCAGTTTTAAAGCCTTCACAGACATGAACCTCAAAGACCGTATCTTTAGGAAGGCAAACAACTAAGATATAGTCTGAATATTTGAGAGATCGGGCGGGGTTATTACAGGTAATCGTCCATGGACGGCTTCCGGTAGTTCTATCAGGTTGCAATGATTGCAAAGTTCTTACAAGCGTTTGAAGCGTCCAAAGTTGCTTCTTAAACTTGAGCTTCTTCACTCCCATTCCGACTACGGGGCGGGGTCTCCCTTCGCCTCTGGTCTTATAATAGGGATCAGCCTTTCGATGCTTGGAAGGGATGAACGGATTGTCATTATTTGAGTAGTCCATGGTGTATTGCTGTATATCGAAGCAAGCTGATATGACGCTTAGTGGTTTGTGAAGTTCGCTTAGGCTCTACAAGTTCAAGGATTACACCTAACGGATACTTTTTAAGTTCTCCAATCTTTTCTAGGTAGGAAAAGATTTCAACGCCTCTGAACCTGAGGGTTTTACCCTGATTAGTTCCTGCATCAAATTTATCCCTTGGATGCACTCCTAAGAATGCTTGAACGACTTGCTTGTTTGGTGCTGTTATTGTTCTCATATTATCTCAAGATTGCGTAGTTGATTGTATCAAGCATGATTTGCAACAGTTGCAAAAACTGCTCCTGTCTTTCCGAAGGCGAGGAAGGCTTGCTATTGAACACAGGCGCAATCTCACGGGCGGGATTGTTATAGTTACCAATCTGCTCCATCAAGCGTGCTTCTTGAAGCTTGAAGTCTTGTGGATTAAACTCTTCGATGAACTTGCGGCGTTTACCGTAAAGATAAAAGCAAATTGAAACCTTGCCATTGGCAAGGAATCTAACGTGAAGTGAGCGGGTAGGATTCATGGTAGCCATATTAGCGTGTAAGGTAAGAGATTAATGCGAAGGACAGGATGCCTGTTGCAATGACTGCAAAGTCTTTGAGTTCTTGTTTGATTTCCATAATGTAGTGTGGATAAGATCCATCCCTTTCAGATCCTACGACTTGCGCGGTTTTCTGAAAGGGATGGATAGATTGAAACTAGTCCTTAGCTGACACGTCCTTAGTCATCTTATCAATGCCTTGATAGGGAGACTTGCGAAGGCAGTCAGGACAATTGATGTCATTGACTGTTACCGTGCGATTTGTGCCGCAATTATAGCACACGTTAGTGCGTTTGTGCCGTGCGACATGGAGTCTCAGGTGTGGGAACTTCTTGCTGATACGAGGGGTGATTCCGTCCAGTGTTTCGGAAGGGTCGATTTGATTTGCGTTAGTAGTCATAGTAGTGTGTGCTTTCTGATTGTTGTGTTTAGTTTTTGCAGTCATTGCAAAAATCTTTAAGGTGCTTTAGAGCACCGGCGGGGGTAAGATGGACAATCTTACTTTCTCCCATGATGCCTGTATGGTAATTACGATTGAACGTGTGCAGTGTGCGCTTGCCTTCGTAAAGATAAGCGTGCCGGTCTGGGCTTATTGTTTTTACGAGCTTAATCCTTACTTTCCCGGATGGGGAAGTTTCGGATACTTTCTTTATCTCTGCTGTGTTATTCATAGTTTTATTTTGCAGTCGTTGCAAATGATTTAAAGGCTTTGTGCCTATCTATCACTTACAAATATAAGAATAACACAAAGTTGGAAGAATGTCAATAAAAATAAATTCACGATTCATCAACGCCATCGTCATCGAATTCGTCGAAGCTTTTCATTGTGCCGTCTTCATTAAAGTCATCCCTTGTAAAGACATCATTAGTCTTTAGGATTAGTTCCATTTGTTCGAGAGGCGTCATATAAATCTTTTGAACATCCCATATCGAACGCTTAGCAAGATTCTCTTCTGAGAATTCAATCGGGAGGGGTTGGTTTAAACGCTTATACTTTGCAACAACTTGAAGATACGCGTCACGATGATCCTTTTTATCCTTATTGATCTCCTTTATCATGGCTTGTTCTTCTTCTTTTATTTTTTTCTCCTTATCATGCTCATTGGATTGAGAATGTTTTTGCTTTTTAAGCAGTAGCGCATCTTCAATCATCGTATAGTATCTTGCGCGGGATTCTTTCTGTGCCTCTAGCTGTTGCTGTTTAACTTCTAGCTTAAGCTTCGCGATTCTGAGAGCTTCGGGAGATTGCAATGATTGCAAAGACCTTGACTTCAACTTTTGCTTTTCTTCACGCGCGGCTAGGCGCTTACGCTCATAAATAGAAATAGAAAGAGACGCAGGCGCGGGAGTGTGCGCGGGAGTGTCTGAGAGGGAAGATGGATTGGCTTTCTTCTCGATTGATTGCGAGGGCTTAGGGGATTCCCACAAGGCTGAGATGTCGATTGCAGTTTTCTGCTCTTTGTGCTCTTTGTGCTCTTTGTGCTCTTTGTGCTCTTTGTGTTTGTGTTTCATAACGATCTTAATTGTTCACGGATCTTTTCTTCTTCGCATTCTAACTTGTTGTAAGCTTTAAGCGCGGCGCGAATCACGCGTTTAATTTCCTTGAGTTGGCGTTGTAAATCTGCTCTCTGATTCTCTGTTAGCTTATCGTGAGCTTCATTTAATACTTGGATCTTTTCTTTCTTCTTTGCGGCAAGATTAATGATTCTTTTAGGGATTCGATTTTGCAATAGTTGCAAATTGAGTGGCTGAGGTTTACCCCATAAATCCACGATCGAAGGAATAGGTTTCTTTTTCATGATGTATAATGCATAATATATAAAGGATAGCGGGAGGGATCATGGATGTCAATAGGCTGTCAAGTTTTAATAAAATAAAAGAATATTGATAAAGTTAATAAATAATAAAGATACAATAAAGTTAATAAAACTATATTAATAAATATAAATAAATACTTAAAATGAAAAATGTATACATACCCCCTAAAAGGAGTAAAGAGCTACTTAAGGAGGTAAGGTAAGTATAGGTAGTATAGATATATATATATATATATATAGTAGTATATTGATAATATTAATAATAGTATAGTGTATAATAGTATAATAGAAGTGGAGAATACATTAAGGGAAGGTAGGTTAAAGGCTTGCGAGGCATAGGGGGTCTATACTAAAATTTAAAAATTCATATTTATTTATATTCATTGATAGTTAATAAAACTATACTTTGGATATTTTGCAATCGTTGCAAATTTAAGCGCATATACCTGCTATCCTTAAGCGCATATACCTATTAGTTGCGAAGGCGAATAGAGGCGAGATAGGACGGTATTAACGATAGTAAAGAAGTTCGTTGTAAAACAGCCTTTGGAGAGATTAGTGAAGGTATTTAATAGGTTAGTAGTGAAGGTATTTAATAGGCTAGTAGGATGGTTGGGGGATATTTTTAGACACAAAAAAGCCGCATAATCTATCTTTCGATAAACTATGCGGCTTGGCTTGTTTATTCCTCTTCCTCTTCCTCTTCTTCAACGGCTTCATTGACTTCCGGTGAATGATAGGTGTCCTTAAGGATGTTCTTTGCGATTTGAAGAACTTCACGTTCTTCAAGGTTGGCAGTCAGCGCTGACTTGAATGCTTCACGAAGTCTAGCGGCTAGGGTGACGGCAGGTGCATCCTTTTTTCCCCCTCTACGCTCGCCGCTGTCAGAGAGCTTAATCAACTCTCCTTTGGCGTTCACTTTGGCGTTTGCTCTCCGAATTGCAAGCTCGTCCTGCACCCGGAGCTTTAGGCCTGCTTTTTCGGCATTAATCATTGATTGCTCGATAACTTTAGCAGAAGCTGTCGGATAGGCAAACGTAAGAACGTTCGATCTATCCCGCGAATTGGCGAACATGGCTTTCTTTAATTCGTCATCGCCCAGACCCTCTTTATCCGTAAGATATTCCTCGAACGCCTGTTTTAAGGCGATTGAGCCTTCTTCACGCTTGTTGTATTCTTCGGCTAACATTTCTCCCAATGTTTTCCATGCCGATTGTTCGGCACGTTGCGCAATTAATGAAGTGGCTTTTGCCTTGTAGGTATTAGCTACGGCTGTTTTAAGTGCTGCACTGATTTTAACTGATTCAGTGCTTACGATTGCGACGGATGTTCTTGCTGATGTTTTAGACATATTGGTAGTATTGTTTTGTTTGTATTTTTGCAATGATGGCAAAATCAATTTTCCCTTCAGATTGATGCCTGAAGGTCGTTTTGCTTGGATCATGCAAATTTGCCATGAGCACGAAGGGCTAGCTTCGCGTAATCTCATGCAAACTTTAGCTATTAAAATGTCAAAGAACAGGCCGAATTAATCCGGCTTAAGACTTGCTATCATCTTTATACTTTCCCCTTTCAGAACGCAAGGGGAAAGTTTTAAAGAGGATTACAATAGCACTGATTCTACTTCGTGTAAGATGCCATAGGCCATGTTATCTAATGATGCTTGAAGGTCCACTTCACTATCCGTCATCCCACTATATACAGTGGGAAGTATCTGCTGGAATTCTTGGATGATCGCAAATTGAAGAGTTGCTGAGATTAAGTCGTTTTGTAGAACTTGTCGGAGTGACTTAAGATACTCAATCTCTGCTTTTCGGGTGCTGGATTTAAGTTGTTTTTTCATGTGATTACAGACTACTTTTCTTGGAGAGCCCTCTCACATGAGGCGACGAGTTCCTTATTCTCGGACTCGATAAGCACCGTCCCTCCTAGGATGTCTAACAGCTCGTTTAGCTGCTTTGGTGTTCCCTCGAACCATTCAACTGTATTAATCCGGTCTATCAATGCGTATATCATAGGTTTTTCTGTTTTAGTCTCACTGATTTTCGGGGCAATATCGGGTGTTCCCATAGCAAGCATCGTCATCGATGCGTCTTGCGGGCAATCGGTAAAATACTTTGCCGCGGTGCGAGGATTACGAATGATGTATTCGCCGTCCTGTTTACGGATGGTTAGTCCTGATTGTTTTGCTTGGAGTTTGAGATCGGAGAGAGTTGGATTTTTCATAATGTTTCACTAAGTTATGAGAGATTTTAGTGGA
>Ga0209083_1003294_pt1 | contig 13744 bp, 12 predicted proteins | sample AM7aDNAmetaG_FD_184132 | JGI IMG/M metagenome (GOLD analysis project Ga0209083, IMG submission 184132) | Freshwater microbial communities from Finland to study Microbial Dark Matter (Phase II) - AM7a DNA metaG (SPAdes) (version 3) | ecosystem: Environmental > Aquatic > Freshwater > Lake ...
AAAATGACCGGCAAATCCAATTCAATTTGACCGGCAAATCCAACCAACGTGACCGCCAAATCCGATTCAAAATGACCGATTTTTCATCCTTCTGAGATTTCCGATTTAAGAAATTTTTTAATCATCAAACAGGCTATTGTGAGCGCTTTCTGCAATTAACTTTCGCAACAGAAGGAGCGATGACAATGGCCATGGAAAGGATGAAGATGAGAAAGACACGAGAAATTCTACGCCTGCATTTTGACGGTAAACTGAGCAACCAGCAGATAGCCCAGGCGGTAAAAAAATCAAAGGGTAGCATTTTTAACACTCTGGAGAGGTTTAAGGAGGCAGGGCTTGAGTGGCCACTGCCCGGTGAGATGACTGACAGCCACCTTGAGGCAAAGCTGTATCCTCAAGTTTCAGGCAAACACAATGAGGCAACGAGCCCGGATTTTGAGTATATCCACCGGGAACTAAGCCGACCGCATGTAACCCTTGAGCTTTTGTGGGATGAGTATCAAAAGAGCCACCAAAATGAAGGGCTGTGCCGGAGCAGCTTTTACCGGCAGTACGGTTTGTATCGCAAGGATTTGCCCCTTGAGATGAAAGTGATCCACAAGGGCGGTGACAAACTGTTTGTAGATTACAGCGGCGACAAGCTGCGTTTTTATGACCGGGAAGGGCGCAGATGGGTTGAGGTGGAAATCTTTGTGGCCAGCTGGGGTGCAAGCTCCCACTGTTACTGCGAGGCAAGCATGTCGCAGACAGGAAAGGACTGGGTAGCCTCGCATGTGCGTGCCCTTGAATATTTTGGCTGTGTCCCGGCAGCTATTGTACCAGACAATCTCAAGAGCGGGGTCACGAAGGCTAATTTTTACGAACCGGACATTAACCCGCTGTATGCGAAGTTCGCCAGATATTACGATACCGTTATTTTGCCTGCACGGGTACGCAAGCCGAAGGATAAACCTGTTGTGGAGAGTAATGTGCTGCACCTGCAGCGTTTTATCTTTGGCAGGCTTCGGGACCGCACGTTTTATAGTCTCGGAGAGTTAAATACTGCCATATGGGAAGCTCTTGAGCTTTTTAATGCACGACCCATGCAGCAGTACAAACAATCGCGAACGGTGCGGTTTGAGGCACTTGATAAGCCTCATGCAAAAGTGCTGCCTGAAACAAGGTTTGTTTTTACGCAGGTCAAGATCGATGTGCGTGTGGCGCCCAACTATCATATCGAATTTGAAAAGCACTATTACAGCGTACCGTACGAGTTTGTGCGCAAACAGGTTGATGTGTATCAAAGCGGGGCGGTGCTTGAAATCTATCACGGCGGTGAGCATGTCTGTCGGCACAAAGTAGAACCGGGCAACTACCGCTATACCACCAGGGATGAGCATATGCCTCCAGCGCACAAATTTGTGAAGGGTTGGTCAGCAGCATGGTTTATTGCGCAGGGGCACCTCATCGGAGAAGCAACAGCTGAACTGATAACCCGGATTCTGCAAAGCAAACGGCATCCGGAGCAGGGCTTCCGTGCCGCTCTGGGGGTTTTAAACCTCAAGAAAAAGTATTCGACACAACGCCTTGAACTGGCAGCCCGGCGGGCGCTGTATTTTGAAACGCTGAGCTGTCACAGCCTGAAGGCTATGCTTGCCCAGGGCCTTGAGCAGCAACAGTTACCCGAAAGAGCCCAGCGCAAGCCCCTTGAGCATGAGAACATCAGGGGCCAGCAGTATTACATCAATTAACCTCTATACACATTATGAAAGGAGTCAGTGATATGCACTTGGAACAAGCGCTTCACCAATTGCGCAGCATGCGCCTGGCCACCATGGCGGCCTGTTTTGAACAGCGGCTTAAAAACGGAGATCACCGGGATCTCAGCCATGAGGAGTTTGTGTCGCTGCTGGTAGAGGATGAATTTGCGGCAAGAAAAAACCGATGCTTGGAACGGATGATCGGACGGGCTAACTTTAAGCCCGAACAGGCATGCCTTGAGAACATCAACTATGATGTCCGCCGGGGATTTGATAAAAAGGACATCCTGCAGTTCACCTCACCGGTCTGGATCGACAATGCCCAGAACGTCATTATTACCGGACCTACCGGCACCGGCAAAACATACCTTGCCGAGGCCATCGGTCTGCATGTGTGTAAAATGGGGCTTGCGGCAAAGAAAATACGCTACAAGCGTTTGTTTGAGGAACTGAGGGCTGCCCGTGGTACGGGCTTGTATCTCAACTACATCCAGAAATTGCAGAAAATAAAAGTTCTGATTATTGATGATTTTGCCATGCAGCCCGTCTCTCAGGATGAACTCAGTGATCTTCTTGATATTATTGAAGAAAGAAATCAACTGGGGCCGCTCATTGTTACAACACAGTATCCGGTTGCAAAATGGCATTCGCTTTTTGATGACCCGACAACTGCCGACGCCATCTGTGACCGGCTGATCCCAACTGCCATCAAACTTGAACTCAAAGGAAAATCCCTGCGGGGTGGAAAGGAAAAAGACAAGGATAAAGCTTGCTCAAAATGACCGCTTTTTATATTGTGGCGGACAGAATCTCAAAAAGGAAATTGATCGTCTTTGAATAATTAAAAATTGGTCACGTTCAATCGGATTTGCCGGTCATTTTGGTGGGATTAAGCATATATAGTATTCGGCTCGTGCAGTACCTTAAAATTCATAGACAGTCGGCCTATGAAAAATTTTCTTGAGCTAACCCAGGCCAAAGCCGTTTGCGGCTATGAGGCCGATGTTGACTGGCTCCGGGCCACAGCTTTCGAGCTACTGCTGCTCGGGCTCATGCAGGAAAACTCAGGCACCATGAACGGTGTTCGGGCCTTTGCGAAAAAAGCAAAAACTCTGGCAAGGTCTTTCAAATACCTTAAGCCGCGTATTGTAACCAGAGCGGCTTGAGAGGATGATTTTTTTCAGTATTGTTATTTTTCTGAATTCTGCTATTCTGAATTCAGAAACCATGCATGACAGGAGAAAACAATGCAGGCCGTTAAAACATTTGCAGCATCAATAAAGGCCCGTGGTCAGCTGACCATACCAAAACAGCTGCGCAAAACGAGTCATCTGGAAGAAGGGCAGCTGGTGTCCATTATCCCTGTCGGTGATGCAGTCCTTATCGCACCCCGGCGCATTGATCTTGAGGAAGCCCGCAGGCAGGCGCGAAGGCTGCTTCGAGAATCCGGCATGTCGGCCGAGGACATTTTGGCAGGCCTTGCCGAGGAAAGAGATACCCTGTACAAAGAAGTGTATGGAAAAAAGAAGCGTTAAAATTTTTCTTGATTCAAACGTCATTCTCTCCGGACTGCTTTCCGACAAGGGAGCGCCGAGAATAATTTTTGATATTCTCTCCATCAATCTGCCCCTGGTTACAGCTTTGACAGGCCGTTATAATATTATCGAAGTGGAGCGCACTATACAAAAAAAGCTCCCTGCGCTGCTGCCCATATATAAAAGCTATTTCAGAAAAGCTCCTATTGGAATTGTGCCGCTGCCATCGGCAGAAGAAATAAAGCTTTTCGAAGGCATCATAAACGAAAAGGATGCTCCGGTCCTGGCCTCGGCTGCTAAAGGCAAGGTGAGCTTTCTGCTCACAGGAGACAAGAAGCATTTCGGAAAGCTTAAAAAATTTAGCGCCTGCACGTTTGTGATTGTAAGCCCTTCGGAATTTCTTGATGACATCCTTCCCGAACTTCTCAAAAGGTAGCCTCCCCGCCGGATATTTGCGTCATAGTACAAACAAGCTGATTTATCCAACCGTTTTCGTAATTTTTGATCGAACAATTCTGTTTTACCCTGCCGCCCTATGAAACGATAGAATGCTAAGGTAGTGTCATGAACCCGAAGCGAGTACATGCAAACCCGTAAACAAACAAGGGGGCACTATGTTTAGAGGCAAAATTGACGGCCTGCGTTTAGGCAAAGACAATACCGTAAGAATTCCACTTTCCCTTTCAAAACTTATAGGTACGGAGGAAATAGGCATCTATGGTAATACGCATGAGTCGTGTTTAAGCCTTATACCGCTCAGCAGGCTTGATAAAATTGATGTGCCGTTAGGGATGTGCTTCGGCCACTACGCCCTTAACAAAAAGAACCGATTATACCTTCCGGAGCAAGCTCAACAGTTTGCCGGCATTGAGAACACAAGCAGAATTATTATCATAGGCATGTTCGATTATATGGAAGTATGGTCTAATGATGTATTTGATAAAATTTTTATTGAACTTCCGTGTTCAGCAGAAGATATAAAGACATTCAGAAAAGACATGAATTTGGGATAGATGAGAAAAGAACGATTGTGACTTGTATGCTTATATTGTATCTTTATTTTTTTTGGTCTATTTGAACAAGGGGCAAGGCTGTTTGTGGTCTAGAAAATACCGGGCGGCAAAAAATACTGCGCCAAGCTGGCAACAAAAACTCAAAAGCAGTTTTCGGATAAAAGAATCAAGAAACTTATGGGCACAAAGGAAGGACTGTTCAGACTCAAGCATCGTACTTAATAACTACTGCTCAAAACCCACAAGGAAAGGAACCCCGGTGAAAGAAAAAAAAGGAAAAGGATTAGCTAAAAAACCAAAAGTTCAAAGAACCACTACAACTCTTGCTATTGGAACTATTGATATAATCAAAAACACTGGCATCAATAGCCCAGCATTTACGGTAAAAGTTGGTAAAGAAATACTTGGAAGGCTTGAGATTGGAAGTGGCTCTTTGATTTGGTATGCAAAAAATGTTCAAAATCCTACAAAAAAACTTTCCTGGAAGGAGTTTGCCAAACTTATGGAGAGTTAAGTCCATGAACAGATTAAAAAGACTAAACTGCGGGTGTGTTTTTAACAGATTTGACACCGTCTTTTTTCTGGCATTGAGTGGTCGCTTGGGGTTGTGGCTTGTGTAATCTGAACAATAAGCTCCTGCCCCTGTTTATTAAGGAGATAGTAAATGGTAATTGAAACACATCGCCAGATGGCAAATTTCATCTGGAGTATTTGCAATCTACTGCGCGGCCCGTACAAGCGCAATGAATACCGTAAGGTCATTCTGCCCATGACCGTACTGCGCCGGTTTGACTCCATCCTGGCCCCGTCGAAACAAAAGGTGCTGGAAGAGTTTAAAAAGCTTAAAGGTAAATCAGAAACCATTATTCAAGCCCGCATGCGGGAAGTAACCGGTGTTTCCTTTTACAATATTTCAAAGCTTGACTTTAGCCGCCTTCTGGATGACCCCAACCAGACTGCGCAAAATCTTATTGGCTACATCAACGGGTTTTCCCCCAATGTCCGGCAGATCATCGAGCGTTTTGAGTTCGGCGATGAAATTCGCAAAATGAATGATAAGAATCTGCTGTTTCAGGTCGTTAAGAAATTTGCCGCTATTGATCTATCGCCTTCTCATTACAATCCCCTGCAGATGGGCTACATATTTGAAGAACTCATCAGGATCGGCGCGGAGCAGGCAAATGAAGAGGCCGGAGAGCATTTTACCCCGCGTGAAGTCATTAAGCTGATGGTCAATCTGCTGCTTTCACCGGAAACGGATTTGCGCAAAAGCCATGTCGTTAAAACCATCTATGATCCTGCCTGCGGCACCGGTGGCATGCTGTCCGTTTCCGAGCAGTATATACGGGAACTTAACGAACAGGCCCAGCCTCACCTGTATGGCCAGGACTGGAATGATGGTGCCTGGGCGGTATGCCGTTCCGATATGCTTATTAAAGACGAAGATGCCGAAAATATTAAACCCGGTTGCACCTTCACAAAAGACGGTTACCCGAAAGACAAGTTTGATTACATGTTGGCTAATCCTCCCTTCGGCGTGGAGTGGAAACAGCAGGCCAAAGCCATAACGGACGAACATGAAAAGCTTGGCTATGATGGCCGCTTCGGCGCAGGCCTGCCGCGCATTAATGATGGGTCGCTTTTATTTTTGCAGCATATGATTTCAAAAATGCGCACACCCAAAGACGGCGGCAGCCGTATTGCCATTGTGTTCAACGGCTCGCCTCTGTTTACCGGAGATGCAGGAAGCGGCGAATCCGAGATCCGTCGCTGGATTATTGAAAATGACTGGCTGGAGGCTGTTGTGGCACTGCCGGATCAGCTTTTTTACAATACAGGCATTTCAACCTATCTGTGGGTGCTTTCAAACCGCAAGGAGAAAAGGCGCAAGGGTAAAATTCAACTTATCGATGCCCGGGAATTTTATGTAAAAATGCGTAAAAGCCTCGGCAACAAACGCAATCAGATCGGCGATGGCGATGAAGGCAGGCCGGATCAGATAGGAGCCATCACCCGGGTTTATGGCAACTTCAAGCATGATGAAACCTGCACCATTACCACCAACGGCAACCCGAAGACTGTTATCGTCAGCAAGATTTTTAATAACACAGATTTTGGTTACCATAAGATCACAGTCGAGCGCCCCCTGCGGCTAAACTTTCAGGCAAGCAAAGAGCGCATTGCCCTGCTAGAAGAACAAAGGGCTTTTGTGAAGCTCGCCACAAGCGACAAAAAGAATGAAAAAATCCGGCTGCAGGAGATTGAAGCCGGGCAGAAACGGCAGGAAGAAATCAGAAAGCTGCTTGCCGAGCTGATGAAAAAAACAGGCGGCGCTCTTTTCAAAGATCGCCTGGAATTTCTGAAGCACTTAAAAGAGCTTGACCGAAAGATGGAAGTTCATCTTTCAGCAGCGGAACTTAAGGCTGTGCTTGATGCCCTGAGTGAGCGGGATGAAACAGCGGAAATCTGCAAAGACAAAAACGGCAATCCCGAAACCGACCCCGAACTGCGCGACACGGAGAATGTGCCCCTCAAGGAAAAGATTGAAGAGTACTTCAAGAGCGAGGTTTTACCCCATGTGCCCGATGCCTGGATTGACGAAAGCAAAACCAAAGTCGGCTACGAACTCCCTCTCAATCGGCATTTTTACCGCTATGAACCGCCACGGCCGCTGGAAGATATTGAAGCCGACATCAGAGGCCTTGAAAGTGACATCGTACGCATGCTGGCCGAGGTTACCGGGAGTAACGAGGGATTGAAATGAAGGGTAAAGCCTATCCGAAATACAGACGCTCCGACGTGGAATGGCTAGGCGAGGTCCCGGAGCATTGGGGCACTTTGCCTTTACGCCGTCTTATCAGAACGGTAAAGACAGGCGGCACTCCAACGGGTGCAGAAGATTCTGCATTTGATGATGAAGGTTTCAATTGGTATTCGCCAAGTGATTTTTCGGAATCATTAGTCCTGAATAAATCTAATCGAGCTCTATCAGTAGAAGGCAAAAAAGAAGTACGTGTGTTTCCTAAAATGACTGTAATGTTGGTCGGAATAGGCGCAACTATAGGTAAAGTCGGCCTTTCAATGGATGAGAGTTCTTGTAATCAACAGATTAATGGCATTGTTTGTGGCGACCTCTTAGACCCATTGTTTGCGGCGTATTATATGAAAACGTTGCGGAATTTTATTGTAAAGTGTGGGAAATATACTACGCTTCCTATTATTAACCAGGACGAGACAAAAAATCTGATTTTTACATGCCCCCCTCTCCCCGAACAACAAACCATCGCCGATTATCTCGACCGTAAAACGAGCAAGATCGACATGCTTATTGAAAAGAAAGAACAACTCATCGCTCGGCTCAAGGAAAAGCGCACGGCGCTCATCTCCCGCGTCGTCACCAAGGGCCTTGATCCCAAAGTAAAACTAAAACCCTCCGGCGTAGAATGGCTCGGCGATGTGCCCAAAAACTGGGTATGCTCAAAAATAAAATTAGAAATTTTAAAAAAAAATCTGTTAATTCAAGATGGTAATCATGGTGAACTTCACCCAACTGCCGATGACTATGTAAACGAAGGCATCCCTTTTGTGATGGCTAATCACATCGAGCGAGGTATTATTAACTTTGATCTTTGTAATTATATTGAGAAGAAATTAGCAGATGGGTTAAGAATAGGATTTGCAAAAGAAGGTGATGTGCTGCTTACGCACAAAGGAACAATAGGAAGAGTTGGTTTTATTGATGACAACGAGTTCCCATATATCATGCTTACTCCACAAGTTACTTACTATAGGTGTATTAAAAAAATCTATAACCGATTTATGTTTTATTATATGCAAGGGAAAACATGGCAGGATCAAATGCGCTTATTATCTAGTGTTGGTTCTACAAGAGCGTATATTGGCTTAATAGAACAAAAAAATATGCTCTTTGTTTATCCACGGGATTTCAATGAACAACAGGACATCGCCGATTATCTCGACCGTGAGACGGGCAAGATTAATGCGCTTATTGAAAAGGTTGTTGATGCCGTTGCGAAATTGCGGGAATACCGCACTGCGCTTATCAGCGCGGCGGTTACGGGGAAGATTGATGTGCGTGCGGCTAGCCTGAATCAATAAGCAAAGACAGAAGATTTTTACAAGAAGCGAGGGAGTATTATGGGCCAGACATACAATATATATTGTGATGAGTCTTGCCATCTTGAAAACGACGGACAAAAAGCCATGTTGCTGGGCGCTATCTGGTGCCCGAAGGAAAAAACATCAGAAATTTTTGAGAAAATCCGCGCTATCAAAAAAGATCACGGGCTGGATAAAAAATTTGAAATTAAATGGATAAAAGTTTCACCGGCAAAAGAGCGATTTTATCTGAACCTTATAGACTATTTTTTTGATGAAAAAGATTTGCATTTTCGCGCTTTGATCGTTCCGGACAAATCAAAGCTCGATCATGACTTTCATGGACAGACACATGATGACTGGTATTACAAAATGTATTTCGACATGCTGAAAGTAATAATAAGCCCGGAGGATCATTACAGAATATTTCTTGATATTAAAGATACGCGTGGCGGAGCAAAGGTTGAAAAGCTTCATGATGTTTTGAGCAATAACATGTATGATTTTTCAAGGACAATTATAGACCGGGTTCAGGTAGTGCGCTCCGAGGAGATTGAAATACTGCAGCTAACAGATCTGCTTATAGGTGCAATAGCATATTTGAGCAGAGGTCTTTTAGCCAATGCCGGTAAACTGGCATTGATAGAACGAATAAAAGAGCGCACTCACTACACACTTCAACGGAACACGCTCTACCGTGAAAGTAAGTTTAATTTGTTTTTTTGGAAGGCATCAGAGGTGCGGCAATGAGCGGAGCAGTGGAGTGGCTGCCGCCTCTTGTCTTACTCCAGGATAGCAATGGGGATTGGCTTCGGTATGTTGAAGCCATATATGACATTTTTAAAAGTGACTTTATACGTTCAACTCCGTTGTTTAGGTCTAAAAATGTAGGCATCAGATTTGACCCGGTAGAGAAAGGCAAGGCAGCAACCTTTTGGCATATAATTTCTGAAGGAGCGGTAGAGGAGGAAAGAATCCCTGATTTGCGACGATGTGAACGAATCAGGTGGCCTCGCAAAATTATTGATAATAGCGACAAGCCTGAGATAAAAATATGGGAGGCAAAGAAAAAGGGGGAAAGAGTATATTTGCTTTTACAGTCTGGCAATGAAAACTATCTTGTCGTGTTACGAAAAGGAAAAACATACTTTTTGCTTTTGACAGCCTTTATGGTTGAGAGGAAGCATCAAGTAGAAAAACTGGTGAGAGAATATTGGGAGTATAAAAAAATGGGATCGCCAATCTGACGATCCCGCGACTCCTTCCACACATGGTAGATGAGCTATCTAAACTATATATTATACGTATCGAATTTCAAGCTAAAAGCATAAATTTTATTTTATGGTTATTTGATGGGAGACTTGGTGCGGCATCATAAACAATGGTTGGTTGTTATTTTTTATTAATAATTATTAAATTTTTTATTTGATTGTTGTTTGATGGGGGAAAGCCTTTATGAAGGCAATAACTGAAAAAGCCTTTGAGGTATACATTCAGGAAACCTTGACCAAAAAGGGTTGGGTTGAGGGTTCGAATATCGTCTGGGACAGGAAGCAGGCCCTTTTCCCGGAATATATATTCGCATTCATCAAAGATACCCAGGCTGACCTTTGGGGCCAGATGGACAAGCTCCATGGCGCAGAGCTGCCGGCTAAATTAATAGAAGCGCTTGCAAAGGAGCGGGCAGCCAAGGGCACGCTTAACATACTCCGGCATGGATTTAAATTTTACGGCAAAACCTTCCGCCTTGCCTATTTTAAACCGGCCCATGGCCTTAATCAGGAAACACTTGATCTGTTTGCAAAAAACAGACTGACCGCAACACGGCAAGTGCCTTGCCACCTGCAGGACAAAAACACCATAGACCTTGTATTCTCCCTGAACGGTATCCCGGTTGCTACCTGCGAACTTAAAAACCCCGGCACCGGGCAAACTTGGAAAAACGCCGTTAATCAATACAAATTCACCCGCGATTCGCGGGCGCCGCTATTTCAGTTTATAAAAGGGGCGCTTGTGCATTTTGCCGCTGATACGGATGAAGTGCATATGGCAACGCAACTGAATGGCGAGGGAACTTTTTTCCTTCCTTTCAACCGTGGCAGCCATCCCGGTGAAATACAGTGCGGCAAAGGCAACCCCCAGCACCCCTCGGGCCACCGCACCGGCTACTTCTGGGCAGAAATACTTGAGCGGGAAAGCTTTATCGATATTATCGGAAATTTTGTTTTTCTGGAAACCACCGAAGAAACCGTTGATGACGGCAAGGGCGGCAGAATGAAGGTCACGCGGGAGACCATGATCTTTCCGCGCTATCATCAACTGGACTCGGTGAGAAAACTTGTGGGAACAGCCAGGCAGGAGCAGACAGGGCAAAACTATCTGATTCAGCATTCGGCGGGAAGCGGCAAGACTAACAGTATAAGCTGGCTGTCTCACCGGTTATCAAGCCTGCATACCGGGCATGACGAAAAGGTGTTTGACTGCGTTATTGTTATCACAGACCGCAAAGTGCTTGATAAACAGCTTCAGGACGCCATCTATCAAATCGAGCATGCGCAGGGCGTGGTAAAGGCGATTGATCAGGATGCAAAGCAGCTTGCCGAAGCGCTTGTTGACGGCACCAAAATAGTCGTGACCACGCTGCAGAAATTCCCCTTTGTTTTAAAAGGCCTTCTGCATATCGCGGGGGCTGAAGATCCCGATAAACCCGATGAAGCTTCCGTAAACAAAGCAAAGGAATGGGAAGATAAAATCGCCTCCCGCAGGTATGCCGTTATTGTTGATGAAGCGCATTCAAGCCAAACCGGTGAAACTTCGCGAGAGCTTAAAGCAATACTTGGCGCTGGCACGCAGCAGGGAACCGAGGAAGGGGAAACCGATTGGGAAGACCGGCTCAATCAGGTTATGGAATCACGGGGCAGGCAGAAGAATCTGAGCTTTTTTGCTTTTACGGCAACACCCAAGGGGAAGACCCTTGAGCTTTTCGGCCGCAAGGGATTTAACGGCAAACCGGAAGCGTTTCACACGTATTCCATGCGCCAGGCAATAGAGGAAAAATTTATCCTTGATGTGCTTCAGCAGTACACTACTTATAAAACCTACTATCGCTTACTGAAAGCTGCTGAAAGCGATCCCAAAATGCCCAAAAAAAAGGCGGCCAAGGCGCTTGCCAAGTTTATGAATCTGCACCCGCACAATATCGAGCAGAAAACAGAGATTATGGTTGAACATTTCCGGAAGCATATAAGACATAAACTTGCAAACCGGGCAAAGGCAATGGTCGTTACCAGTTCGCGGCTGCAGGCTGTCCGCTATATGCTGTCGTTTCAAGGATATATTGCTGAGAATAAGTATAAGGATATACGACCTCTTGTTGCGTTTAGCGGCACGGTCAAAGACCCGGATACGGGTCTTGAATATACTGAACCGGGTATGAATATCGATGCGGTGACGGGAAAGAATATTTCCGAAGGCCAACTGCCGGATAAATTCGATTCATCGGATTTTCAGATTTTGCTTGTGGCCAACAAGTACCAGACCGGGTTTGATCAGCCTCTGCTTTCCGCCATGTATGTGGATAAACGGCTTGACGGCGTGCAGGCAGTGCAGACGCTATCGCGACTAAACCGCAGGTATCCGGGAAAGGAGGCGCCCTTTGTTCTTGATTTTGTTAATGATGCATCGGGAATTTATACAGCCTTTAAGCCGTATTATGATGCGACAATTCTTGAAGAACCTTCCGATCCAAGCCACCTTGAACGTCTGAAGCATGAGCTTGATGCCGTGCAGGTTTATCACTGGTCGGAAGTGGAGGCCTTTGCCCGCATTTTTTATCTGCCCGCCCACAAACAGAATCCATCCGATCATGCCAGAATGCAAAAGCATATTCAGCCCGCGGTGGACAGGTACAAAGCTTTGACGCAGGAAAAGCAGGAGGCTTTTTACGAAAAAATAACAGCCTATATTCGCTTTTATTCTTTCATCAGCCAGATCATTCCGTATTCTGATCCTGAACTGGAAATGCTGTACAGCTTCGGCAGATTTTTAATCCCGCATCTTGATACGGATGGAGATACTACGCAGCCGCATCCTGAAAAAGAGGTTATGCTTCAGTACTACCGGATTGAAAAAGTGATGTCCGGCACTATAGCCATGGAGGAAGGCGAACCGTATACCGTCAAAAGCCCTACGGCTGTGGGAACCAGCAAGGCCCAGGATGAAGAAAAACCGCTTTCAGAGATAATATATACGCTGAATGAAAGGTTTGGAACGGATTTCACGGAAGAAGACCGGCTGTTTTTTGAACAGATTAAGGAAAAAGCCTGCAATGATGAACGGATCATACAAACAGCCAGGGCAAACCCGCTTGAAAAGTTTGAGCTGGGTATCAAGAAAATCATCGAATCGCTCATGATGCAGCGGATGGCCGAAAATGATGAAATTGTAACCAGGTATATGGATGATGCGGAATTTCAGAAAACAGTTTTTCCGCTGATGGCCAAAGAAATATACCGCGAGGTTGTTACGGCTGACGAGGAAGAGAAATAACTCACATTAAAGATAGGAGAACTTTCCAATGAATGTACCAAAAGAATTAAGTTTAAAAACGCTAAAGTCTTTTTTAGAAGGTGTTGATTCTATTTCATACGATATTATAGGGAAAGTTAGGGCTGATGGTATCGAGACTGGGGAAGTATGGGTTCGCGATACTCCATTCTATAAATCTGTATTCGAAATAGAAAATAAATATTTGGTTGTTACTGTTTTGTTTAATAGCTCAAAGTCTGAGGAACATATTCCTTTAGAGACGGGCGCTAAAGTTAGAGTAAGAGCCTCTATCTCTCAAGATGATGGTAGTTGGTTCCCATTCTCACCACGAAAAGTTGAAGGTATAGAACAAAAATTATATTTTACAGTTGAAGCAGATAAGTTTGAGCTTATTTCCGAAGATGATTTTAAAGAATATAACTATGCACAATATTTTTAACCGTCTTGGCTCTCTGTAGAAATGCCTTGCTCCCGCCGCGCTGCGCAGGGAGCAAGGCATTGGGGATACATTCCTATTTCGTTTCCCTCCCGCATAACTATTTCATCCTTCTTAGGCAAACTGGTAGCCCCGCCTCGTGCTATACCATCTCAGCCGAAATAGCCTTTCATTTAGCAGTAAGCTGCGCATTTCGCTGCATAGGCCTTTTTTTTATTGCAGAGTTTTTTATTTTAAGAAACCCTTTTTATTTGAATAACCCCGCAATTTTGAATTGATGTCGTAAAATCTGGACAGAAAAACACTACAAGGTTATAGCAATGAGGCTCCGGGAAAACGGAGTGAAGCGGAGCG
>Ga0209083_1003295_pt1 | contig 13743 bp, 9 predicted proteins | sample AM7aDNAmetaG_FD_184132 | JGI IMG/M metagenome (GOLD analysis project Ga0209083, IMG submission 184132) | Freshwater microbial communities from Finland to study Microbial Dark Matter (Phase II) - AM7a DNA metaG (SPAdes) (version 3) | ecosystem: Environmental > Aquatic > Freshwater > Lake ...
CTCCCGGGCCAGATCGGCGTCGAGCTGCCTAATGGCGCCGCAGGCGTCGGCCAGATATTGGTGAGTCTTGGGGCCAAGCTTCGGCCCGCAACCCGAGAGCAGCGCCACAGCGAAGGCGCCGGCGACCGAGCAGTCGGCCAGTGCACCGAGCACTGAGGCGTCGGCATCGACGGCGGCTTCACGACCCGTCGAGGAGCAGAAGTAGTATGCGTTCCCTCTCAGATCCATTTATCCGCCGGCCCGTGCTGACGGTATTGTTGACGATTTCCATGATTCTGTTTGGCGTCATGGCGTTTCGGCAGCTCCCGTGGAACGATCTGCCGGCGGTGGATTATCCGGTGATCCAGGTGTCGGTGAATTATCCGGGGGCATCGCCGGAGACGATGGCGAACAATATTGCCACGCCGCTGGAAAAGCAGTTCATGCAGATATCGGGCCTGGACCTGGTGACGTCGAAGAGTTCGCAGGGCTTCTGTTCGTTGACGCTGCAGTTTAATCTGTCGAAATCGGTGGACGCCGCAGCGACGGACGTGCAGACGGCGATATCGCAGGCGACGGGATCGCTGCCAACGGATCTGCCAGCGCCGCCGACATTCTCCAAGACCAATCCGAACGACCAGGCGGTATTGTACATTGCGCTGACAAGCGATTCGGTGACGGCGGCGCGGCTATACGATTACGCATCGACCAACATCGGGCAGCGGATCGCGATTCTTTCGGGCGTGTCGAAGGTGGCTGTGTACGGCACGAAGTCGGCCATTCGGATCAAGGCGGATCCATCGCTGCTGGCGGCGCGGAATCTATCCATTGATGACCTGACGACGTCGGTGCGGAACGCGACGGTGTATTCCGGCGCCGGACAGTTCGACGATTCAAGCCAATCGCTGGTGCTCAATCCGAACGGGCAGATCGATACCGTTGAGGGGTACAACCAGATCATCATCGGGAGTCGAAACGGCACGCCGATCTACCTGCGGGACGTGGCGACGGCGAAGGATACGGTACAGGACGAGCGTATCGACATGCGATTCTGGGCGCGTGGGTACAAGGTGCCGACGGCGACGGTGGTGATGGCGGTTTTCCGCCAGGCGGGGGCGAACGCGGTAGAAGTGGCAGCTTCGGTCAAGAAGCTTGTCCCGCAAATTCAGGCCGAGATTCCCGGTTCGGTGCGGATCATTCCGATTTACGATCGATCGCAGACGATCGTGAATTCGGTGAAGGATGTTTCGGAGACATTGTGCATCGCATTCGTGCTGGTGATCATTGTTATTTTTGTGTTTTTGGGCAGGGTGGCGGACACGCTGATACCGGTGGTGGCGTTGCCGCTGTCGATCTTGCTGACGCTGATTGTGATGCGGGTGCTGGGGTATTCTATCGACAATCTTTCGCTGATGGCATTAACGCTGGCGATTGGGTTTTTGGTCGATGATGCGATTGTGTTTTTGGAGAATACGGTACGGCGGATGGAGCACGGGGAGAACGTGCTGCAGGCGACGTTCCATTCGGCGCGGGAGATTTCGTTTACGATTCTGTCGATGACGCTGTCGCTGGCGGCGGTGTTCCTGCCGATGGTGTTCATGCCGGGGCTGATCGGGCGGATTTTCAACGAGTTTGCGGTGACGATCATCGTGGCGATTTTTGCATCGGGCGTGGTGTCGCTGACGGTTACGCCGCTGATGTGCTCGCGGCTGTTGAAGGGGCGAGGTCCGGGTCATAAGAAGTCGTTTGTGGAACGCGTGATCGGGGCGGTGGAGAAGCGAGTGCTGGGTGCGTACGGAAAATCGCTATGGTTCTTCCTGAAACATCGGTGGATATCGCTGGTGATATGGTTCATCTGTCTGGCGGGGACGGGAATTCTTTTCTACGAGGTGCCGAAGGCGTTTTTGCCGATCGGGGATTCCGGATTTATCCGGGGCATCATTCGGGCGCAGGAAGGGGCATCGCCGCGGCAGATGCGGCAGTATCAGAACCAGGTGGAAGAGGTACTGCATGCGAACCCGGCGGTAGGCATGACGTTTACGATGACGGGAAATGCGCAGTTCCTATCCTCGAGCGACGGGTTGGTGCTGGCGTTTCTCGACGACTACATGCGCAATGCAAAGGGCCAACTGATCACCGCCAAGGGCGAAGCCATCAGTGAGAAAGGCGAACTCCTGAACGAGAAAGGAGAACCGGTCGCCAACAGCCCCAAGCAGGAGCCGGTCAAACGCCCACCGATCCAGATGGTGGCGGGTCAACTGATGATGGCGGGCTATGCAAATCCCGGGTTTCACACGTTGCTGAGCGCCAATCCGGTGCTGCAGATTTCAGTGGGGGCGACGGCCAATCTGCAGGGGCAATTTGCGTATTCGCTGTCGGGGTCGGATCCGCAGCTAGTGTATTCGTCCGCGGAACGTCTGATGGCGAAGCTTTACGATCCGAAGGGGTACAACGGATTTGCGTTCATCAGCAGCGATTATCTGCACAGTACGCCGCAGCTGGAGATCACGCCGCTGCGCGATGAGGCGGCATCGTACGGCGTTTCGGTCAGTCGCATCCTCGCGCTGCTGCGGTCGGCGTATTCGCAGAATTATGTGTATCTGATCAAGCACCCGCAGGACCAATATCAGGTGATCATTGAGACGCGCGACTCGGAACGCTCGCGTGCGGAAGACTTGAAGCTCTTGTATATCCGCTCGGATGACGGGAAACGGACCATTCCACTGAGCGCGATTGCGACGTGGAAAGAAACGCTGGGATTGCAGGCGGTCAATCACATCAACCAGTTCACGGCGGTGACGCTGTTTTTCAATCTGAAGCCAAATGCCAACATCGGCGAGGCGACCGATTACATCGAGAAGTGTGCGAAGGAAGTGGTGCCAATTTCTCTTCGTGCGTCGCTGCAGGGCGAGGCCCAGACGTTCAAGGAGACGATTCCCGCGCTGGTGATCCTCATGTTGCTGGCGGTGTTCATCATGTACGTGATCCTGGGGATTTTGTATGAATCGTACCTGCATCCGATCACGGTGCTTTCGACATTGCCGGTGGCGTTGATCGGCGGGCTGGCGTCGCTGTTCATCTTCAACATCGTGGGCTTTGCGCTGCTGGATCACAAGATCATCAGCGGCTTCACGCCGGCGGAGGCTTCGCTGTATGCGTTTATCGGCATGTTCATGCTGATGGGCATTGTGAAGAAGAACGGCATTTTGATCGTGGATTTTGCGATTCAGCGGGTAGCCGAGGGGCAGGAGGACAAGCAGGCGATTCACGATGCGTCGATGGATCGTTTCCGGCCGATCGTGATGACCACATTTGCGGCGCTGATGGGGGCGTTGCCAATCGCGCTGGGGATCGGTGCGGATGGGGCGTCGCGCCGCCCGCTGGGATTGGTGATTGTCGGCGGATTGATTGTTTCGCAGTTCATCACGCTGTACGTGACGCCGGTGATCTATCTGTACCTGGAAGATTTCCAGGAGCATGTACTGGACAAGATTGCATTCCTGCGGTCGACGCGGACGCATCATGAGTTGCTGGAGGCTGCAGAGAAGGCGGCGGCGGATGACCCAACGCCCTAGGGAGTGGGCGTTGTTCGCGGGTTCGTAGGGGACACGACCTCGAAGGCTTGCGTCTTTCCGATGCGCGCCTGCAGGAGTGCACGCAGGTAGACGATTTGGTCGGGCGTCATGGTGCGTTTGGGTAAATAGAGCAGCTGCGAGGTCAGCAGGGTCAGATAGAACCATTGCGCGTCTTCGTCAAAGCGTTTGAAATAGGTCCATTCATAGGCGACGCGGATACCAGGGCGCTTCCACTGCAGTTCTTCGGTGTCGATCGTGACCGTGTGCGGTTCCAGATCACTCGAGGCGGGCTTCGCATCTTTTCGCCGCAACGAGCCAAGCAGCATCACGAGTGCCAGAACGCCCATGCCCAGTAGCCAATAGCAGGCAATGGTGGCGAGCGTGTGGCGTAGCCCACTCCAAGACCAATCGAATCCCGACTGTTCGTGATTAGTACCGAGCACGACGAAAAGTGTCACGGCAAGGCCGATGACGGCCTGCCAGGCGAGCCATTTCGCCCACTGGTGAGGCTGCTTGCGACACGCCCTTCTGGACGGAATCTTCCTGATGGTAAGTGAAGGAGAGGTGAATGGGTTGGGGTTGGATCATGGCTGAATTATCAGGGCAGGGGCGGCTGGGGACAAACACATGCCGGGGGCTCTGATGGGGAGAGAGCCGGAAGTCATCGGCTGATGGATTTTACGAATGCGGCGAACTGGTCTACACTCTCGCCATGTCCAAGCTTAAGACGTATTTCCTTTGCCGCAACTGTGGCGCGATGGCTCCGAAGTGGATGGGGAAATGTCCGGAGTGCGGGGCGTGGGATGCGCTGGATGAGATGACCAAGGCGACGGAAGATCCGCATCGGCCGAAGTCTTTGACCGTGGCGGCAGCTCATGAGGCGGTGGTGGGGGTTCAAGGAACATATGCGGATTCGATGCCGATAGCGATTTCGGAAGTGCCTCCGCTGGAGGTGCCGCGGTTGCCGACGCGGTTTGCGGAGTTTGACCGCGTGCTGGGGGGTGGGATTGTGCCGGGGTCGGCGATTTTGCTGGGGGGGGAACCGGGGATCGGGAAGTCGACGCTGCTGCTACAGGCGCTGGCGCAATTGGCGAGTCCGTCGGCGGGAAGCGTGCCGGTGCTCTATGTGACGTCGGAAGAATCGGCCCAGCAGACGCAATTGCGGGCGCGGCGACTGGGGTACGGCAGCTCGACGCTGAAGGTTTACGCGGAGACCAATCTGGAAAAGATCGCGGCGCAGATTGGGCGGCTGCGGCCGGCGCTGGTGGTGGTGGATTCGGTGCAGATGATCTACAAGCCGGACAACCCGTCGGCTCCGGGATCGGTGTCGCAGTTGCGCGATTGTTGCACGGAGCTGGTTTACCTGGCGAAGGCATCGGGGACGGCGATCATACTGGTGGGGCATGTGACGAAGGAGGGGATTCTTGCGGGGCCGAAGCTGATCGAGCATATCGTCGATACGGTGCTGTATTTTGAGGGGGATTCGCATCACGATCATCGGATTGTGCGTTGTGCGAAGAATCGTTTCGGCAATACGCTGGAGATCGGTTTGTTTCGGATGACGGAGGCGGGGTTGGAGGGTGTGGAGGATGCGTCGACGCTGCTGCTGGATCGGACGCACCTGGGCAAGGACGGGCAGTCTCCGGCGGGGGCGGTGATTACCGCGGCGTTGCAGGGTTCGCGGGTGTTGCTGGTGGAGGTGCAGGCGCTGACGACGGATGCGATGCTGGGGACGGCGAAGCGCAAGGTGACGGGATGCGATGCGTCGCGGGTGGCGATGATCATTGCGGTGCTGGAGAAGCGGGCGGGGCTGCGGCTGGTGGATAAGGATGTGTTCGTGAATGTGGTAGGGGGGATCAAACTGAACGATCCGTCGGCGGATGCGGCGATAGCGCTGGCGATTGCGTCGGCACATATTAATCGGTCGCTGGCGCCGTCGACGCTGGTGTTGGGCGAGTTGGGACTGCTGGGGGAATTTCGGCCGGTGGCGCAAGCGCAGCAGCGGCTGGGCGAGGCGGAGCGGCTGGGATTTGCGGCGGCGATTGTGCCGGTGTCGAAGACAAAGGTTCCGGTGAAATCCAAGTTGACGCTGCATGTATGCCGGCGGCTCGATCAGGCGGTGGCACTTTTGGAGTAAGAGTTGCCTGCAATAACGAGTGGGGGAGGCGGTTGTTTTATAACGTTGTATTTTTTGAGGTTAGAAAATGAAACTGTCGTCGGTATTTTCGGATCATATGGTTTTGCAGCGGGATCAGCGTGTGGCGATTTGGGGGTGGGGTGTGGCGGGGGATCGCGTGACGGTGAAGTTTGCGGGGCAGGAGGCTTCGATTGTGGTGGGGAAAGACGGTCGATGGCTGGTGAGGCTGGAGCCGATGAAGGCTTCCGCGGAGCCGCGGGAGATGGTGGTGAGCGCGAGCCGGGAAAAAGTAGAGGTGCGGATCAAGGATGTGCTGGTAGGGGATGTGTGGGTGGGGTCTGGGCAGTCGAATATGGAGTGGAGCGTGGGGCAGAGTGCCAATGCAGCGGCCGAGCTTGCGGCCGCGAATCATGGAACGATTCGGTTGTTTGGCGTGCCACGGAAGGCGTTTGTGGAAGTGCAGACGGATGTTGATGCGGCGTGGCAGGAATGTACGCCAAAGAATGTGGAGAATTTTTCGGCGGTGGCGTATTACTTTGGGAGGGCGCTGAAGGAGTCATTGGGGGTACCGATCGGGCTGATCAATTCTTCATGGGGTGGGACGCGAATCGAAGCGTGGATGAGCAAGGAGTCGCTGAAGACAGTGGACAGGACGCGGAAAGAAGTGGAGGCGATGGAGCGGTCGCTGAACGATCCGAAGATTCAGGAGTCTGCGGCAGAATATACGCGCGATCCGATCGGGTGGACGCGGAAGCAAGTGATCGCAGATCCGGAAAACGCGGGGTTTGGCAAGGGCTGGGCCTCGGCGGAGTTTGATGATACGGGTTGGCGTGAGATGAAGGTGCCGGCGCGGTGGACCGAGCAGGGTCACCCGTACAGCGGGGTATTCTGGTTTCGGCGGGAGGTTGACGTGCCGGCGGCGTGGGCGGGGAAGGATCTGGTACTGGCGATGGGTGCGTGCGACAAGCATGACACGACGTACTTCAATAATGTGAGGGTGGGGGCGATCGGGTGGGAGAAGGTCGAGGCGTGGTGCACGCCGCGGGAATACCGGATACCAGGGGGGCTGGTGCGAGCGGGAAAGAATGTGATTGCGACGCGGATTTACTCGTATCTTTTTGATGGCGGGTTGATCGGTCCGGAGAATCAGATGAAAGTGTCGGTGGCGAATGATGGGGAGGCTTCGATTCCGCTAGCGGGATATTGGAAATATGAGGTGGAGAGCAATTTTGGATTCCAGGCGGCGCCGATACCGCCGCTGAGTGAGGGCAATTCGAACGCGGTGCATATTTTGTATGACAGTATGATTCATCCGCTGCTGCCGCTGGGGATCCGCGGGGTGATCTGGTATCAGGGAGAATCCAACGAGGGGTATCCGAAGCTGTATCGCGAGCTGTTTCCGCTGATGATACGGGATTGGCGGAAGGCATTCGGGCAGGAGTTTGCGTTCCTGTTTGTGCAATTGGCCAATTACAAGCCGTTGCAGACCGAGCCGTCGGAGGGGGGCTGGGCGACGCTGCGCGAGGCGCAGACCGCGGCATTGGAGGTGCCGGGAACGGGCATGGCGGTGGCGATTGATGTCGGAGACGCGATCGACATCCATCCGAAGAATAAGCAGGAAGTGGGCCGTCGGCTGGCGCTGGCGGCACTGGCGAAAGAGTACGGGAAGGATATCGTGTACAGCGGGCCGTTATACCAATCGCACGCAGTGGAGAAAGATGCCGTGCGTGTGAGGTTTGCGCATGTGGCGGAGGGATTGCGGACAACCGACGATGCGCTGCCGACGGGGTTTGCGATTGCGGGGGCGGACGGCAAGTTTGTGTGGGCAGAGGCGCGGATCGAGGGAGATGGCGTGGTGTTGCGCAATCCGGAAGTGAAGAAGCCGGCCGCGGTGCGTTACGGATGGGCGATGAATCCTTGTGTGAACTTGGTGAATTCGGCGGGGTTGCCGGCATCGCCATTCAGGACGGATGAGGATGCGAGGTAAGCGGACCTATCTTGCCGCCGAAACGTGCCGGACATATAGTTCCGTCCACAGCATTTCGAGCAGTGATGATAGCGGAAGGAGCAAATATGCCGGGCGATAGCCTCAATGTCGGATTGGTCGGATATCAGTTCATGGGCAAGGCGCATTCGAATGCGTGGTTGCAGGCGCCGCACTTTTTCGATCTGCCGCGGCAGCCGGTGATGCACACGCTATGCGGGCGTTCGCTGGAGCCGTTGAAGGCGACGGCCAAACGGTGGGGGTGGAAGAATTACACGCAAGATTATCGCGAGATGCTGAAGAATCCGGAGATCGACCTGATCGATGTGAGCGTGCCGAACAATGCGCATCCGGAGATTGTGATTGCCGCGGCGGAGGCGAAGAAGGCGGTGGCGTGTGAGAAGCCGCTGGCGCGGACGTACGAAGAAGCCAAGGCGATGCACGCGGCGGTCAAGAAGGCCAAAGTGAACAATTACGTCTGGTTCAATTACCGGCGGGTGCCGGCGGTGGCGTATGCGCGGCAGTTGGTGGAGCAGGAGCGCATCGGGAAGATATTCCATGTTCGCGGGCTGTACCTGCAGGACTGGATCAAGGATGCCAACATTCCGCTGGTGTGGCGGCTGTCGAAAGAGGTGGCGGGTTCGGGATCGCATGGCGATCTGTGCGCGCACACCATCGACATGCTGCGTTACATTTCGGGCGACGAGTTCACCGAAGTCTGCGGGATTTTTGAGACGTTCATCAAGCAACGTCCGATTGGCCGGATGGTCGAGGGACTGACGACGAATGCCCAGGAGATCAAAGGTCCGCGGGAGATGGGCAAGGTGGAAGTGGATGATGCGGTGTGGTTCCTGTGCAAATTGAAGGGCGGCGGGGTGGGGACGTTCGAGGCGACGCGCTTCGCGACGGGGTATCACAACGCGAATTCGATTGAGATTAATGGCGAGAAGGGTTCGTTGCGGTTTGATTTTTCGAATTTTTCGTACCTGGAATTTTTCGATGATACGTTGCCGGCGAGCGAAAAGGGGTGGCGGAGAATTTCGTGCACGACGGGCAATCATCCGTATGCGGGCAAGTATTGGCCGGCGGACCATCCGATCGGGTATGCGGAGACGTTTGTGAATACGGCGGCCGATATTGTCGCGCACGTGGCGGACAGCAAGGCGAGTGCAGGGGATTTCCATGCCAACTTTGATGATGGGTTGGCGTGCCAGGCGGTGCTGGAGGCGGTGACGGTCAGCGCGAAGGAGAAGCGCTGGGTGAATCTGAAGGAAATCAAATAAGTCGCGACAAACGATGCGCCCCAAATTGACCGCCTGCGCAGGTTTTCGTAGACTAGGCGACTCGCTCGATTGAAGGTCTATCTCAAACGCTCTTTTTCGATGCACCCAGTCGCGAATTCACATCATTGAAAGGACTCTTGAGATAGCGTCTAAGGTCGAGCCATCCGGAGAGTTGTCCGAGCGGCTTAAGGAACACGACTGGAAATCGTGTGTGGATGATAAGTCCACCGTGGGTTCGAATCCCACACTCTCCGCTTAGATTTTAACGCCGCCGCAAGTGCTTATATTGCAAGTACTTGCGGCGGCGTTCTTCGTTGACGCAGATGACTGGGGCAATACTGTGTCAATCAGGCGGATCGATTTCGCCACCGAGTGGCAATTGGATATGTTAAGGTTTGGGGGAACTCTTTTTTAAAAGGCCTCCAGCACCGCTGGGTCGGCGTCGGGGTGCGTGGTGCGCGGCATCAGGTCGTTGTAGTCGAGGCGATGGAGCAGGGCGTAGATGCCGCTGAGCGAGTAGCGTTTGCCGAAGCGTTCCTGGATCTTCCCCCGCAGGATCGGGCCGTTGAAGCGGCGCCTTACGAAAAACTACTAGAGCCTGTTTCAAAACTGACTCAGGGTGATAGGTAGGCAAGCGATATGGAAGAAGGCTTGATAGATGGTAATGGCGCGGTCGTAGCGAACGACCAGTCGCCGGAAGTTGGCGATCCAAGAGATGCTGCGTTCCATTTTCCAGCGACGCTTTTAGCGTCGGACCTTGCACCCAAGGCGGATGATTGAGGCGCATAGTCACAAGGAGTTATGCAATTTGCGGAGTAAAGTCGGTGTGACGGGCTGGCAAATCGAGGAGTTATAGGTGGCTTGCGCGGTATGTTTTCCGCAGCCAAGATCCGACCTGTTCGACCACTTTCGCTTGTCCGCCACCCGGCACCAGCATGTGATTGGTTCCTTCGATCTCGACGAACGTAATCCGGCGCCCTTTGACGTGACCGAAGACTTGATATTGGTGCAGCCAGCGCTGCTTGCTTCCGGCGTTTACGCACAATATCGGCAAGGCTCTCGCGGCCACACGTCTGCTCGCCAGCACCAGGGGGTGATTGATTCCGTCGGGAAATCGTGGGCCGAAGATCCTATCCCGCCCGTGCCTCAGACTGAGGAATCCTTTCCTAAGCGGGCGCAACCAGATTGAATCGGCATTGTTTTTGAGAGTCGTGAGAAGCCTCTGTCGTAGATTCGACTTTCCGTTTCGAAGGGCGTTCTTCTTCCGCGGCGTTCGGCCGGGCATCTGCGATCCTGGCGATCCGACAAGAAAATAGGTCGGCTCCAGCAGTATCAGTCCCAGCACGCCCGCGGGCCATTGGTCTGCGGCGAAGAGGCTGGTGATGGCGCCGCCACACAGGCCGCCAAGCACAATGCCGCGCAACTCAAACCGCTGGATCAGTTGTTCCACCAGTGCCGCGGCACACTGCGCGTATCCGCCGTTTTCCGTGAAATCCCAGAGCAGTCGCTCGCTGCGCGGCAGTTCACCGGGCGAGTCTCCCAATCCCGGCATGTCGAAACGAAAGGCCGGGAAACCATTGGCCGCGTGTTCGTCCGCGAGATGCACGGACATATCCGCGAGTCCCGCCCGCGGCAACTGGGCAAAGTTCAGAATCAACACCGCCACGTCTCGGGCCGACGACGGGCCGTCGCCATTTTCCGGCAGGTGGTACGTTCCCACCAGCCGCTGCCCCGCGATGTCGATGTTGACAACCTTCCTCACGCGACCTCCCCCGAGATCTTTGACAAGGCATCCTTCATCCAGGCGCAACTCGGAACGGTCAAGTAGCTGACATCGGGATTCAAGGAGGGCGGCTCATCTTCCGGGCGCGTCTTTCGGCCAAAATTGACACCGACCTTGGCGGCCAGGGGCAGCAGGTTTCCGGCTCTTTGGTCCAATTCCATGACGTGCCAGGGCCGCGGCGCCTGCGACGCGTCACGTGGATCTGCAGGCAGCGTCAAGGGAAAGTCCGCCGATTCACGCCACAGGCGCTCTGACCAGGGGTAACCTTCTACTTCGACCAATCCTCCGCATTCCATGACCTTGATGTAGTCGTCCCGCGTGCGGCGGCCGTTGGCGGGCAAGAGGGCAAAATCCGTGGCCAAGCGAAGCCGCAGGGTGTCGTAGAGCAGTTGCCGCGCGGACTCCGGTGGTGACCACAACAACATGGCATGGCCCAGGCCTTCGCTGAAAGCGCGGGCACACAGGAGCGCTCCCAGTCCGACGCCGTTTAGGATCAGCGGCAGCGTATTCGACTGTGCACGGAGAATCTTCGAACAGTGGCGGATATCTTCCATCCAGGTGGTCAGGCTTTGTTTTTCGAAGGCGCCAGAGCTTTCACCAACGCCACGAAAATCGAAGCGCAATACCTGGAATCCCTCGGCCGCCAGGAAGCGCGCCCAACGCACCCACAGGGCATAGGCATGAGGTCGTTCCGACGCAAAAGGTCCCACCAAGAGCACCTGCCCGATGGGCGATATGGCGGGTTCGTGCAGCACGTAGTAAAGCTGCTCCGAGTCCACATCCAGGTAGTCAGCGCGTTCCTGCAAGCAGTGTCCCCCGTCAATCGGCGCAAGGCGTGCACCATTGTGAATCGCGGCGGCAGGCCGATAACTCTTATTCGCAAGAGGATCGGATCCCGGAGGGTTTTCAAGCTTCGCGAGGTTGGCGCAGACGTGTTTCATCGGTTTTGAAACGAAAACGTAACCACTTCTGATGGTATCCTAAAGCCCACAGCATTCGCGCGGAAAAAGGCGAAGTGCTGAAGAAAACATACCTCGCAGCCATGCTTTGTCAAAGAAACTCCACAACAATTCGCGGCCATGGGGTGTCGTTGGTCGGGACTTTGGAGCGGCTTCCCTGCAAGGCGAGGCTGCAGGCGCAAAACCTGCCGATGTACCGCTCATGACGCGGCGTAGATACGCCAGAAGGGGGCGAGGCGGAGCGGCTTCCAGAAGTTCGATTGGTGGAGTTGATCACCCACAACCTTGGGGGCCTTGCGAAAGACGAGCAGCGCGGGGCGGGGATGAGTCGTCAGGGATCGTTCAATCACTTCGATGGCGGGCCAGGTAATCGACTCGGGGAAAGGATTGTTGAAAAAGAAGAGTTGGGGCTCGTTGGGAATTTCCCATTTGAAAAAGTCGCAATGGATCCATTCGGGGTTGAGCGTGCGGCCGGTCTTCTGATTGTAGATATCGACGTTGCGGCGGGCGATTTCGATGAGTTCCGGCGTGAGTTCGACGCCCATGAGTTTGCGGAAGGGGAACTCGCCGGCGAAGAGTACGGCCGCCCCCTTGCCGGAGCCGACATCGACAAAAGTGTACGGCGCGAGCGGCTGCGGGATCGAGCGGAGAATTTCGCGCAGGAAATCGCGATTGATGGCGGAGTAGCCCCAGACTGTGTCGTCGGTGGGGTTGCTGGAGACGCGGACATCGAGGCGGCGGAAGGTGTCAGTGCCGTGGGCAGCATCGAAGGCTTCGCTGCGGCGGCGCGTGCGTTTGTGCATGCGCTTCATGGTGTTTTCGAGCGTACGTCCGAGCGGGTTTGAATTTCCGCCGACGCGTGCAGCGATACGGGACAAGAGCACGTATCCCCAACCGAGATGGGCGCGCATGGCGAAGAGGTCGCGAACTTGCATGAGCTTTCGATTCACCAGGTACTCCCACTAAGAAACGAAAAGGCAGGTGTGTTGCTTATCACCTTGGAATCTGAGGGATTTCCTCGATGAGGAGCGGTTTGCGGTGGCCGTAGGCGGTGGCGGCGCGCTTGGCATCGATGTCGCGGTAGACGTTTTCAGCCTGGGCCGGGGTGATGCCGGCGGCGGCGGCGGCTTCGGCGGCGGGGATGTCGTGATTCTTGGCGTATAGGCAGATGTCCATGGGACGGTAGGGGAGTGAAAAGTAAAATTCTTCCTGACTCTGAGCGAGGGAGTAGGTGTCGGTGGTAGGGGGGCGGGTACGGATGGCGGCGGGGAGGTCGAGGTACTCGGCGAGTTGATAGACCTGCGATTTGTAGAGGTGGGCGATGGGTTTGACGTCGGCGGCGCCGTCGCCGTTCTTGACGAAGAAGCCCTGATCGAATTCGAGGCGGTTGGGCGTGCCGAGAACGGCGTAGTTAAGGCGGTCGGCGTGGTAGTACTCCATCATTTTGCGGATGCGTTGTTTGAAGTTGGTGGCGGCGACAATGCCGAGGTAGGCATCGAGGGTGAGCCGCGTGGTGGTACGCGTGCCGTCGGGGGCTTCGACGACGAGGCGGAAGATGCGATAGCCCTGGCCGTCGAGGACGCTGGGGAAGATGATTTTCGAGCGATAGCCCGTGCGGTATTCAGGAATGACGGAGCGGATGAATTCGTCGCGGCGCTGGTAGCAGCCGGCGGCTTGGAGGGTTGGGGTGATGTCTTCGAGGACGGTTTCGATGCCGAGGTGATCGGCGATGAGGCGGCTGAGGCCCAGGGTGTCGGAGGCGGAGTCAGATTCGGGCATGAAGAGGCCGAGGACATAATTGGGACCGAGGGCACGGACGGCCAGGGCACAGCAGACACTGGAATCGATGCCGCCGGAGAGGCCGATGACGAGGCCCTTGCGGCGCAGGGTGCCGCGGACCTGGTCGCGAAGTGCAGCGACGATGCGGTCGGTTTCCTTGGCGGCATCGAGCTGCAGGACAGCGGCGGAGAATTGCTTTTCTTGCGGCATGAGGGAACCTCAACTCAGAGTGCGCGTTTGTTGATTTTACCGGAGGACGTTCGG
>Ga0209083_1003299_pt1 | contig 13729 bp, 11 predicted proteins | sample AM7aDNAmetaG_FD_184132 | JGI IMG/M metagenome (GOLD analysis project Ga0209083, IMG submission 184132) | Freshwater microbial communities from Finland to study Microbial Dark Matter (Phase II) - AM7a DNA metaG (SPAdes) (version 3) | ecosystem: Environmental > Aquatic > Freshwater > Lake ...
AGAGCGCGGCCGTGAGACCGGCACAGCCGGCACCAACAATAATAACGTTTTCCATAATAATGTAAGAGCGCTAAAGCAGTTCATAAGCCAATGGATAGAGCAGGCCTGCTTTGAGGCGCTGTAATCCGCACTCCAGGAATCAGAGAAAGTCTCAGTCCCACGGCGCGCGCAGGCTGCGGAAAGCCGGGCTGGCAGCCAACTGAAGTCGATCTGTCTTTGGAAGCGACCACCGCGCAAAGTGATGTCCAACAGTAAGGCAACTAACCAGCAAAATTAGAACCCGATCCCATGCCGTGAAGCCGACCGGCCGACCGCGAGGCCTGCCGCCCACCCCGACTGGAACTCGGTAAATCGCATGTAAGCCAGCATCATTTGTTCGATAAGTCCCCGTGGCACGGGCTTTGCTAGACGGCGTTCTCCAGTGACCAATGCTGCCAAAACACAGTCCGGGCCCAAACTGAAAGAAACAATGTTAATGTCTTGCAATAGTTCGCTGCGAGCCCGGAGCAATGCTCCTGGGCACATGAAATGGCTTCCCGCCACCCTCACGATCTGCTCGGCCCAGGTGCTCCACCTGCGGGCCGAAAACCAGGTCGGTTACCGATTTGAAACCTACCAGGAGGACGGCGGGCGAATCGGCGTTGAGACCCAATCCGCCCTCTTCGAACTTAAACCCCTTTCCTGGCTGGAATTCCAAGGGGAGCTGGGCTATGACGCCCTCTCCGGCGCTTCGCCGACCGGGGCGCCGCCACCCTCGACCATCAGTTTCGTCCCGGATCCGGACGGCAACCCGCCGGCGGGCGCTGATAGCAACAAGGTGCCGCTGGCTCACATGCACGAGCTCCGCCGGTCGGGCACGATTGGTGCAACGTTTAGCTACAAACAGAACCGGTTCACCCCCTCGTTCTCCTATAGCGAGGAGAGCGACTACCGGGCGCATAGCTGGGCCATAAACTACTCGCGGGACTTCAATGAAAAGAACACTACCCTGAATCTGGGCTGGTCCCACGACTATGATGACGTTTTGGCGCATGGCTTCCTGCGCGTCATTCGTTTCCTGAGCACGCAGGATGTTGAGGCGCAGGGCGAGATAGCCGAACGGGAATTTGCCTGCTTGATATGCCTGAATGGTGCCGCAAAGCTTGTCTTTCAGGGCGGAGAAGTCTCCGTATTGCAAGCCTCTGAGCTCCGCCTTTAGATAGTCGAAATCCAAGTCCCTGCATTCGGCTTCCGCTCTTCTAGTGATGACGTTCAGTCTCTGGAAATCTCCCTCCAACTGTGAGCAAGCGGCGAGATACTTCCAGACCTGCTGGAAGAAAGGAAGTCCCTGGTTGGCAAGAAACGTTGAATCCAGAACTTTCAGTCTGAAATACACGGGGAGCAGGGGTTCGACATAACTCCATGCCTTGTCGGTTTGGCCCCACAGATATGAATAGCGGGCTTCAACCAATGCGAATTCGGGGGACACTTTGGGAAACTTCGCTTTGTCAAAGCATTCGAACATCTTGTTCGTCTCGCCCCTGAATTCATATTCTTGTCCGAGCGAAAAAGAGAGAAAAGCGGAATTCGGGCACTGTTTGAGTCCTTCCTGAAAACGCTGAAAGGCAAGGGGCCGGTTGCTCTGCTGAAACTGAATTGCGCCGCGAAAATGATACCAGGATTCCTTCTCCGCGCTTTCGAGTTCATCTGGGTCGAACTTGGCGAGTTCGGACTCCAGTTCATCGATCCTGTTCTGGCGTCTCAATCGGTTGGCTACAAAATCAATCCGGTTCTTCGGTTTGCTGTGACGTTCCTCTTGTTGAAGTCGTCGGACAATTGTGGAGACCTGGTCCCTGCGCGCACGACTGGGCGGCTCGTTGGAAGGACTTCCGTCCCTGGCAAATACAACAGGAAGCCCATGCGATTGGATGCGGAGTTCCACCTGCCAGGACTCCGGCGGCTCCGGGTCAACCGGCGCCCACCAAAAGGATACCTTTCCCCCCTTTGCCTTGAGCGCGACCAGCCGTTCCTCCAGTTCCTCGATGGAGTTCTCTTGCCCGTCGACCTCCAATCTGCCTGAAGCGGACACCTCGACTCTCAGTATGGGCGGTTCATTGGTGGTGACCGGTCCGGCGGGGCCGCCAAAGAAAGTGACGGGGACTCCGATCCGAAGGATGGCGCTGAAAGCCCTTGCGGCTTCGGGCGGCTCGGGCGTGGCGGGCTCGCACCAGTAGCAGACCTTTCCCCTTGGCCTTCAATTCGGGCAACTGTGCCTCTAACTCCGCCAGCGAGCTCTCGCTGCCGTCGAGCGTGACCTTGCCGGCGGCGGAGACCTCGATGCGAAGCACAGGCGCTTCCCTGTCCTTGTGCTGAAGAGAGCGGCGGTTGTAGCCTAGGCACTCGTCCCCGCCACTCATAGTGGGGGGATTGAAGTCGCGAAGGATCGCCTTTCCGCCTACAAAAGCCACCAGCGGCGCCGCGACGGCCATAGGCACGACGCCGACGACTCCGCCGACCCCGGCGGCTACCGAAGTTCCCGCCAGGACCCTTCCGGGGCTGATTCCGGTGGGCGGGGGGAGGTCCGCCTGCTGGTCGGTCGAAGCATTCGGGCGGGTTTGCTCATGGGGCAGCGGTTCAATCAGCGACGGAATCGCTGGCTCGGCAGAACGCGCCGCAGGCCGGATTGGGGTGGTCAGCACTTTGCGCACCGTGAAGGCGATGATGGCGAGAATGACTGCCAGAACGATCGAAATGCCGATCAGCGGGGACATGGCGGCCCTCTTATCCATGAAATGATACGCCTGCCAAGGCGGAGGCGATGCTAACAGTGCGCGGGAAGAGAGTCAAGGGGGAGAACGGATTCAACGTTCAACATCCGACGTCCAACGTTCGACGTTCAACGAACAACTCCACGCGGGGAACGCCGTTGTTGCCGTGCGTCGCCGTCAGTTGAATGTTGGACGTTGGACGTCGGATCAGGTGCGCCGTGCGCACCGCGTTGAGCGTTGAATCCGTATTGCTCTGTTGAAATCATCCCGGTTGGCGGGCCGGGCCGGTGGGGACACAATACTTTCCAAAGGAAAGTTTTGTGTCCCCACCTCGACCACACGAAGAGCGACACGCCGTCACGATGGTTTCAGCAGAGCAAATCCGTATTATCCGTTTGATCAGTTGCATTCCCCGGCAGGACATGCTATCATTCCACGTTACATACAAGAAGGACATGAACCGTTCGTGTCTGGTGGTTTCGTTGTGGATTGGTGGGGAAAGGTTTGTCGCGGATGAAGGTGGACGGAGAAAAGAAGCAGTCGGTGGTTACGGAGTACCGCAGGCACGAGACGGATACCGGCTCCGCCGAGGTCCAGGTGGCCCTCGTTACGGCGCGCATTGAGCACCTCACCGAGCATCTCAAGGCCCATAAAAAGGACCATGCTTCGCGTCGGGGTCTGCTCATGATGGTAGGACACAGAGCGCAGCTTCTCAAGCACCTGGCGACGACCTCCCAGGAGCGGTACCAGGCCGTCATCGAACGGCTGGGGCTGAGGCGCTAGGCCTCCCTGAGAAACGTCTTAGCTTTCTCTGGCCGTCCGACCGTATCATCCACAATCTCATTGACACCCCCCTCCACATGTGGTGCGCGGACTTTCACGTCCGCGCCGCACTCTCGCATCGTCTCGTAATCGTCAGGCAGGCAGGCAAGAAACAGGCAGGTAGGCAAGGAAAGAGGAAGGAATGGAAATGCAAGCGACTCGTGTTGAAACAAGGATTGGCCGTCACACCCTCTCCATCGAGGCCGGCAAGCTCGCGAAGCAGGCGGATGGAGCCGTAGTCGTTCAGTATGGCGAGACCGTCGTGCTGGTCGCCTCCGTTCGCGGCGACAACAAGATGCCGGGCGACTTTTTCCCGCTGCGCGTGGACTATCGCGAAATGATGTCCGCAGCCGGCAAGTTCCCCGGTGGCTTCTTCAAGCGCGAAGGACGCCCCACGCAGAAGGAAATCCTCACCAGCCGCCTCATGGACCGTCCCATCCGCCCGCTCTTCCCCGAGAACTACATTGACGACGTGGTGATCACCGCGACGGTGCTCGCCTCCGACGGCGTCAACGATCCCGATATTCTTAGCCTCATCGGCGCTTCGGCTTCGCTCTCCATCGCCGCGAAGATTCCGTTCCAGGGCCCGACCGGCGCCGTGCGCGTCGGCCGCGTCAACGGCGAGTTCGTCCTGAACCCGACGCGCGACGAGCGCGCGGCGAGCAATTTCAACCTGGTGGTCAGCGGCACCGAGCACGCCATCACCATGCTGGAAGGGACGGCCGTGGAAATCTCCGAGGCCGACCTGCTCCAGGCGATCATCTTCAGCCAGGGGCCGATCGCCGAGCTCTGCCGGCTGCAGAAGGAACTGATGTCCAAGATGGGGATCGTCAAGGCCCCGCAGCCCAAGCCGGTTGAGAACCCGCTGGTGCCCGCGCTGGAAGCGAAGTTCTTCGACCGCCTGATGGTTGCGCACCAGGTTCGCGGCAAGATGACCCGCCAGGACGCGATGAATGCCGTCTGCAAGGCGATGATCGCCGAATTCGTCAAGCCGGACGGCGCGACCAAGGAAGCGGATGTCCGCGCCGCCTTCAGCAAGCTCGAAGAGAAAGCCTGCCGCATGCTGGTCATGCAGGGCAAGCGCGAGGATGGCCGCGGCCTCACCGATCTGCGCAAGATCACCTGCGAAGTCGGCGTGCTGCCGCGCGTTCACGGCTCGGCCCTGTTCACCCGCGGCGAGACGCAGGCGCTGGTCACCTGCACGCTGGGCAGCAGTTCCGACGAGCAGCGCGTGGAGGGACTCGACGAGGAGACCACCAAGAAGTTCATGCTCGACTACAACTTCCCGTCGTACAGCGTCGGCGAGGCGCGCGCTCCGCGCGGCCCGGGCCGGCGCGAGATCGGGCACGGCAATCTGGCCGAGATGTCCCTGCGGCAGGTGCTGCCCGCCGTCGAGAAGTTCCCGTACACCATCCGCCTCGTCTCTGAGATCCTCGAATCCAACGGCTCCAGCAGCCAGGCCAGCGTCTGCGGCGGCACCCTGTGCCTCATGGACGCCGGCGTGCCCATCCGCGAGCCGGTCGCCGGCATCGCCCTGGGGCTGGTCACCGAAGGGGACAAGGTCCGCATCCTCACCGATATCTGCGGCTCCGAGGACCACTACGGCGACATGGACCTCAAGATCGCCGGCACTCGCAACGGGATCACCGGCATCCAGATGGACCTCAAGTCCCAGGGGGTCAATGAGACCACCCTCATGGAAGCGTTCGCCCAGGCGCGCGAAGGCCGCCTGCGCATCCTGGAGATCATGCTCCAGGCGATCCAGACGCCGCGCGAACAGATCAGCAACCACGCTCCGAGGCTCCTCCTCATCAAGATCAACCCGGACAAGATCGGTGCCGTCATCGGCCCCGGCGGCCGCGTGATCAAGAAGATTCAGGAAGAGACCGGCGCGGATATCGACATCAAGGATGATGGCACGGTCAACGTCTCCTGCGCGAACGCCGAAGGGGCGAAGCGCGCGCGCGACATCATCGAGGGCCTCACCGCCGAAGCGGTGGTGGGCCGGGTCTACACGGGGCGCGTCACCGGCATCAAGGAGTTCGGCGCGTTCGTCGAAATTCTCCCGGGCCGCGACGGCCTCTGCCACATCAGCGAGCTCGGAGAAGGGCGCGTGGCCAAGGTCGAGGACGTGGTCAAGCTCGGCGACGAGGTGAGCGTGAAGGTGCTTGCCATCGACGACCAGGGCAAGATCCGCCTCAGCCGCAAGGCCGTGCTGAAGGAGCAGGGCGGACAGCCGAAGTGACAGCCGCTGCAAGGTGAGTTGGACGAGAACAGGGCGCAGGTTCGAAAGGACCTGCGCCCGGATGTTTTAATGATCGCAACGCGTAGTGGGGAGGAGCCCGCTAGTCCGAATCCTCTTGGAACTGGCGGTACTCCTGCGACGCATCCGCCTGCGCGGCGACGCGGGCGGTGTTGATCCCGTCGAACTCCCGCTTCAGGAGAGCGACAATATCCGGGTCCAGTCCCCCCCCTTCCGCCATCTTCTGAAGCACTCCCAGCGTTTCGTCGCGCGTCATTCCCTTGCGGTAGGGGCGGTCCTCCGTGAGCGCGACGAAGACGTCCACGACCGCCATGATGCGCGAGCCGACCGTCAGTTCGGAGCCGCGCAGGTGGAAGGGATAGCCCGCGCCGTCCAGCCGCTCGTGGTGCAGCGCTCCCCAGATGCGCGCCGTCTCCAGCGCACTGATGGGATAGAGCACGCGGTCGGTATGGTAGGTATGGCCCCGGATAATGCAGAACTCCTCCGGCGTCAGTTTGGCCGGCTTCTCCAGGACTTCCGCCGGCACGGAGAGCTTCCCCAGGTCGTGCAGGTAACCGGCCAGGCGCATCGTGCGGCGCTCCCGCTCGGAGAAGAGCGCCCAGCGCGCGAGGGCCTCCGCGCACGCCGCCACGCCGCTGGAGTGCGTGTGGGTGAAGCGGCTTCGGAAGTCGATCAAACGGCGGAAGAGCATGGACATCTCGAGCAGTTCGTCGTCGTTCAGCGTCATCGTGCCCCAGCCGGCTTCCTTCTTCAGCAGCGTTTCGAGCGACGAGGTTGCCGCGTCGAGCCAGAAATATTCCTTGGTCGCCAGGCTGTGGAAGGCCTCGACGAGGCGAGGCGCGAATTTGGCGCCGGAGTGCAACTGGATCTCGCCGCGAATCCTTTCGACCTGCCTGAGCGGATGCTCCTGCGGCTGCAGCATCACCGCCACTCGGTCGGCCAGGTGCAGCACGTGGCTCCCCATCGGCACCGCCTCGCCGCCAGACTCCGCCCCCGCGCCATTGGCCCAGGAAACGTGATGGAAGCGGACGTAGGAGGCGGAGGGGACGAAGGGGGCGAAGCTTTTGAGAAGCGCGTACCCCTGCTGCGCGTGCCCGTGGACGGCCTCATATTCGAACGCCAGCGCATCTTCCCGGCTCTTGCGGGTCAATCCGCCGATGTCGTGCAGGATGGCGGCCAGCGCAAGCTGCTTGCGCTCTTCGGCCGACAGCTTCAGTTCCTCGGCGAGCGCCAGAGTGATGTAGCCCACGCGCCGATGGTGGTTCACCAGCACCGGACTTACCAGGTCCACGGCCTGCGAAATGCACAGCACCAGGTCAAACAACGGCACGGACGTTGTTGCGGTCATCGATAATCCCCCGCCCCTCACCCCGCGCGCCCACGGCGAGCGCGCAAACTTATTTAAGGCTACCACAGCCCCAAGGGCGAGTACAGGGGGGTGTGTCGCCCGGCGGGAAGCGGGGCAGGCGGCTTGTCCCCGCTGCGCCGTTCTTGATTTGAGCGGAGGCGAAGCCTAAGATGATGGCGCTCTTGGACCTGCGGGCTGCGGGCGCTGCCGCATGGACGCACGCAATGCCGCGCCGGTCCTGAAACAGGAAAGGGAATAGTATGAAGCATCTCTGGGCGATCACCGTGGCGGCGATGGTGTTCCTGGCGGGCTGTTCCAGCGGGTCGAGCTTCACCAAACCGGGGTACGACTTCAGCCAGATCAACAAAATCGCGGTGGTGGAAGTGACCGGCGCGCGCGGAGACGTCGGCGCGCAAAACGAGGTGGCCGACCTGTTCAGCATGGAGCTGATGAAGCGCGGCTTCAACGTCGTGGAGCGCAAGCAGGTGGACGCGCTGCTCAAGGAGCAGCATTTCCAGCAGGACGGCTCGACCAGCCGCACGGACCCCGTGAAGTTGGGGGAGATACTGAATATCCCGGTGGTCATTATCGTCAACATCCCCTTGACGGGCGAGAAGATCAGCCTGACCAGCAAGATGCTCGACGTCAAGACGGGCGAAATGCTCTGGATGGGCGAGGGCACGGGTGACACCAAGAGCGGCACGGCGACGTTCGCCGGCGCGCTCGTGGGGGCGGGGGTGGGGGCCGTCGCGGGCCACGCCATCGGCGGCAGCAGCACCGGCACGGTCATCGGCGGAGTCGCCGGCGCCGGCGCGGGCGGCATCGGCGGGCACCTGCTCGAACCCAACGAGGCGCAAGTGCTGCGCAAGGTCGTCGTGAAGGTCACCGCCGGGCTCCCCACCCAGACGGCGGTGCAGGGGAAGTAACGCAGAAATGATTGAGCGCGTCGGCATTTCGCTGGACTCGAAGCTCCTGAAGCAGTTCGACAAGCTGATCGGGGGCAAGGGATACTCCAACCGTTCCGAGGCGGTCCGCGACCTGATCCGCGAGAAGCTGATCGAGCAGGAGTGGGCCGCCCCGGAAGGGGAGACCGTCGCCACGGTGCTGCTCGTGTACGAGCATGAGACGATGGAGCTTTCGCAGAAGCTGACCCGGCTGGAGCATGAGGAATTCCACTGCATCGTCTCCAGCATGCACGTGCATATGGACCATGAGAACTGCCTGGAGCTTCTCGTGCTGCGCGGGCCGGGGCGCAGGATTCAGAAACTCGGCGAACGGCTCATCAGCACGCGCGGCGTGAAACAGGGCCGATTCATCCCCGGCACGATGGGCAGCCGCTTATAGACCGCACACAGGTTCCCATGTCACCCGAATCTCACACCGACGCACCCCCTGCCCCCGACCAGGCGATGGCCGAGCATGAGCGGCTCGTCGAGCGCGATTTGCGACGCAACGCGGGGGGCGTCGTCGGCTGGGAATTCACCTGGGGGCTGGGGATGCCCTTCGCCATGTTCGGCACATTTGCCCCGGCCTATCTGGGCGCAATGCACGCCCCGAAGGCCGTCATCGGCCTTGTCCTGGCCTTCCCGATGCTCTTCGGCGCGCTGCAACTGCTGCCGGGGTACTTCCTGCCGCCGCAGCAGCGGCTGCGCCGCTACCGCGCGGCAATCCTCATGGGCGTCCTGACCTATCTGCTGTACGGCGTCGGCGCTGCGCTCTGGGGGGAGGCCTGGCCCGCCTCTCTGCACATCGCGCTCTTCTCTCTGGCGATGTTCCTGTTCATTGGAGTGACTTCCAGCGGGAGCAGCATCTACTGGGAGATCATGACCGACAACATCCCGCCGCGCCGGCGCGGCTGGCTGTTCGGGCTGCGCAACGCGGGGATGGGCATCGCCGGCCTCGCCACCGGGCTCGTGGCGCTCCGCGTGTTGCGACAATGGCCCGAGCCGCTCAACTTCCGCATCGGCTTCATCATCGGCCCGTCGATTTACCTGATCAGTTGCGCCTGCCTCTGGCGCGTGCGCGACCACGTCAACCCCCTGCACAGCCGGTCGCTTCGCGCCGAGGAGGGCCCGTTCTTCGGCTACATCGCCGGCGCGCTGCGCCAGGTCTGGAGCGACGCCAACTACCGCTCCTTCATCTTCTTCTATGCGCTGCTCATGGTGGCGACCACCGGCGCCCCCTTCATGGTGGATGCCGCCCGCGAACAACTCGGCGCCACCGCCATGGGGCAGGGGGCGTTTGGACTCGTCTACCTGGGCGCCGCCGCCGCGTTCGGCTGGATCATCGGGGCCGCAGCCGACCGCCACGGCTATCGCCTCGTCGGCTGCATCTGCAGCCTGCTGCTGACGGTCACCTTCCTGCTCTGCCTCGCCGCCCCGTACATGATCTGCTGGTACGTGGCGTACGGCTGTTACACGCTGGCGGCGGTGAGCATGGGAATGCTGCTGTGCAACATGAGCGCTGAAATCCATCCCCACCTCCCCCCCAGCCGGCTGATCGGAGTGGGGAACCTCCTGGTGGTTGGCCTCGTCGCAGTCGCCAGCCCGCTCAGCGGCGCCGTGGCGGGATGGGCCGGCTCGTACCGGCCCGTCTTCATCGTCAACCTCGTCCTCTCCATCCTCGCCCTGCTCGGATTCCTGTTGATCGTGCGCGAGCCGCGTGGCGAACATCCCCGCAACGTCAAGCTCAGCCCGCACGCGTGACGAACCGGCGCATGTGAACTCGTGCGGTCGCTTGCGTCCCAGAGGGACGCAGAGATAATAGGCAGGGGCTTCAGCCCCTGTTGAAAGAGCGCACGGTTCATTGTTTCGCGCGTCCCGCCGTTCGACGTTGCTCACGGCCCTGAGCCTGCCGAAGGGTAGGGACGCGGTGGAACCGCATTTTCCCTGCGTCCCTACGGGACGCTTGAAGAAAGAAACGGACTTGCCCTGAACAGGGGCTAAAGCCCCTGCCTATTATCACACCGTCCCTCTGGGACGGACCTCGTGCGACCGTCGTTCTCCTGAGATATTTGAGGCTGATATCCCGTCTTATGACTTGACTGTTTGCCCCCCATTTTCCATAATGTTAGTTGTTCGTTAGCCACAAGGCCTGCCCCTTCTGCCCGGCGGGTCGCTCGATTTGAGAGGCACCGATGAACCTGACGCCGAAGCAGTTGCGCGTCCTTGAACATATCCGCAAGTTCCGCGACGCCCAGGGGTACGCCCCCACGCTGGATGAGATCGCCCGCGCCTTCAAGGTGTCGAAAATCACCATCCTGCAGCACCTGCGCGCGCTGGAGAAGCGCGGCGCCATCCGCCGCGGGCGCTACCAGGCGCGCTCCATCGAACTGTGCGGCGAGGCGCTGCATTCGCTGCAAATTCCGCTGGTTGGCGCCATCGCCGCCGGCACACCGATCGAGGCGATCGAGGAGCATGAAATCCTCGACCTGTCCGAACTGATCGCCGGGCGCGCCGAGCCCTTCCTCCTGCGCGTGCGCGGCGAGTCGATGATCGAGGAGCAGATCCGCGACGGCGACTTCGTCATCTGCGAGCGCCGCGCCACCGCCCAGAACGGCGAGACCGTCGTGGCCGTCCTCCCCAGCGGCGAGGCGACGCTCAAGAAGTTCTTCCTCGAAAAGGACGGCCGCATCCGCCTCCAACCCGCCAACCCCGCCATGCAACCCATCCTCGTCGACCGCGTCGAAATAAGGGGCGTTGTCGTGGGGGTGCTGAGGAAGTATTCGTAAAACGGATGGCTCACGCAAAGACGCGAAGGCGCAAAGAACGGCGCGAAGATAGGATGGGAGATAAGTTAGGCGCCCCGTGAGTCTTGCGATCTTTGCAGTTTGGAGACACACGCGATAGAGGAAAAGGGAGCCGGCGAATCTTTGAACGGCTCCCGAAGGCGGTCCAACGACTCTTCCTGTTCTTCCCCCAACGTCCTCGGTTCCGCCGATCCTTTCTTTGCGCCTTTGCGTCTTTGCGTGAGCCATTTCGTTCTTTCCTTGAATCCTTCTCCGCAAGACCGCTATAATCGGGCATCGGCCTTCTCTCCTCTTGCAGTGGGAAACAGCGCATGACCAGCGAGACCGTCCAGAAGATCCGCCGTCTTCATGAGAACGTCGAAAAAGTCTTCTACGGAAAACCGGACACCGTCCGGCTGCTGCTCGTGGCGCTGTTCGGCAACGGCCACGTGCTGCTGGAGGACGTGCCGGGCGTCGGCAAGACGCTGCTGGCGCGCGCGCTGGCGCGCTCGGTCAACTGCCTCTTCCAGCGCATCCAGTTCACCGCGGACATGCTCCCCGCCGACGTGACGGGCGTGAGCGTGTACGATCAGGACGCGCGCCGCTTCGTCTTCAAGCCCGGCCCCATCTTCGCCAACATCGTCCTGGCCGACGAGATCAACCGCACCAGCCCGCGCACGCAGAGCAGCCTGCTGGAGGGGATGAACGAATTCCAGGTGAGCGTGGACGGCGTCAGCCATCCGCTCCCCAAGCCGTTTATCGTCCTGGCGACGCAGAACCCGCACGAGTACGAGGGGACGTACCCGCTGCCGGAGTCGGAGCTGGACCGTTTCTTCCTGCGCCTGACCATCGGCTATCCCGCCCGCGAGGATGAGCGGCGCATCCTGAAGGACTTCGTCACCACCTTCTCCGTGGACGCGCTGGAGCCGGTGATGACGGTTCAGGAGGTGCTCGCGGTGCAGGAGGAGGTGGCGCGGGTGCGGGTGGATGACATCCTGGTGGATTACATGCTTACGCTGGTGGAAGGGACGCGGCAGGCGGCGGGGGTGGATGTGGGGATCAGCCCGCGCGGCGGGCTGGCGCTGTACCGCGCCGCGCAGGCGCTGGCGCTAATCGCCGGGCGCGACTACGTGCTGCCCGACGATATCAAGAGCGTCTGCCCGCCGGTGTTCATTCACCGGCTGGTGATCCGCGGCAGCCGCGACCACAGCGACGGCGGCGCTTCCGGCCAGATCGTCGAGGAGTTGCTCAAGACCGTGCCGGTACCGATTTGACGGCGAGTGCAGAGCGCAGAATGCAGGGTGCAGAATGCAGAATTTGGTGGAGCGCGCTCTCCGAGCGCGCTAGCTTTTAAATCGCAAATCAGAAATTAAGAGGGGCGCGCAAGCGCTCCCGAGTAATCAGAAATCGCAAATCGTCTCTCTTTCTCCTCCGTCTCTCAAGGGACGTTTATGCCCTTCAAATCCCCATATCGAATCACCAAGGGCGGCTGGGGGCTGTGCATCCTCTGGGTGCTGCTGGCGGGGGGGGCGTACAACGCCTCGCTGAACGTCCTGTATCTGCTGGACAGCCTGCTGGTGGCCGTCTTCCTTCTGGCGCTGGTCGCCCCGGTCTGGATGGTGCGCGGGCTGCGCGGGCGGCGGTCGCTGCCGAATCCGGCGTTCGCGAATGAACCGTTCGAGATCACGATGCATGTCTCCAGCGCGCGCAAGAACCCCGCGCACTTTCTGGAAGTGTGCGACCCGCTTTGCGCCGGGGGGCCGGGGGCCGAAGGGGGGCTCATCGTCCGCCTCGAACCCGGCGAGCAGCGCGAGCTTTCCTGCAAAGCGCCCGCGCGCGCGCGGGGGGTGCACCGGACGCTGGGGCTGGCGCTGGGCAGCCGCTTCCCCTTCGGCGTCGCTGAGCGATGGCACTGGGATCAGGAGAGCGAAGAGCTGCTGGTCTTCCCCCTGCGCGGAACGCTGAGCCGCGCGCTCACCGCGTCGCTGATCCCCACCGGCGCGCGCTCGGGCGCGCCCTCGCGCACGGGTTTGCCCGGCGACGAGTTCCGCACCATCCGCGAGTACAAGAGCGGCGACAATCCCCGGCGCATCCACTGGCGCGCCACCGCGCATCACGGTACGCTGCTGGTGCGCGAGACCGAGCGCGAGCGCTCCGCTCCGCTGATCGTGCTGCTGGATTCGCGCCTTCCGCCCGGGATCGAGGCGCGCGCCGCCGAGCCGCTGGAGCGCGCCATCGGCTTCGCCGCCGAAGTGGCGCGCGTCGCGCAGGCGGCGGGGAACCAGGTGATTCTGGTCGGCTTTTTCCCGGAGCCGCGCGCGATCCGCGTCGGCGCTGTGCTCGATGAATCGCATCCGCATCAACCGCACACCGCCTTCGCCGCGCCCGGGATTTCCGAAGAGCTCCTGCCGGTGTTCGAGGCGCTTTCCCGGCTCGTTCCATCACGCGAGGCCGACGCCACGCCGCTGCGCGCCGTCGCGCACGAAGCGGGGCTGGGACGCGCCGTGCGCGTCATCGCCGTCACCCCCACCGCCGAGACCGCGGCAAGCCTTGCCCCGCTGCTGGCTGGCGAGCGCGCGCAACTGCTCCTTGCCGATTCCGCCCCCTTCCGCAACATGTTCATGCCGCTCGCGCCGGCGGGGGAGGGGGCATGAAACTCGACCGCGGGTTCTTCCTGCTGAACATCCTTCTGATCCTCACCTGCGCTGCGGCGCACGAGGTCGCCGCCGAGCAGTACGGCTACCTGGTGGGCGCCGCGGTCGTCTGCGCGATCGCATGGCGCCGGCACGGCCAGGGGCGGCCGATCCAACTGGGGGATGGGA
>Ga0209083_1003303_pt1 | contig 13725 bp, 15 predicted proteins | sample AM7aDNAmetaG_FD_184132 | JGI IMG/M metagenome (GOLD analysis project Ga0209083, IMG submission 184132) | Freshwater microbial communities from Finland to study Microbial Dark Matter (Phase II) - AM7a DNA metaG (SPAdes) (version 3) | ecosystem: Environmental > Aquatic > Freshwater > Lake ...
AAACCTGGAAAGCCGCTGATTTCTTCGTAGTCCCCAACGTAGCGGATGCTCGAAGAGAACAGATCAATGCCCTCGCCGCAGGGGAAATCGTGACTGAAATCCAGATCCCCACCCCCGCAGCGGGCAGCAAGAGCGCCTACATGAAGTGGTCTTTCCGTAAATCGATCGACTTCCCGCTGGTCTCCGCCGCTGTCTTGACGACAGTCGCCGGCGGCAGTGTCACCGCCGCCAGCGTCGTTCTTGGTGCCGTATATGGCCAACCCAGGGTAGCCACTTCTGCCCAGACAGCCTTGGTCGGACAGGCTATTAACGCCACCTCCGCCACTGCTGCAGGCACCGCGGCCGCCACCGGAACCACGGTCCTCCCGACTCCCGGCGGAACTAACAGCAACAGCTATAAGGTCCAGATCATCAAGGTCATGGTACAGAAAGCTGTGCTGGCTACCGCCTAGCACTGAATCCGTCCTTTAAACGGCAAGAGAACCCCGAGGATTTCCTCGGGGTTCTCTTTGTAAACAAACTGGGAGTCGTGTAATTTACTATATCTCCGATTAGTGCTATAAATAAGGAACCATGTATACAAATTCCCCGAGAGACCCAGGTCACAGCATATTGCCCCGAATCAGAGTAATATACATTTATACGATTTGAAGAGAAGACGATATGTTAAAAAATAATTTCAAAGTTCAAAAGAAATATCTGGCATTCGGGATTATCGTTCCCATGCTTCTGGCAACTGCTTTTATCAAAGTGCCATGTCCCGTATGTGAAGGGACAGGGAATATCTCATCGACCGGTATGGAAAATGTGTCCATCGTTGCAAGCTCTTTCACCTTGAAGACTACAGGCGATGTTCACGGTTGCGTCGAATACAGGGCGTATGTTTACGATGTAGTGCTTACGCTCAAGAATGCCAGCTTTGACCCCAACATCCCCGATAAGGATGCAGTGGGCTATGTGATGCTTGGTTTGGTAGATAATAAAGACAGTAAATTACTGGCAACCCAGTATTCCGTGGTGGTGGTTCCCAAAAATGCGCAAAATACGGTTGCTTTTACAACCACCTTCACAACTTCTCTGGATAGTCCGGCAGCTACGAACGTTACCGCTGAACCTGTACTCCTGAAGAAAGCCTGCCCTGTATGCGGGGGAAGCGGGAGGATATCGTTGAATCGCCTTCCCCTTGTGAATCTTATGAATAAGAGTTTCACTGCTGGCCAGCAGATAGAACTTCCTAACCTGTCTCCTATCGGCGCTGACAGCCCGTGGGATACCAGCAACCCGCTCGATACCTAAACCGCGGTTGGCACCAGCCCGTTACGAAGTAAATAACAAGTCTCCGGAAGTCTTTAGTTGAATCTGTCGGAGACTTGTTATCTAGCCGTATTTTTAGTAAAATGCGGCTTAACCATGCAGGCTTTTTCAAGCCTGTTTTGATGTTTGGAAAACCGGAGGTCAAAATGGCCAATTGGCAGGCAAGATACGAAACACTGAAACGCTATATAGCGGACCATCCCACTATCGAGATTACCGCCAATAGCACCTCTATTCCCGGGGATGTAAGGCCTGGGTTCTATGCGATATTTGATGATATCCTCGCCGAATATGTCAGAGAATTATATGCCCCGCAGCTCAGTGAAGCGTCTCTCGCGATTTCCAAATTATCCGAAGCGAAAACAAGGCTTGCCTCCCTTGTTGGCTTGAAAATAGAGGTAAACCCTAATCTTGGGTTTTTCCTGGCGGACCCGGTTGCCGGGCTTACACGAAGCACGTTCACGCTCCTCTTAAGCCTTGTCCGGAATAACATCACCGTCGAGGATTTCGAGCGGGAATCCGATAAGATTATTCAGGATTCGTATCCCGGGTTCATGCGGGAGATTTACCTACAATGGAGCACTCTTTCGCTGATAACCTTGCTGGGCCCGGACCAGGTCTATAGTGTTCCCGTGCCGGATGAAACTAATGACTCGCATTATACCGAGTCTGAGTTGAGACCCGGAAACTTTGAAGATATCCCCCAGGTGGTTCCTGCCGAAAAGATGATGCTTTACGGCAGTCACTATGTGGCTGAGATCGCGCCGAAGCTTGTTTTCCATTCCAACCGGCTTAATAAATATGTCGCTATACGGACCGATTACCACAAGGTTTTTTGTTTAGTAAGAAAATTGCATGAGATTATCAAAGGGTTGGAGTGGTACCAGCTTAAAGATATCGTCAATAAATTCGGCGTATTCAACCTTTGGCCCGACATCGGGCTCTACCTGGATGATAATCCGGAGCAGTTGCGCATCCTGATGACTTACACTGAGGCTTTGCGCCCGGATATGGTCCTGGACGTTTGGAACAGCGATGGGCAGGATGTCGAAAACGGGTTGGAGATGGCTCGGCGGCATTGCAACATTTTACTTCCCAGGAAGGAGATGTTTGTTATCAGCCGTGCGTCGGTTCTCAAGAAGAAAACCGCGGGAGCCGCGCCCCTCGACGCTTCAAACAGCGAAGATCTATCTGGGGAACCACAACTAGATATAAGGGTGCTTGAGGTCGGGTACGACGCGAGCGGTTTAGAACCTGTTGTCGCCTGTTTGGCAAAAGCAGAGGCCCTCGAATAGGGGGTTCCCTTGGGACGCCATCTTGCCTGTCCGCGTTAAACCATGACAAACGGCCTTATCAACTCTGGTAGAGCGCCGCTTTAACTCCGGGTTTCAGATCGACGCAGGCATTGATAAGTTCTTTCCCGGCAGGACAGGCAATGATGATTATCCAGGGTGATTCTTTCGTATAAGAAACCGGGTATTCTACGCAAACGCCCGGCTTGGACAGGTGGATGGTGCACCGCCTTTCAACCAGGAACCGGCAAGGTGCTTCCATTATTAGCAAACCGTCGCCCGCTTCGGTCATCGTACGGCGTTCTTTTTTAGGTATCCTCATGGCGTCGCGTTTGCTGAGGTTGATCGCGGGGTAATGCGTGCCGTCACAGCACCCGAGGCATCCCTGGCACTTGGTATTCGCTATCAGCCATCTCACATTTTGGGAGCTCCATTCAAGGCCCTGGAGCTGGTAGGCTGCCCAATCTTGTATATCGATCGTCATGAAACACCAACCAATTTCTTATTAATGTATTAAGGAATTTTCATTCCCGTTTTAATCATTACAAACGCCTGGGCGTAATGTGTGAAGTATATCACGGGACCATCACTGACCGGTACAGATTGTTATCCGAACGCGATGGGTTGGAATGATCACTTAGGGAGTTACCACGATTACACCTATCTCTGTGGCGTTATAAGGCGAGACGGTGAAAGCGAAAACTCCCGGCGTATCGAAGACGTAACTCCATGAAAGTCCGAGTGGAGAGGTTATCCCGAAAAACAGTTCATCTACGCTCTCGATGAAGAACGGTTTGTTATCCACATTGACAAAGGTTACCAGTGTCCCTGCTTTGATGAACAGAAGGTTGGGGCGTAATTCATAAGCGTCCATGTAGAATGAGTTTTCGGGCTGTCCGGGGTCGGGGGGGTTGTAGGCCTCTCCTAAAATCGGGTAGTCCGAGAGCGGGGCGGGGGGGGGAATGGTCTGCGGAAGTTTAGTATTTATATTAGTTGTTGGTGATGGAGTAAATGAGGTTGTTGCAATGTTTGATGAAATAACTGGAGGCGTGGTAGATGAAGGGGTAGCCGTACTGGCCCCGGTCTGTTGACAGCCTGACGCGACAGTCGCCGATAATGACAGGGCAACCCCGAAAGCCAATACTTCGCGGGCTAATTGTTTAATTGAGTGATTCTTCAATCTCATAATTTTCGATCCGGTGAAAAATCCCTGATATTTTTTAGTGACTACTGGGCAACCCTGATGTGGGTAACGCCTTTAACCCATGCTGTTCCTTCTCGTCCAGGTACCACCAGGCGTAGAGGGTACCCGCGGTCGGCTGGTAATCCTTGCCCGTTGTATTTATATGCGAGGAATATGTCCCCTGAGAGCACGCTCTGTTCTTGCACCGAAAAGGGTGCGGCATACCCTGAAGCATCCATGATGTTAACCTGGGTTGCCTCGGATTTTACGCCGCATGCGGTTAAGATGGATATTAACGGCACCCCTGTCCATTCACTCGTTTCATCGAATACGCCCGGACAGGTCAGGGTAACAGTTTTTGTGACCGAAGGGAATTGGAGTATGGAATCGTAGTTGAGTGTAAGTGGCGTGTTGACCAACCCGTCCACTGACAGAGAATAGTTGAATAATAAGTTTTCGATGTCCTGAGTGATGATAGTGGACGGAGTAGATTGACTGGCGGGCGGGTTGGTTGTGTCAGCAAGCCTGTCAGGTACTCGCTTGGCCGGAACCATTGCAGTTTCTTCGGAAGTTTTATCAGTGCCCTTACAGGCATTAAAAAAGGCCATTGGCGTCAGCAGGCATAGACCGACAGCCAGCAGGCTGTCTTTAAGGAATTTTCTGCGGGATAAACGCCTGGGTTCTTTGCCCGTATTTATGTCCACTTTTATATCCTTGGACAAATATTGATAATCGTCCACCATTATTCTAATTGAATGGCGATATTATGTATATGATAATTATCACCCGTGATATTTATTACGGCGATTGTTATTGGCAAAGGTTACGTTTGTATCTGAAATTTCCGCATTTCGGATTTGCGGGGATACAGCGAGAGGGGCGCTTACTGGCGCCCCTCTCTTTATACAACCGGAAGGGTTTTACAGTTACACAGCGGTATGACAATTGTCGCACTGGCTGTCAGTGCGGCCTGTATGGTCCTGTATCGATCCCGACACGACATCATAGATGCCGACATTTACCAATGCCCCGTTAAGCGAACCGCTCCAGGATGGGGCCATCGGATATTGAGCATAGTGCCCTGCACCATGGCAATCGGAACAATCTGTCAGGGCGGCCATTCCGTAGGGGAACGAGCCGGGAGTGGTAGGCAGGAAAACCAAACCGGTTGGCACTGCAGGCTGAGTTGTTGTCACAGGTGCCACGGTGACGGTGGTGGCAGGGATCGTTGTGACTCCGCCCGGAAGGGTGATTGTAACGGCGGGCAGTGTTGTGACGCCGCCCGGGAGGGTAATAGTCTTACCGGGGACTGTGTTGCCTGGTGCCGTGAAGGTTATCGGCGGGATAGACTTGGTTACCGTGGTCGTTTTGGTGCTTGAGCAACCCAGTGCAACCAGCGCGATTGAAATGACAGAAACGATGAGTAGCATTGAGGACTTCTTGGGCATTTCGATTTCTCCTTTTTAGTCGTTTATATAGATATAGCTTTCTTTAGCCATCCAGTCAAGAGAAATCGCATAAAAATAGTTAAATAGATATTACATATTCTAAAGCTCACACGCTTTACATGCGTAGCGGGTTGCTAAACTGAAGAAATAAGTGGCGCTCATTCTCGGGAAGTTGGGGAAAGGGAATGGCGGTCACGGCTGGTTAAAAATCAGGCAAAATCATTTTCAGGGTTCGAGCCTCGGGGGAGGCGGGGTGGTTTTAAGTTCTGAAATGAACATGGCTCCCAGTACGCAGGCCGCGCCGCTCAGGATTCGGGCTGTAAGGTGGTTTCCACCGATGAATACTCCGAACAGGCCCGCGAAAACGGGTTCCATTGTCATCACTACCGCAGCCCGCGCAGGGGGCACCAGTGACTGGGCCCATGTCTGGATGAGAAAGCCTGCTGCGGTGGCGAGGACAGCTGTGATTGCCACCGCTACCCATGACCCTCCGTCTGGTGGCAAGCTAATACCTCCGGGGACAGCTGCGACCAGCGTGATAAGCGCCACAACGCCAATCTGGACTAATGAGAAGCTGTAAGCATCATAATGGGCGGACCATTCTCCCAGCCCGACTATGTGCAGTGCGAAAAAGAGCGCGCAGGCCAGGGTAAGTAGTTCTCCTGGTCCTATCGTCCAGCCGTGCAATGAAAGCAGGCCGAGGCCGATTGTAGCCAGTATGACAGCTAATATAGTATTGCGGTTGGCTCCGCGTCTCAGGAGTATCCATGACATTACCGGAGTGAGGACTACGAACATGCCGGTGATAAATCCCGAAACGGAGGCGGAAGTATGCTGTAATCCATATGTTTGTGTGATATAACCGAGACCTAGCACCACTCCCAGAGCGCTTGCGCGTATTAACGCCGTCCGGCTCATTCCGTGGAAACAATGGGGGCGGACTGCGTACATGACGATTGTCGCTACGCTGAAACGCACGGTCAGGAAGTCCATGACGGGCATCCGTTTGATGGTATCCTGTACCACCAGGAATGTCCCGCCCCATACGGCGGTGATGCCTACAAGCGCTGCTAACGCAAGGTTGGGGCGCGATTTCCAATTCGCAAACATTTATGCTCCGTTCCCCGGTCAAGATCCAGTCTGTAGCACTTCAATACGAAAAATAGGGTTCATTATAGTAGCAGGATTCAACCTGGCTTGGCTACCTCCGTTGGAAAGGATTAAATCGGCTGCCTTGGTTGCGATATGGGCCGTGACCGGGATATTCAAAATATTAAAATACAAAGTAAATAAGAGTTTACAAAAAGTGTATAGTATGTTACAATTGCGTGAGAATAATCTGAGAAAGGACTTGTAAGTATGGGAAAGAGGGTAACAGACAGGATGATCTACGTCGTCTCTGCTTTGATAGTCGTTTCGTGGCCTGTTGCTGCTTTCTTGCTGGCAGTAGTCAAAATAGGGCTGGCTTTCCGCATACTGATTGCGCTCGTACCCGTCGGCATTTTGATTTGGCAGATTGTGCTTTGTTACAGGTATTTACAGGGGCAGGACGAAGTGCAGAAACGCATTCTTTTAAACGGATTGGCGATTGGTTTCGCTGGGGCGTTACCGATTATTTTCCTGCTGGGGTTCCTCATGGAAGCCGGGATAAAACTGCCGTTCAGGTTCATGGATGCAGGCTACTTTCTTGAGGTCGCGCTTCTTGTTGGCTACGCGGTAGCCTGGAAGCGTTACCAGTGAAAAACCGGCTCAGGATATTAAGGGCAGAGTACGACTGGACACAGGAAGACCTTGCCCGAAAATTGGGTGTTTCGCGTCAGGCGATTATAGCTATTGAGAAAGAGAAATACGATCCAAGCCTGCCGCTTGCCTTCAAAATCGCCCGGCTTTTCAAAAAACCGGTAGAGGAGATATTTAAGTTTGAACCATGACGGCAAAATTTTTCAGATGCCAGGATATGGTCGCGGAATGGTCGTATAAGGTTAAAGACGGGACTCTATCCATCCTCGCATATCTTCGAAGACTATGGCTCTCTCCGGCTCGTTGAATATTTCATGAAAAAGACCTGGGTACCGTTTGAGTGTCTTGTCTTTTGAAGAAATTCTCTGAAAGAGGATATCGCTGCCTTCCGGGTTGGACAGCCGGTCCTCCGAACCCTGCATGATCAGCGTGGGCACCGTTATTGAAGGCATCAGGGCGGGTATCGTTTTTTCGATGGCTTGTATGATTTCGAAGCCGAGGCGGGCGCTGATTTTCCCTGTATAGACTAATGGGTCTTTCAGGTATGCCTCGACGACTGCTGGGTCCTTGCTGATTGAACCGGCATCCAGTCTGGTGACTCCGGCCGTCGGAAAGACCCGTGAGGCTATCCTGGCCAAAAATTTATCTTTTTTGGTGATACTTGAACCTGCTTTGAGAGCTGGGGCCGAGAGGATTAATCCCGAAAGTTTTGTCTGGTGAAGTTCAGCATAGGCTGTAGCGATCGTTCCGCCGAGGCTGTGCCCGATCATAAATAATTTAATATCAGGGTTTTGACGCCTGGCGATATCGACGAACTCATCGAGGTCAAGTACATAATCGTTGAAGCGGTTTATGTAGCCTCTTCTGCCATCTGAAGGCCCGTGTCCCTGGTTGTCCATGCCGGAAACCAGGTATCCTGATGGAACGAATTCATTCACAAGGTTGAGATAGCGTCCGCTGTGTTCCGCCAGCCCGTGAACCACGACCAGTCCGGCTTTCAAATTGGCAGAAGGCGCCCAGCTCTGATAAAAGAGCCGAGTGCCTTCTGTGCGATTGAAATAACCTGACTCGTGCCGGATTTCCATGGCCCTAGCCTATTTGGGCTTGATATTTTTGGATGCCGTTTTTTCAGCGGTTTGAGGGGTTTTCTTTACTGCCGCAGGGGGTGCCGCAGGTTTGCTCTTTGGGGCAGCGGTCGGAGCCTTGGCGACCGCAGAGGGCGTTGCGGCGGACGCAGTCTTGACGTCTTTATCGGTTATTCCCTTCGCCTTTAGATAGTCAACCGCGTCCTGCACCGTTTTGATTTTGGCTGCGTCTTCGTCGGGGATTTTTACGGGCGTCTCACTGGTGGAGAACTCCTCTTCCAATCCCATGATTAGTTCGACGAGGTCCAGCGAATCGGCTCCGAGGTCGTCTGTAAAACTGGATGAGGGCGTTACCGCATCCTCTTTTGCTCCGAGTCTGGCCGCGGTTACTTTTGTTACACGTTCTAAAATCGTTGGCAAATTGATCTCCTTCTACTTTTCTTTTATAAAATATTTTATGATTTTTGCGTGAGAACGTTATGACTTCAGGATTGGAACGAGGCCATGCTGGCGTTTAAAAATCTTGCAAGGCTTTCTCCGAATTCCCGCTTAGCGGCGCTGGAATATCCTTTTGCGAGCGAAGAAATAAGCTTCGGGACTGTGGTGATCTTTTTCAGCCGGTATACATTGGCCCCGCAGAAAGCAAAACCCTGGGAAAGGTGCCCTCGTTGCGCGTTCACCAAGGCAAGAAAAATGCAATACGGACTCGAGAGATAGTCGCAGGTTTTGACACAATGGCAATAACATTTGAATGGTTTCTTTCTGCCCGCTCGAACGTCGTCGATGAAACTATTGTTTATTGCCCTTCCGGGCATTCCCACAGGGCTCTTGATGATAGTGATATCCTCTTTTCGTGCATTAAGGTAGGCCTCTTTGAAACCGGGTGCTGCGTCGCATTCTTCGGTTGCAACGAACCGCGTGGCTATCTGTACTCCGCTCGCGCCAAGCCTTATAAACTTATAGATGTCGGCTCCGGTGAAAATACCTCCCCCGGCGATGACCGGGATAGGCCTTTCCGCTATGGGTACGAAGGCCTGCACTTCTTGAATTACCGCTGGAACGAGTTTTTCAAGTCGGTTCTCAGGCGATTCGATCTCGTCCGGTTTGAAACCAAGATGCCCGCCTGCCAGGGGGCCTTCTACAACAAATCCGTCTGGTAAATAGCCGAAATCCTCAAGCCATTTTTTGCAGATTATTCTTGCAGCTCTGGCCGAAGAAACGATGGGGACCAGGCGAGTCGGACCTTTCAAATCGATCAGCCCCGGCAACCCTAGCGGCAAGCCGGCGCCCGAAAAGATGATGTCGATGCCTTCGTCGGCAGCTGCTTTGACCATTTCTGCATAGTCGGAGAGAGCCACCATGAGGTTGACGCCAAGGACTCCCTTGGTTTTTTGTCGAGCTTTTTTGATCTCTTTGCCTAGGGCTCGGCGGGAGGCCGCATCGTAATTCTTGGCGAAATCGGGTTCGAACATACCGATTCCAGCCGCCCCTATAACGCCAACGCCGCCGGCGCTGGCAACAGCAGAGGCCAGTCCCGAAAGCGAAATGCCCACGGCCATCCCGCCTTGGATAATCGGCACCCTGGCGACGTGCTGGCCTATTTTAAGGGCTGGCATCCTGATGAGGCCAAGCGTATCGGCGATGTCGGAATTTTCAGGAAGATTTGGCTTTGAAGATGAATCAATTGGATTAATAATCATATTACATTCAGTTTTTTAAAAGGCAACGTTTTAAGTTCAAATTGAATTGTTTGGTTTGCCGCTATGTCTAAAGATTTGAAAAAGAATGTATAATATCTTCAGGGTGGTTTCAATAATTCATTGATGTAACGTTCAGTATACCATCTGGGCAATGGCTAGTCCAATTCGATTATCCGATTTCACGAAATTACTCGTGTTTTTGAGATATCAGCTGTTTGGAAAATCAAACTATATTCAATTTGAGGGTGAAACAATTTGAGCGGGCACAAAAATCTCTCTAAATCCAGGTATATGAATGGCATTCAATGCCATAAGGCACTCTGGATTGCGATAAATGAACCTTTAAGGATTCCGAAAGTCAATGAGACTACCCAGAATATTTTTGACCAGGGGCACCTTTTAGGGGAATTGGCGCAGGCTCTGTTCCCTGATGGGATAAACGTTAACAGGCCGAGCATCAGTGAGAACCTTCGCGACACCAAATCCGCTCTTGTCCTGCGGAAACCCCTCTTCGAAGCCGGGTTTTCGGCTGCTCGTCTTTTTTGTCGCGTTGATGTCCTGAACCCGTCCCAGGGTACGAGATGGGATATTATCGAAGTTAAAAGCACTACCGAGATCCGTGACGAGCATCTTCACGATGTTGCCTTTCAGCTTCATTGCTGTTTGCTTGCAGGAATTGAGGTCGACCGTTGCAGGATCATTTATCTTGATAGGGACTACGTTAAAAATGGTGAGATTGACCCCGTCAAATTATTCAAGAGCGAAGATGTTACTGAGCGGTTGGCCGGGTTTACCAGCGGGATTGAGGAGCGCATCGACGAGATGTTGGAGATGATTGCTTCTCCTGTTTGTCCGGAAACGCCTTTGGGGCAGCATTGCAACGCGCCCTATTCCTGCGTCCTCCAGGAAGAATGCTGGGCCTTCCTGCCTGAGAATCATGTCATGACGCTTTATTATGGCAAGAAACTTGGTGAAGATCTTCTTATCCATGGAATCAAAGATATATGCGATATTCCGTCCGACGTTGCCCTTAATCCCAAACAGCAGATTCAGAAAGATTGTGTCATTTTAGGCCAGCCGCATATCGATCGGGATGCGATTCGGAAATTCTTAGACAATTTAAAGTACCCGTTGTATTTTATGGACTTTGAGACCTTTATGACGGCTATTCCTATTTACGATGGAACCAGGCCCTACCAGAGCATTCCGTTTCAATTCTCGGTTCATGAAGTTAAATCTCCTGGCGCGAAACCTGAAAACATTTCCTTTTTGGCTGAAGGTAAAAACGACCCCCGCCCTGAATTTTTATTGGCGCTTCAAAAAGCTGTTGGGAAGAGCGGAACTATTTTGGTCTATTATGAAGCCTTCGAAAAAACCCGCTTGAAAGAATTGGCAGCCGCTTTTCCATCATATGAAAGTTGGGTGAATGGGATAGCTGAAAAAATTGTTGACCTGCTGGGGCCGTTCAAGGATTTTAGTTATTACCACCCGGCGCAGGGTGGTAGTGCGTCACTTAAAAAGGTTATGCCCGCCGTGACCGGTATCAGTTATTCAGGCCTCGGGATTTCGCATGGGGACGTCGCCAGTCTCAGGTATATGCAGGCGACATTTGGCGAGACATCTGCCGGGGAAAGAAGAAAAATAAGAGAGGATCTCCTTACATATTGCGGACAGGATACCGGTGGTATGGTCAGTATTGTAGAGACCTTGATGGCCGAATCGCGGCGTTTGCTATAAGTAATTGTTGAATGGAAAATTTGATTTTACTAAATGGTGAAGTTTTGTTTACTTGAGAATAGAAACCTTACGTGAAGATTGCGGCAACGAGTTGTTAGTGAAATTTAAGAATGAAAATCTGCCTAGATCATCCATCCTCTGTCATTGTTCTCTTCCCCTGCGCTGTTTTGGCTGAATTCCTTGAAGATTTTGAGCACCTGCTCTCGGAGTTTGTCTTCTGGGACTGATATTCCCGAATTTTTTTCAACCCTGTTCAAGCGTTCTTCCAATTGCCTCTGTTCATTCAATACTAGTTTAATAGCTTCGGCTATAGGGTCTGGTAATTTGCCATGTTCAAGGTCGACCTGGGTTTTGCGGTGTTCTTCAACTATGCGGCCCGGAACGCCTACTACCGTAGCCCCGGCTGGAACGGTTCGTGTCACTACCGAACCCGCGCCGATTTTTGCGCTGTCGCCGATTGTGATGGCGCCCAGCACAATTGCCCCTGCTCCAATCACTACATTGTTCCCGATGGTCGGGTGCCGTTTGCCCTTATTGAGCGTGGTGCCGGCTAATTCTGTCCCTGCATACATAAGGACGTCATCGCCGATTTCGGATGTTTCCCCGATTACGACTCCGGCCCCGTGATCGATGAAAAAGCGCCGGCCGATTTTGGCCCCCGGATGAATTTCGATATTGGTCAAAAATCGCCCCCATTGTGAAACCATTCGTCCTGCTAATTTTATATGGTGGGTCCAAAGCCAGTGTGCAATGCGATGATTCCAGAGAGCATGCAACCCGGGGTAGCAAGTGATAACCTCCAGCCAACTGCGGGCAGCAGGATCTTTGGCAAATACATTTTGTATGTCCTCTCTCATTTCGTGTTCCTCGCTTCTCCGGGGTTAAACCACCTGAAGCATGCGCTCCACCGCGGATTTTGCCCTGAGACGGATTTCCTCCGGCACAGTGACTGCGGGTTTCATGTCTTGAAGGCACCAAAGCACTTTTTCGAGAGTGGTTCTTTTCATATTGGGACAGATGGCCTCAGGGAAAACCGGAATAAATTCCTTCCCCGGATTTTCTTGTTGTAATCTGTGAATGATTCCTGCTTCGGTTACAACAATCATTTGGTGAACTTTCGGATCTTTCGCATAACGGATCATGCCTCCGGTACTGAGCACGGCATCGGAGATTTCGTGAACCTCGGGACGACATTCAGGGTGCGCAATTACCACCGCGTCCGGATATGTGTTTTTTAAATTGAGGATGTGTTTGGGAAGGATACGGGCATGAGTTGGGCAGAAACCGGGCCAAAGATGAAGTTTCTTGCCGGTCTGCGAAGCCACCCATTGGCCAAGGTATTTGTCGGGTACGAAAATGATTTCCCTCTCGGTTAGGCTCTCCACCACCTTTATGGCATTCGCGGATGTGCAACAGATATCGCTCTCCGCTTTTACTTCCGCCGAAGAATTAACATAACAAACGACTGGTATCCCTGGAAGTTCTTTTTTCTTCGAACGCAATGTTTGCGCGTTAATCATATCTGCCATAAGGCAACCCGCATGGGGGTCTGGCAGCAAAACGGTTTTGTGTGGCGAGAGGATAAACGCAGTCTCAGCCATAAAATGAACGCCGCAGAAGACGATGACCTCATGAGTCGTCCTGGCGGCGTATTGTGACAGCTCAAGAGAATCGCCGACGAAATCAGCGATTTCCTGAATATCGTCTGGTTGGTAGTTATGCGCGAAGATTATTGCGTTATGCTTAGTTTTAAGGTTCTGAATTTCAAATTTAATGTCATGGCCGCTGTTCCGTGTCGGCGGATTAGTGGCGATGTCCTTAGCCGGTGAAAGTCTTGTATTTTTCGGTTCCGTCATAAAAAGCCTTCCAAAAAGGGTCGACGTTAGGGTGCTGTAGTGGATAAATCCGGTTGTTTTTGAGTAATACCATGCCCTTGGATTTTTCTGTAAATTCTCCTGCTATCGAAGCCAGTATGCCCTTGGAAGTGATGGCATCGACTATCTGTTGGGCGGATTTGGCGCGGCACGCGATTATCAAGGTTCCTTCACTGATTGAAGCGTAAGGGTCGATTTGGAAAAGGCCGCAAATTTCTTTAACACAATCTTCAACAACGATTTTGTCTTGATCGACGATGATCCCACAACTTGCGGCTTCAGCCACTTCAAACAGCGCTCCCCATATTCCGCATTCCGTCGCATCATGCATGGCTGTAACGCCATTATCCCA
>Ga0209083_1003307_pt1 | contig 13711 bp, 10 predicted proteins | sample AM7aDNAmetaG_FD_184132 | JGI IMG/M metagenome (GOLD analysis project Ga0209083, IMG submission 184132) | Freshwater microbial communities from Finland to study Microbial Dark Matter (Phase II) - AM7a DNA metaG (SPAdes) (version 3) | ecosystem: Environmental > Aquatic > Freshwater > Lake ...
TATGTCTTCTTTGCTTTTAAAATACTGGTATAACGACCCGTAGGCCACACCGGCATGACCGGATATGTCTAGGGTACGGCAGGAATAGTATCCTTTTGTGGCAATAACTTTGATTGCCGAGTTCAGGATAATGTCACGCTTGGATAATCCTTCTTTACTCATAAAATACTCCCAAGCACTAAATATATGGATACTGACGGAAACAAATACCATCGTGACTGACTGGTCAGTCACCACACTTTGTTAAATGAAATGTCTTCTGTTGTCAAGAATAATTTCAAATATTTTTCCAAATATTTTTGATTGATTTTATGAGGCTTTTAAGTTTTAGGCAGAAAAAAAATGCTAAAATTTAACCCCTTGATTTAAGGTCTGATTTCACGTAACTACCTAAAAACAGGCTAATATCTAATTCTCTTTCTTTCCCGCAGTGACTATGACGATTTCTATCACTTTCACCTTTCTCCCTGAACCTTGCGCCTGTTTCTCAAAACGCGGGATGGAGTGTATAGATACAGACGATGCCCTCCTGCTGATTGACTTCCGCCTTTGTTTGCTCACCATCTAAAACCCGCTTGACCATTTCCATGTCATAACCCGTACCATCAAGAAGGATGACTCCTTTCTTGGTTGGTATCTCTCCATAGCCGATCACCTCTTTGATAGGCCGACTTCCGGCTTTGACGATGCAGACAAGAGATTTTTCCCTAATTGAGGTCATCCCTCCATCCATGTTTCCGGGTGATATGACAAATGGGGCCAGAAGTCCCATGAGATCATGCTGGAGGTAAATCGCGACATCCTTCTACCAAACAGATCAATTGAAATCATTACTGCCGTGGATCCTGCACAATGACCATCAGGCTTTGTCCGCAAAACGGTCCCATGCTCCCACCGTCAGGTCTGGTTTTTCGTTAATCAGGGTAATTTTCTTGACCTTAAAGGTCGTGGTTTTCGGCAGACTGCTTATATATTCGATGTATCGCGGAATTTTAAATTTTGCCATCCTTTGAGCGCACCAGTCCACAATCTCCTGCGGGGGCACTGTATCAGGTGTTTCACCTGGCTTCAGTACTACATATATTTTTACCTCTTCATCCCTTATCGGATCCGGAACCGGCACTGCTGCAGCTTCGGCTATCTTCGGATGCTCCATAACCGCGTTTTCTACTTCAACGGCCGCGATATTCTCTCCACTACGCCTAATGATATCCTTGGTGCGCCCTACGAAGAACAGATAGCCCTCGCTATCGAGGTATCCGACATCGCCGGTATGAACCCAACCGTTTCGGTAGATTTTCGCCGTTTCCTCCGGGTTGTTCCAGTATCCCAGCGTCATGCTTGGTCCGCGCACAATAATCTGCCCGATTTCGCCCGGAGGGAGCGCCTGGCCTTTATCTCCGATAATCTGAAGTTCATGTCCCGGTAGCGGTACACCGCAGGAACCGATTTTTTTAGCATCCAGGGGATTGCATGTCCCGCCTACTTCCGTCATGCCGTAGAGTTCGATTATCGAAAGTCCCCAGCGTTTCTCGTATTCGGGAATTTTTTTAGGGTCGGCCTGTGCACCGGCGACAAAGCGCACAGAATTGTTCTGCTCTTCCGGTGTTACGGGCATCATTTCAAGAAAAGGGAACATCAGGCCCAGGTAATTGAAGATTGTTGCTTTATAGCGGTTAATCAGCTGCCAGAAGGTAGCAGGATTAAAACCGGTAAGCATAATCAGGCTGGCTCCAAAAAAGAGCGACCCCATGGCCGACGTGGTCTGGGCATTCATGTGGAACAAGGGCAGGATAGTGAGCAGCCTGTCGTCAGGCGTTAGATTCAGATAGGAGGCTGAAGTGTGGCCGATGGTAGAGTAATAGCGAAACGGGCACATTACCCCTTTAGGTTTCCCGGTGGTGCCGCTGGTGTAGAGGATAGCCGCGAGGTCTTCGTTTGGCCAGTGAACGGTTCCCAAGGATGTATTGTGGGCAATGAAATCTTGAAATGACAGTACCCCGTCGATGACAGAGCCCCCACGCACAGCAACCCATTCAACTGACGGACTCTGGCGGACGGAAGGCATAACCACATTCTCGAGGAACTTTTCATCGCAGAGAATCCCCCGACAGCCGGCATCATTGAGAATAAACCTGGTCTCGTTTATCAGGAAGCCAGTATTCACCGGCACCATGATGGCTCCGATTTTATTGAGCCCGAACCAGGCATAGAGAAAATCCGGAGAGTTCACCATGAATATTCCCACCCGATCACCCTTTTGTATCCCGAGAGACCTGAAATGCCAGGCGGCGCTGTTTACCCGCTGATTCAACGTCTTAAAGGAAATCTCTTCGTCCTCATAATAGAGATACACCTTCTCTGGAAGCTCTTTACTCCAGTAATCCATCAGCTCATGGGATTGCATTTCTTTCGATATCGGCGATTGTTTCATGGAACCCTCCTCCTTACAGCTGGATTTTGAAAGCAATTTGGTATTACTTACGGCGTTGGAGTTTCATTTTCATACGTCCCCGGTGACGATATCCCACTTTCCTTTCTCACGAAGCCCCTTAATAATTTCCGCAGCAAGTTCTTGCAAGGCCAGTTTATCCACTTTTGTGCTTCGTGTTAGCGGAAATAGTTTATCAGCCGGCCATATTTCCACATGCTGGGGCCTCTTGTAGGCCGCAATTGATTTACAGTAGTTCATTACAGTTTCCGGAGTTAGTTTAGCACCTGCCGCCGGGCGCACAAAGGCAAAAATTCCTTCGTCAAATACACGATGAGGCATCCCGACAACTTCTGCAACATCAACGCCTTCCATCCCGGCTATAAATGACTCAACCTCATCGGGAAATACATTGTAGCCTTTCTGCTTTATCACGAACTTACGCCGCCCGGAAAGGTATAGCGCACGGTAGCTTCCCATCTCCTTAAAATATCCGAGGTCGCCTGTGTAAAGGATTCCCTCTTTGGAAATCGCCCTGGCGGTCTCCTCAGGCTGATTAAAATACCCCAGAAAAACGATAGGCGGATGATAGCATATTTCCCCGACCTCACCTACGGGCAGCTCCGCGCCTGCCGTGCCATCCTCGTTCATCGGGTTGCGGACAGTAACCGGCGCCAGATCAGGATAAGCCTGCCCGACCTGGCCTGCCATCTCCTCAATGGATATCCCATCGGGTGTGAATGTGGCAAAGCCCGCATTCTCTGTCATACCAATACCTGTACCGAAACGCGGCGCCATCTTGGCGAGCTTTTTAAGAAATTCTACATCCACCGCGGAACCGGCATAAGCAACAAATTTGAGGCTTTTCAGATTTAACTTTGCGTAGTCCTTATGCGCCCACAACATCCGAAACTGCGTCGGGATCTGGCCCAGGGCATCAATACCCCATTTCTCAATGGCCTCCAAAGTAAGCGCGACATCAAAGACGCGAAGAAATACCGATGTGCCGCCGCGATAAGTTGTGGTCATAAAGAGTTCCGTTACGCAACCCACATGGCTTGGAGGCAGATTGATCAGGATTCGCATATCCGATGAAAGGCCTGTGCCGCGAGAGAGGATTTCGTTCTGCACAAGAATATTCTCATGACACAGCACAGCAGGCTTTGGTTCACCTGTAGTACCGGTTGTATAAATGATGAGGGCCGGAGTTCGAGGTCCGATTTCCGCGTAGGCCTTCTCCAGGCTCCGGGTAAAAATATTTCTTATCTTAAGCCACAGGAGTCGTCCTTTGCTCATTAATTCAGTAATGGATACGGCACCAGTGATAATATCACCCGGCTGCGGATTCGGTGTGAACTGAACAAGGTGTTCCACGTATGGGCAACGGTCACGGACAGCCTCGCCGATTTTAGTAAAATCGATAATCGGGGTCTTGCCAAGAAAGAAGAAAGCTTTTGGCTTGATCTTGCCCAGATCACGCACAACTTCATCTTCTTTGAGGCGAAGATCCAGCGGTGCAATAATGGCTCCTATTTTAAAACAAGCGTACATGAAGATGATGTGTTCAGGGATGAGTACAAGTTGCGTGGCAACACGGTCACCTTTGCTTATACCCATATCGAGCAGCTTCAGGGCAAAAAAGTCAATGAGGGTTTTAAATTTACCGTACGTTACAATCTTCCCGTCTTCATGCTGGATCATAGCTTCCTTATCAGGATTCTTTGATGCCCAGTACTCGACATAATTATTCAAAAGCGGTAACTTGTTGATTGAATCCTTCATATAAGCCTCCATTTATTTTTTCTCCTCATAGCATAAACAAAATCATTGCTAGCGGATTGAAATCCGGCCTTTGCTCCGGGGACTATGTTTTGCTGAAGAGGAAATAGTTTCACCGGTTAAAGCGATGATGCACTACCGTAAACTATTGATCCGCCCGATATGGTCATCAGCACTTTTGTATTTTTAATTCTTACTTTCGGCATCGCCAGGATATCATCAGACAGGATGACCATATCCGCTAACTTGCCCTCGCTGATCGAGCCTTTGCGTTTCTCCGTGTTTTCCGCATACGCGGAGCCCATAGTGTAGGCATAAAGTGCTTCGCGTGGTGTGAGGCCTTCCGATGTGTTAAGTGCTGACTCGCCCACTTTGCCCGTCCTGTTGACAGCGTAATGAATGCCAAGTAGCGGCTCGAAATCAACTTCCACCGGCGCGTCAGAGCCGAGAGACAGAGGAATCCCGGCAGCAAGAAGCGATTTGTAAGGGTAGGCTTTAACGGCCCGCTCTCTGCCGAGTATGCTCACATCCTTGACAGGGTAGGCAAGCGCAAAGGGCTGCACTGCGGCAACCACGCCGAGTTTCTTCATCCTTGTGATGTCTGCCGTCGTTATGAGTTGGATATGCTCTATCCGGAACCTTAATTCTTTTATCCGGGGATAAATAACCGCAGCCTTTTCCATGGCATCGAGCACGGCACCGACAGCCTTGTCTCCTATCGCGTGTATCGCGACGCGTCGATTGTTTTTCGCGGCGTCGAGTATTATGGCGTCTAGTTCCTTCTGTTCATGGCGCGGTTTCCCGTAATTGTCCGGTTCGCCCGCGTACGGCTCGTTTAACCACGCGGTGTGTGTCGAAAATGCGCCATCCTCAAAGTATTTGACTATGTCGTACTTTACCCATGAATCGTTTTTATTAAAAGACGTGAGGAGATTGAATGCCGTCTGCAGCCCAGTCCCGCCCAGTGGCCAGCAGGTGAATCGGCATCCTGCCTTTCCGGCAGCGGCAAGTTCTTGCAGGTAGCGCACAGTGACCGGCTCCCAGGTGTTATCCTGGACGGAGGTAATACCGGCTTCTGCGTAAAGCTTCAGAATGGTCTGCATATTTTTTGCGTGAGTGGTTTTATCAAGCAGAATACCGACGTACTTGTCATCGTTCCATGAACCCATGGCCGTATCCCGGAGAATGCCTGTCGGATCGCCCGCTTCATTTTTCATGATCTTTCCGCCCTGCGGGTCGGGCGTTGTGCGGTTGATCTTCATTACCGCAAGCTGTGCCGAGTTCACCCATGTGGCGTGACCGGAAAACTGCACTAGGAATACCGGGTTGTCAGGTGCCGCTTTATCGAGTAGTTCCTTTGAAGGGTTGGGGCAGGTTGTATAATCCCACAAATTGCCGCAGATGGTTTCGCCTTTCTTTTTTGTTGCAGCTTCCTTCTTGACCATAGCAGCTATTTCTCCGCAGCTCTTATTCCAGAGCATGAGTTCCGATTTGAATGTACCTGCAGCAAGGGAATGGGTGTGGTTGTCGTTAAAGCCGGGGACGAGTGTTTTTCCTTTGAGGTCTATCTGAACAGTGCTTGCATCCGCTAGTTTTTTTGCTTCATCGTTACTTCCGACAAAAACGATGTTATCGCCTTTCATCAGTACTGCTGAAGCCTTTGGGTTTTTGTCATCCATGGTGATGATATTGCCGTTGTATAACAATAAAGGTTTCAAGTTCTTTACCATGGTTTCAGGTTTTGAGAAAAACTTCAGGTAAAGTCCAATACCGATGACCGCAGCTGAGGTGATAACGAGAATGAGAGCTGTAAAGCTTATCCGGATAATCCATTTTTTCATAATATTCCTCCCTTTTCGAGACATGTCAAATCTTTGGATTTGATTATTTTTCCTTCATGATATTCGTTGCTCGTCATTGTATTTACGTTTGAGAATTAGTCAAGTTTTTTATTGCAAGGCAGTTTTTACCTGCACAATACCCTTATTGTTTTGTTGTAGGCCGGGTCGTGTGCCCTGCTTTTTAGGGTAGATTTACCCGGCGATATTTATTTCGCGGCGTGGGGCACGCGGCCTACATTATTTGTTTATTGTAGGCCGGGTGACTCACCCGGCGAGGGATGTCAAATTACCGCTGCGCTGCGCACGGCATTCGCGGGTTAATTTATTTTTGGCATTGGAGTTTTACAGGAATGTTTTTAAATCGATTTTCCGATGTTGAAGCCTTCTTCGATGGCGTCCTTGATCATGCGGGCATGGGCACAATCACCCACACTATAAATCTCGGCGGCACTCCCCTGAAATTGCTCGATCTTCTTTGGATCAGCCTTGTAGCCTGCCGCTATCACCACGGTGTTGCCATGGAGAAATCCGGCGGTTCCATTCTTCAGAACATCAACACCATTATTTGCAATTTTGGTTACGGTTGTCTCGGTTTCAAATTTCACTCCGTCTTTTTTTAATCGCGCCAGGAAAAAGGGACGATAGGTGGGTGTCAATGTAGCCGCCATCCGCTTAAGCATCTCCACAACCGTCACATCTTTTACACCTTTATTTACAAGAAATTCCGCAATTTCGCAGCCCACGGTGCCTCCGCCCACAATGATAACTGCCCCGCTCACTGCTTTTCGTCCCGTAAGCACATCCTCACCCATTAGCACATTAGATCCGTCAATGCCGTGGATACTCGGGATGAGGTCTTCCGCCCCTATCGCCAGCACCAGGGTTTCCGGTTTTTCCTTTGCCATCAGTTCAGGTGTCGCCTTGAAATTGAATCTGAATTTGACTCCTGCTTTTTGGCAGTGGAGATAAAGGCTCTTGCTTAGATTCCGGATCTCATCTTTGAATGGTGGAAGGGCTGCAGTAATCAACCTGCCCCCCGGCTCGCCTGCCTTCTCCAAAACTGTCACTTCATGGCCTCTGGCCGCTGCCGCCATTGCCGCAACCATTCCACCAGGGCCGCAGCCTATGACGTACACTTGTTTTTTCTTTTGTGCTGTAGTTTGAAAACCTTCACCTTCTTTGCCCGCCTGTGGGTTCACGCTGCAAAGCGAACGCACTGGGCCTTTGCTGCCTCCATAAGCTGAAGCCATAACTTGTGCCAGACAACCGGAACAGGCAATGCAGGGGATAATCTCTTGCGGCAGGCCTTGCCTGGCCTTGTTCGGAAGTTCCGGATCGGCAATCAGGGCGCGGGCCATGCCGATAAGATCGGCCTTACCTTCGGCCAGTATTTTTTCCGCGATGAAGGGATCATTGATTCGATTGGCCGCAATAACCGGTATGCCGACATATTCTTTGGCTTTTTGAGACAGATGAGCAAATGCCCCCTTGGGCAGCGAAGGCGCAACTGTGGGGATGGTGGATTCATGCCAGCCGGTATAGATGTTTATCATACTGACACCAGCCTTCTCCAAAGCAATTAAGACTTCTTTGGAATCCTCGATGGTGTGCCCGCCCGGCATTTGCTCTTCAACATTCAGGCGACAGATAATGGGGAAATCCTTTCCCGCTTCATTTTTAATGCTTTCGATGACCTCCAGGATAATCCTCATCCTGTTTGCCAGGCTCCCTCCGTAATCGTCGAGACGATTATTGCTTATGGGGGAAAGAAAACGGTTGAGGATGTAACCTGCGCCAACTAAAACCTCCACCGCATCAAAGCCACTCTGCCGCGCCCGGCGTGCCGCAATGCCGAATTCAGTAACAATAAAATGTATTTCGTCACGGGTCAGTTCTCTGGGGATCGCGTGAATAATTTTATTGAAAATGGGCGACGGACCGACGAGCTCGGGAATGTTATTCTGGAGTACCACAAAATATGAAAGAATCAACTGCGCGGCAGTTTTTGCGCCATGGAAATGAATCCGGGATGTGAGTGTACGAATGCCCAGAAGAAAGCGATCGTCAAAAAGGCCTGGCTCTATGAGGGCACCGTCTTTGATCGGCGTAAAGGGGATGATCAGGAGACCCGCCCCGCCCTTTGCCCGCGCGGCATAGAAGTTGATGAAGCGATCGCCCACTGATTCATCCGGCTCAATAAAACCGGTACTTATGGGCAGCAGGACAATACGGTTGCGCAGTTCCATCCCCTGCACTGTAATAGGTGTGAATAATCGTTTAAATTCCATTTATTACTGCCTTGTTTTCAAAGAAATTCACCCGTGATTAATATTACCATAAAAACTTTTTTGCTTTTTCCCATATTTCAAAAAACCGAAATAATTTATCTTTATTTTCTATCAGCACTTTTTTAGTACTAAACTCTTGCATTCCCTCCTTGGTTTTAAGGAAGGATGTGCTCTTATTATTTAAAAGATTCCCTAATTCATTTAAGGTTTTATCATCGAAATTATAAAAAATTTGCTGTGCTTCTAAAAGCTCTTTTGCGGTAAAGGGAAATGAATTTATCGCGCTTGAGTATAAAGCTGGATTATCTTTATTAATGCTTTCCGCTGCCAGCCTGCCGGTTAGCAGTGCCATATTCATCCCGCCCTCAAAAATCGGATCAGTAAATCCTCCGGCATCACCTGCAAGAAAAACATTATTGGTTGTTATTACATCAAAAAAACTCCCACTGGGGATGGCTCCGGATTTATTTTGTTTTAAGATGAATTCCCCATAATTTGTCTGGATGAAATTTTTTAAAAATTGTTCAAAATATTTTGCGAGTTTATGTTGCAGGCTTTTTTCTTTGGTGAGAATACCAATATTGGCTGAATGTGGAGAAAGAGGAAAAACCCACGCATATCCTTTAGGAATAATATTGCATCCCAAATGCATCTGCAGTTCATCGGTAGGAATTTTATTTTGCAGAGTCACTTCATAGCAAATTCCACCTATAACTTCCGGTATGATATTAAATATTTTTCTGGCTACTACAGACGAAGGGCCATCTGCCCCTACGATATATTTACAAAAATATGAATTCCCTTGAGCAGTTTTTACTTCCCAAATATTATTTTTTTGTTCAAAGTCTATGGCTTTTTCTTCAAAAATAATTTCGCTATTAACTAGGCTTGCCAGATATTTCTCAAACTTATCTTTTTTAATTACAAACGCAAAAGGATCACTATGTTTTTCTCCCAGCACGGTACCGTTGGGCATGATTCTTTTAACCTGCCGCGTTTCTGTGGAGATCCAATTATTTTGCACTCCAATATTTTCTCTTTGGAGGGCATATAAACTGATGCCTTCAGCGCAACGAATTGGCAAGCCGATTTCTTTTTTACTCTCCAGGAGAAGAGTATCCTCTGAAAGGAATCTTGCGGCATTTAAACCCGCCAAGCCCGCTCCGATAATAATAGTATTGTATATTTTTTTCAAATCATTACCTATCTGCTCTTTGATCCGCAGAGACTATTGCACAACTACCCTTATTCGTCATACCATTGTAGGCCACGTCGTGTGCCCTGCTTTTTAGGGTAGACCCCACGTGGCGAAACAAATATCGCCGGGTCAGGTCATGTGCCCTTTAGGGTAGACCCGGCCTACAACTAATTATTTTTTTGCCAGAGACGGATGGGTGCCTTCTGCACATTGTTTGATTTCCTTCAACATTTGCTTCTGCATGATTGAGCTTGGCAATCCAACTATAAAATTTAACAACCCTTGCAATACCGGATTTGAATAATTCCAATCGGCATAAGCACGGATGATCAGGCGGGTTTTATTATCCGGCAGAGGATAAAGATTAAAATCCCAATCCCACATTATATACATACCTTCCGGAAGTGGGAGAATGAGTTCTTTCTTTTCCGGCTCCGGCTTCATCGGCTTTCTGTAATCGGTCAGCAGCAGAATATTTTTTTCTTTTTCTACAGAAACTACCTGCATCCCGATACCATTCTGGTGGAATTTAACGAAATTCCCGGCTTTTAACCTTTGCCACTCTGGAACTATCCGATACGTATTATGGATACCAAAACCGAAAATCCTCTCCAGCCTCTCATAGCTGTAAAATCCGGCACGATCTTGCCCCATCTGCACAAGCCACGGCCAGACCTTTTGCGGCGGCGCGTTAATCGTAATAGCCTGAGTCATTTTGACTTGCGGGTTGGGTAAATACATGTCACCCGGCAGAACCTTCGACAGCTCATCGTTTGTTGCCCCGCTTGTTAAAAGCCAGGGGGAAATAATAAATGCGTACCCGCCGATAAAAACGATAACGATCGCTACCGCTACAAGAGCAACCGTTTTTTTAGACTTCATCGGCTTGGGCAGGGTTGTGCTCATATTGATCCTCCTTAATTTTATGTTCACTTGAATAGATAAATTTAAGACACCCGTCTAGGCTCCGACATACTGCTCGCGCACCAGATCAACATCCAGGGGGACAGGTTTTCCCCCGTCCGTATAGAGGCTTAGCGCTTCTCCGGGACAATGTTCGGTGCACAAACCACATCCAAGACAGAACCGACTGTTATACTCAACACGGTTGCCTTCCTTGAATTGGATTGCTTCAAACTGGCAGGTTTTAGCGCAGGTGCCGCAATGCTTGCACTTTAACGCATCAAACTGGACCGAATAACCTGAATCGGCCGTCATGCGAATATCCGGAGCAAATTTTCTCGCCATCAGATGGACCCTCAACTCCGTGCAGCTATCCTTATGGCAATTGCAGATGACCCCGGTCGATCCGCCAGTTGCCACCTTGAAGAAACCCTGGGTGATATACCCCATCTTTCTGAACTTGTACACCATATCGAGTGCCTCTTGCTGATTGATCCGGCGGGCGTGATATTTTTTACCGCAACGATCAACCCAAAACTCGGCCGTCTTCTTCCCCACACATATACAGGAATTGAGCATCTCCGGATCAGTAACCCCCCATGAACGCTTGCAGGGACAATCCATGACCGCAATGTAATCCGGGTTTTGAAAAATAATCTTATGAGCATACTTAAATGGGACAATGCGCTTGTTCTTTTCGGAAATGGCGACGAGATCCTCGTTCAAAGTCAGGATCTTTGTTACATTCTCGCCCGAGAGCATCTTGGCATGGTAACGGCTTAGAAACGTCCGGAATACAGGATTGAGAGGCTTGAACCACGTTATTTTTTGCAGAATTTCTACTGCAACCTGAGTCAAAATCCAAACATAGGGATAGTAAAAGGCAAAGTAAATATAATTGTGAATGGCCTTATCGATGCGCCAACCGTGTTTGGCCATTAAGACCTTGGTAGATTGTCTCATCACTTTCCTACTTAAAGAGAACCTGTCAAATATTTTCTGTCATTATATATCACCGCGTGGCATTAGCAACGTTCCTGCGTAGCCAATCCACCCATGCATCAAACCCTTCTCCTGTCTTTGCGGAAATCGAGAAGATTTCTATGTCCGGATTAAGTTTTTTTGCATAAGCCTGCACCTTCTCAAAATCAAAATCAAAGTACTCTGCACAGTCAATCTTGTTGATGATCATTACATCAACAATTTTAAACATCAGCGGATATTTAAGGGGCTTGTCGTGCCCCTCACAGATACTCAGGATCATTACACTTTTAGTAGCTCCTGTGTCAAACTCGGCCGGACAGACAAGGTTCCCAACGTTTTCCAGAATTATCAGATCAAGATCTTCCGTTCCTATTTCGTCCAGGCCCTGCTTAGTCATTCCGGCATCAAGGTGGCACATGCCACCTGTATGCAGCTGAATTGTCCGGACGCCGGTTTCGGCAACTTTAATGGCATCAACATCCGAATCGATATCGGCCTCCATGACGCCTATTCTCATCTCATCTTTTAAGGCGTGAATAGTTCTGATTACAGTCATTGTCTTGCCGGAGCCGGGGGAAGACATCAGGTTGAGAAGAAACGACTTCTGGGCCTTCAGTTTCTGCCTGAGCAAATCAGCAGCCTTATCATTGTTATCAAGAACGCTTTTCTTGATTTCAATAATACGAACTTTATCCATTTTTACGCCTCCGTATCACTTGAAGATGAAGATGATTCTTTTATCCCGATTTCCTTTATGAATAGACCTCGGCCATCGATCACATCGCATTTTTCACTGTCGCAAGCCGGACACTTCAGGTCTGATTTTGTCGGATTGTAGGTTGTTGCACAATTCGTACAAAACACGCTGGCTTCGATTGCTTCTATCACCAATTCCGACCCTTCGAGTATCGTTCCCTCGACCACATCGGGATAGAAATCATGGAGATAACGCGCTTCAATCCCGCTTAACTCTCCTAGCTGCAGGACAACTTTTAGAACTTTTTCAGCATTGTTTTTGACGGCATACTCCTCCGCCATCTTCACAAAACTTACTACGATACTCATCTCATGCATGCGGATTAGTTTTTCCCTTATTAATTTCCGGACAATGCTTGTTTCACAGTATGCAGAGCTATCCGTCCTGTACGAGCTACCGCGTAGGCAACCGCTTTGGCATAGAATTTTCCCCAAGTTCCGGAAGGAGCACTATCGCTGATTCTTTCCAGGTGTATCGCGTCAAAATCGCACTGCCTTGCGCACACGCCGCAACCCACACACTTCCTTTGATCGACAATACTGAGGCCGCAATGAAGACAGCGTTCAACCTCTTTTCTCACCTGCTCCTCGGTAAGTCCTTTACGCAAATCCGCGAATGTGACTTTGGCTGCAGAAGAATCGACCACTCCGGTCTTTTGCCTGGGTATATGGTCATATCCTGATGTATCGAGATTCGTTTTATCCAGCGCCTTGAATTCGCGTTCACGGCCGAGGAACAGATTACGCCCCTGTAAATAGCGATGGATAGACTGCGCTCCCTGCTTGCCTAGTGCAATTGCGTCGATTGCAAACTTAGGGCCGGTTACAACATCACCACCGGCAAATACATCGGAAACTGTTGTCTGATAGGAGATATCCGCAACCTGAATTCTGTTGCGTTCATCAAGAACAAATTTCTCACCCTTGTCCAAACTCCCCCAGTCGATCACCTGACCGATGGACAAAAGAACTTTGGCCGCCTTCACCGTAATTGTTACATTTTCATCATACTTCGGTGCAAACTTGCCGTTATCAAATACAGATACGCATTTCTTGAACTCCACACCGGTCACTTTGCCATTTTCAGCAATAATGCGTTTCGGGCCCCAACCGTTGTTGAAAATGATGCCCTCTTCTTTTGCCTCTTGCTGTTCTTCGAGAAGTGCTGGCATTTCTTCCGCACTTTCCAGGCAATAGAGGTTCACGCTTTGGGCGCCTTCCCGGACTGCTGCCCGCGCCACGTCGATTGCCACATTACCACCACCGACAACAACTGCCGGCCCGTCAATTTTCACGTTGCTGTCCGTGTTGACATTGCAGAGGAAATCAATGCCGTTGATGACGCCATCTTGCTCTTCCCCCGCGATGCCAAGAGATGAACCCTTCTGGGCGCCGATGGCGATATAGAATGCGCCATATCCATCTTTGCGGAGATTTTGAATTGTAATATCTTTACCAATTTCAACGCCTGTCTTAAATTCTATACCCAATTCTTTCAAGATGTCGATTTCCGCATGAATTACATCCTTAT
>Ga0209083_1003312_pt1 | contig 13688 bp, 15 predicted proteins | sample AM7aDNAmetaG_FD_184132 | JGI IMG/M metagenome (GOLD analysis project Ga0209083, IMG submission 184132) | Freshwater microbial communities from Finland to study Microbial Dark Matter (Phase II) - AM7a DNA metaG (SPAdes) (version 3) | ecosystem: Environmental > Aquatic > Freshwater > Lake ...
ACCCATAATAGCGTCATCTGAATCAACTACAAAGTCTATTTGGGCTGCTAATGGCATATCCCATTTAGTAAATGGATGGCAAACAACCAAAGCATTATAAAAGTTACGAAGGATTGGAGTAGTCAGTTTCATTTTTCTTTCATATAGTGTATAATTATTAAAACCACTAAAAAGGAATGGGAATGAAAACTATCCTAACACAAGAATTAGCAAAAGAAATGTTTAAATATGACATGGGACTTTTGTATTGGAAAGTTAATAGACTAATTGTCAGACCTGGAGAGCTTGCGGGAACTTTAAATTCTTGCGGATATAGACAAGTTGGTTTTTCTGGAAAAATATATCTTCAACATAGGGTGATATTTTTAATGTTTAAAGGTTATTTGCCTAAATACATAGACCATATAAACGGAAATAGGTCAGACAATCGCATAGAAAATCTGCGTGAAGCCACATCATCACAAAATAATCACAATAGAAAACGCATAAAAACATCAAAATATCCAGCAAAAGGAATTTATCAACATTCAAGATATAAAGATAGATTTTGTGTTGAAATTTATAACCAAGGAAAAAGAATACATTTGGGTATATTTAAAACATTAGAAGAAGCTGTAAATGCTTCAACTGAGGCAAGAAAAAAATATCATAAAGATTTTGCAAATAATGGTTAAACCTTGTGAATTCGCCCCCTAAAATCCACTTCATCTTCACCGCATACACGAATAATCTCAGGCTGAAGCATTTTGCTATTGTCAAAAGATAGCATTACAAATCCAGAATTCCAATCTTTAGGAGTATCCTCAGTATAGGCAAATTGTTGACCCATAGGGTCAGCTAAAGTCCCAGTCTGGACTCCCCAGCGTGTGCCGTTGTAATCGTTAAATGGAATGGAAGATAAGACATGGGTATGGCCGGTAATCATATTTACACCGGAATTGACCGCATTATTCCTACCACCAGTCCAGCCCCCTTTCCAGCGATGCTTAATACAAGTATCTTCATTTACCCAAAATGACCAGCAAGGCTGCCACATAGGAAAGTAATCTCGCAATGAAGTACCAAACACACCTTCAAATGTAGGAAGATTAGCAATAATAGACATTTCGAGTCTTTGGTCATGGTTGCCCATAGGCCAAAACAACTTAGACCCTTTAGAAACTGCTTCAATTTCACCTAAGTAATACTGACAGGCTTCTAATTCTTCTTTGACAGTAGGTACTTTATTCCAATCTTGGCGTGGGAAACGGCTTAAATTAGCCCCATCAAGCGCATCGCCATTACAGACTACTGCCGTAGGCTTAAACTCTTTAATCATCTCTAAGAGGGCTTTAAACGCTGTGGTGGTATCGTCAGGCCAGAAGTGTGCATCACTAAAGACAATGATTCTGCCTTTTTCTATATCCATACCCCTGCGAGTATGTCCTGTAGTTTGGGCGATTTTCTTTAACTGGTCAAAACGCTGGTCATCTACTGAAGGCAATTCAATCTTATGCCTTGCTTCTATTGACCTTCTTCTGTTATATACTGAGCGCTGACTAACACCTATTTTTGTTGCCATTACAACGGCTGAGCCACATTCTTTCCAGGTTGCAATCCACTCTTCATCGCTTAAATGGTACATTGAATTCCCCTTAACAAGTTAAACGACACTAACATAATATTATGGCATTTGCGAAAAAAGTTGATAAGAATCAAGTTGATGTGGTGAAAACACTACGAGATTATGGGGCGCAAGTATTTCATTTGCATACACAAGGTGGAGGAATCCCTGACTTAATGGTTTGCTATAACGACCAAACTATTTTACTTGAAGTCAAGGATGGGGAAGCCAAGAAGCTAACCCCTTTACAAATTAAGCTATTTGCTGGCTGGCAAGGTGGGCCATTACATAGGGTAAATTCATGCGAAGAAGCAATTAATGTATTAAAATTGTACGAAACGGAGAAATAATCATGCCAATGGACAAATCAGGCTCGGCTCAATCAGTCGGCAAAAACTACAAAACTTCCATATCAGAAGGTAAATCAAAAAAGCAATCTTTGGCGATTGCATTGTCCGAACAGCGCACCCATGCTAAAGGCAAAGTAAAGTCTAAATTAGAGGCTGCTTACGCTAAACACATGGCAAAGTGAAATTTACGGTTTACGCACCGTTTTATACAGATAAAAGCGGTGGTCATTGGTATTTGCACTTTCTTTGCGACCAGCTTAACCGAATAGGGCATGAAACTGTCATATATGTATATGATGGTGGGCCAACAAATCCTGACTTTATTGCCCCGCAAGGACATATAAAAGGCTCTGTAGTCATTTATCCTGAAACAATAGCGGATAACCCATTACAAGCAAATAAAGTTGTCAGATACCTATTAAATAAAGATGGCTTGCTTAAAGGCAAGAAGATAGTATGGGGAAATACAGACTTTCCTTTGTCTTTTGCTAAAGAATATAGAGATGATTGCGACATACTAGGTTATGACATCTGCGACCCGCATACTTTCTATGATATGGGCTTAGATAGGACTTACAATTCGTTTTATGTGGGTAAAGGTGAGGGTAATCCCCTACTTAACTGTGTAGAGATTACCAGACAATTCCCCGCAGAAAAAGCAGAGTTAGCCAAGATTCTTAATAAAAGCAGAATATTTTTTAGCTATGATTGCTGTAGTGCTACTAACTTAGATGCAGTATTGTGCGGTGCAATGCCTTACTTTTTAACAAAACCACCAAAAGAACTGTATAAAAACACATATGGTAAGTTTTGGATAGAATCATTAGACCCCCAAGAAATCGCCCAAGCAAAAGAAAACAACAAACACATCAGACAGCAAGTTATTGAAAACCAAAAGACTTTTCAAGAAAGATTAGCTAAAATAGTTGATAAAATAGAAGCTCATTTTAAGGAATTGTAATGTTTAACCTACCATCCGTAGTCGGCAAAAAAGACAAACGCAAGCAAGAAGAGAATGTTGGTAGCGATAAAGACATTCTAAATAAGAAGATTAACGATAGACTAAAGCGTAAAGAGAAGTTAGCTAAGGCTATGAATAAGCTCCATGATGCTGACATTGCATAATGGCTGATTACGCTACAGATTTGCTTTCTCAAGCAACACAGGCTTATCCTTTTGTTGCAAAGCACAATCCTATGGTGGTTGTAAACCCTATGGAAGATAAAGGTTTTGCAGAAACATATCCAATAGGTGAAACAGGCGCACCATTGCCTGGTGGGGGTTATAGCAAACATTCATCATTACCTATCGATAGAGTTGGGGTAGAAGTGTTTAAGCCTGACCAATTTACGCACCACGATTTAGCTGCTGAAATGTTGCATATTGACCCTGTTGCTAATCAAACAAGAGAAGCATTAACTAAAACTTGGTCGCCAAAACAACTTAAAACTCTTAAAGAACACGCATTAGATTATCAAGCCACATTAGATGAAGGTAGGCCAGAAGCTGATGCTATTAAAAATGCTACAGATTCAGCATTGCGTGGATATACGGTTGGTCAATGGCCTGAAGAAATTAACAAAGCATTAGCATATAGTCCAGCACAGTTAAAAGTGCTTGATTCATTAAAAAACTATATGTCTACAGGCAATGAGCCTAAAACACGCAAGCAATTACTAGAAGAACAAGTTAATAATATTGGTGTAGAATAAACCCCTTATAAATCAACTACTTGAGATTATATGGATAATAAACTAGCGAAAAATAGCGAACACCCTAATTTAAATGTAGGTAGACCCAAGGGAAGTGCCAATAAAAGCACTAGCAAGGCTCGAGAGGCGATTGCTAAGTTTGTTGAGGGTAATGCTTGCAAAATGGAAGAATGGCTTATAGCCGTTGCTGATGGCAAACAAGACCCTAAGACAGATAAATGGTTAGTAGCACCCAATCCTGAGAAAGCCTTTGGTATGCTTCAAACTATAATGGAATACCATGTGCCTAAGTTAGCTAGGACTGAAGTAGTAGGCGATGCTAAAGCGCCTGTAGCACTTACTATTTCATGGGCTGATGAGTAACATAAAACTTAGGTATCGCCCTAGAAGCGTATTTAAAGATTTCCACCAAAGAAAGCAAAGATGGGCAGTAGTTGTAGCCCATAGACGCTGTGGAAAGACTGTGGCTTGTATTAACGATTTAATAGTAAAAGCATTAACTGAAGGCAAAGCTGATGGTAGATATGCTTATTTAGCACCTTACTATGCCCAGGCTAAAAGTATTGCTTTCGATTATCTTATGCGTTTCTCAGAGCCTGTAAGGATTAATCACAATGTATCAGAACTATGGGTAGAGTTAATCAATGGTGCAAGGATTCGTTTGTTTGGTGCTGATAACGCTGACAGTTTGCGTGGTTTGTATCTTGATGGCGTAGTGTTGGATGAGTTTGCCGACATGAAACCTTCAATATGGGGTGCAGTATTAAGGCCATTATTATCAGACAGAAGGGGTTGGGCTGTGTTTATTGGCACTCCTAAAGGTCATAACCAGTTTTGGGACATTTATAGCAACGCTACAAAAGATAGTGGCTGGTATGTAAAGACACTAAGGGCTAGTCAAACAGGCTTAATCCCCCAAGAAGAATTAGACGATGCTAAAAAGATGCAGACTGAAGACCAGTATCTAGCTGAGTGGGAATGTGATTTTGAATCAGCAATTTTAGGCGCTTTTTACGGCAAAGAGATGCGTCAGCTTACTGACCAAGACAGAATCCTTGATATTGAGTACGACCCTATGTTTCCTGTGCATACTGCATGGGATTTAGGTTATAGCGATGACACGGCTATCTGGTGGTTTCAAGTAGTGCATGGGGAGATTCGCTGCTTAGACTATCACTCCTCTAACGGTCAACCAGTAGCTTTCTATACTGGCATTATTGCTTCAAGAGAAGCAGAAAGAGGCTATGTATATGGCACACATTATTTACCCCACGATGCGAGAGCTAAGACATTAGCGTCAAATAGAAGCATAATTGAGCAACTTTCAGACAAAATTGCGTTAAAATCAATGAAAATTGTACCAATGTTGTCATTGCAAGATGGAATACAAGCAACACGACTAGCATTAACTAGGGCTTGGTTTGACCATAAATGCGAGGATGGCATTGAATGTTTAAGACAGTATCAGCGTGAGTACGATGAGGACAAGAAAGTCTTTAGGGATAAACCTAGGCATGATTGGACTTCTCATGGTGCAGACGCATTTAGGATGCTATCTATAGCCTGGAAAGAAGAAGCTAAGTTGCCCCATAAAGATGACTCGATTAAAGGGCTGTTTGTAGGAAAAACTGAAGTATCACTCAATGATTTGTGGAAAGACACAAAGAATGTAGTGAATAGGAGATATTGATGGCAAATGAAATAGCACATAGCTACGAAGATTGGTACAAAGTTATTGGAGGCTATGAGCGCCAATATAAGCGTTGGGAAGCTAGAGTTGACCGCATTGTCAAAAAATACAAAGACGATAGCCGGTATGACCGCAATCCTAATGCTAGGTTTAATATCCTCTGGTCAAATGTCCAAACAATCCAACCTGCTATCTTTGCTAGACTGCCTAGACCTGATGTAAGCCGTCGGTTTCGTGATAATGACCCTATAGGTCGAGTCGCTTCAATGATGTTAGAGCGAGCCTTAGAGTTTGAAATTGAGCATTATGGTGATTATAAGTCTGCTATGACTAACTCAGTCCTTGACCGTTTATTAGGTGGTCGTGGCGTGGCTTGGGTGCGTTATGAGCCTCATTTTGCTGCCGAAGAAGGTGAGCCTGACGATGGTTTAGAAGTTACTGAAGATACTGACGAAGCTGAAACCGAAGGTGCAGTAGAGAATGAATCCCAAGAGCGTATTGAATATGAGTGCGCCCCTGTAGACTATGTGCATTGGAAAGAGTTTGGACACTCACCTGGTGCTAGAACTTGGGAAGAAGTCACCGCAGTATGGCGTAAAGTTTATATGACTCGCCCTGCATTAGTTGAGCGTTTTGGCGAAGAAATGGGCCATAAAATCCCATTAGACACAAAGCCAGCCGATGATAAAAACTCCTATAAGCCTATGGATGGCATATATGAAGCCGTTATCTACGAAATCTGGGACAAAGAAACAGGCAAAGTATTATGGATTTCTAAGTCCCTCGGAAAGATATTGGATGAGCGTGATGACCCATTACAGTTAGAAAACTTCTGGCCTTGTCCAAAGCCTTTATACGCTACTCTCACTACAGACAGCCTTGAGCCTATTCCTGACTTTGTCATATACCAAGACCAAGCTAGAGAATTAGACGCTCTGTGTGACCGCATAGACGGCTTAATTAATGCTTTAAAGGTACGAGGCGTTTACGATGCTTCTGCTAGTGAATTAGCTAGATTATTTTCTGAAGGCGAAAATAATACCTTAATTCCAGTACATAATTGGATGGCATTTGCCGAAAAGCAAGGAATGAAAGGTGCGATTGACTTAGTAGACATCACTCCTTTTGCTACTGCGTTGCAATCTTGCTATACCGCAATGGAACAAGTTAAGAATCAAATCTATGAATTGATGGGTATTGCTGACATTCAAAGAGGTCAATCTGACCCTAATGACACGCTTGGCGCACAGATTATCAAATCAAATAACGCTGCTGGCAGACTAAAGACTCAACAACACGCAGTCGTAGACTTTGCAACATCTTTGTTGTCTATTAAAGCCCAAATCATCTGCAATCACTTTACAGACGATACTTTAATTAAGATTTCAGGGGCTATGCAACTGTCTGACCAAGACAAACAGTATATTCCGCAAGCAATCGCCTTATTAAGAGATGAGGCTGCTAAAAACTTCCGCATAGAAGTTACTTCAGATTCAATGATTTACCAAGATGAGCAGCAAGAAAAAGCCGACAGAATGTCATTCTTGCAAGCTATTGGCGGGTTTATGCAACAAGCTATTCCTGCAAGCCAGGCAAGCCCTGAATTAACCCCAATGCTGATGGAAATGCTGAAATTTGCTGTTACCTCATTTAAAGCCGGTAAGCAATTAGAAGGCATTATTGACGAAACTGCTGATAAGTTCCGTGAACAAGCTAAACAGGCAGAAGGACAGCCTAAACCACCTAGCCCTGAACAACAAAAACTTCAGATGACTATGCAGTTAGAACAAGCCAAGATGCAAGCTACTCAGGCACAGGCTCAACAATCTGCCCAGTTAGAACAGGCTAAACTTCAAGGTCAGATGCAGTTAGAGAAGGCTAAACAAGAATATCAAGCGCAAGAGAATCAACTTAAATTCCAACTAGAAGAACAGCGTAATCAGGCAGATGCCCAAATGAAACTACATTCTGACCAAGCTAAGATGGAGATGGAACTCAAGGTCGCACAGATGAAGATGATGACAGAGAGAAACACTCAGGTCATGCTTGCTCACATTAACAATGGCGCAAAGATTGAAGTAGCTAGAATAGGGTCAGGAAACGATGATGGGGAACAAGCGTATCTTAGCGAAGAAGAATTTGCCAAGTCGCAAGAACACCCATTACAGCCTATTGCAAGTGCTATTGGTCAAGGCAATCAACAGATGGCACAAGCTATAACAGCGTTAGTAGATACAATAAACGCTCAACATAACCGCCCTAAGACAGTAGTGCGTGGGTCTGATGGCAAAATTATAGGTGTCCAATGACCATAACAGTCAAGCATAAGTTTGTAAGTGCCATTCCTGACGAAGCAGATGCAACAGTCGTAAGGCCGTCTAATTGGAATGATACCCATGACATCGTAGGACTAGGAACTTCTGCATCATTAGACGCTGGAGTAGCCAACGGAGTAGCTACGCTTGATTCAAGTGGTACAGTACCTTTATCCCAAATACCAGCGTTAGGTGATTTAAACTATCAGGGTACTTGGAACGCCACAACAAATAGCCCAACACTCACTTCTTCAGTAGGAACTAAGGGGTTTTATTATGTTGTAAGCGTTGCAGGTACAACCAGCCTTAACGGCATTACTGACTGGCAAATCGGTGACTGGGCTGTATTTAACGGCTCTGTATGGCAAAAGATTGACAATACTGACGCTGTTACAAGCGTAAACGGATATACAGGCACAGTCGTATTAACTGCCGCAGATGTAAGCGCAGTACCTTATACAGGTGCTACAGGCGCAGTCGACTTAAACGCTAAGACTTTAGTTAATATTGCAAATCTTGGTGTTAATACCACTACTGTACCGACTATTAAAATTAGAGCAGTCGGAGATAACAGCTCAACTTCTCGTATTGCTATGAGAGGTTATTCTAGTGATGCCAACAGCTCGTCTATTCGTGTCAGTAAGTTTAGGGGTAGTGTTGCCGCACCTCAAGCACCTTTAAGCGGTGATAGTCTAGGTAAGTTTGAACTTGCAGGATATGGTACAACTTCATCAGATTCTTATCCACAATCTTCTTTAGAAGGCGTAGCTACAGAAAATTGGGGTGCTACAGCTAGGGGCGCAAAAGCAGTAGTAAAAGTCACGCCAAATACAACGACTACTCAAGTTACGGCTTTAACGATTGACCAAGATTCAAAGGCTACTTTTGCTGGTGCTGTAAATGTTACAGGAAACACCCTACTAAACCAATCCTACGACCAAGGCACTGGTGTCCTACAAGTAACAGGACAATCTACTTTTAATGGTGTAGTAACTGATAAGAGCTTGAACTTACAGGGTGGGAATAATTTATTATTACAAAGTGGTTTTGCAAGTGGGTGGAATACGCAAGTTAGCGCAACATTAACACCCAATAATACAACAGCACCAGACGGAACAAATACTGCTTCAACTGCGGTATTAACAAGCTCAAATAGTTCAGCAATTTATCAAATAGTGTCATCCGCTGGAGTAGGTACATATACCATGTCAACATGGATAAAAGTGTCTAGTGGAACTGCAACATTTCACATGGCTGCTTATAATGGTATTGATGGACAAGTAAATAGTTCTCAATTTACAGCCACAACAACTTGGCAATTATTTACTTTTACAAGAGCAATATCTTCATCATCAAACTGGTATCCACTTATAACAGTTCCAAGTGATTCTGGCGGTACTTTTCAAGTTTGGCATCCACAACTAGAACTAGGCACAGTAGCCTCCGCATACACTCCCACTACTACAGCAGCAATTACTACTACTAATAATATTAGTGTGCCTAGTGGTCAGGTGTTGGGTGCTGATGGGTCTGTTTCTTTACCTTCTTACAGTTTTGGAAATAAAAGTAATACAGGTTTTTGGAGACCAGCAGGACAAGCTATTGCAGTAACGGCAGGTGGAACTAATTACATTACCTTTAACTATAATGCAGGCGGTGAAATTGAATTACCAAGTACAGGTAGATTTGCGTTTTCAACAAATACAGACCCAGCGGGAACGCCAGACTTAACCCTTTATCGTGACTCCGCCAACACACTAGCCCAACGCAACTCTACTAACGCACAGACATTTAGACTTTACAACACCTATACCGATGCTAGTAACTATGAGAGATTAAGTATTGATTGGAGTACAACTGCTAATACAGCAACAATATCTACTCAAAACGCTGGTACAGGAAGTGCTAGGACATTAGCGATTGGTCAAGACTTGTTTGTTAATAGTGTTAGGGTGGGTAGGGGTGGTGGAAATGTAAGCACGAATACGGCTGTAGGTAACGGTGCTATAAATGCTACGGCTACAGGCGCTAATAATGTTGCATGTGGCTATTTTTCTCTTAATTCCTTAACTTCAGGTGGTTCTAATCTTGGCTTGGGGTCAAGTTCATTACAAAGCAATACAACAGGCAGCAGTAATAGTGGAATTGGAACTTCAACATTAGTAAATAATACAACAGGCAATAACAATATTAGTATTGGATACTCTTCATTAAATAATAATACAACAGGCAGTAACAATATAGGGATTGGCGTATTTGCACTTCAAGACAATACTATTGCAAGCACTTTAACGGCAATAGGTGGTTCGGCATTAGCTAGAAGTACCACAAATGTAAATACACTTGGCACAGTAACAGGCGGTACTGGTTACACTAACGGAACTTATACTGGTGTTGTAATGACATATAGTAGTGGTTCAAGTGCAGTAACTTATCCTACTGCCACAATCGTAGTCGCTGGTGGAGTAGTTACTACAGTTACTCTTACCGCTAAAGGTGTTGGATTTAGAGATACCACTACAGTATTAACTGCCCCATCTGCAAGTATTGGTGGTACAGGTAGTGGCTTTAGCGTTCCAGTATCTTCATTACAAAGTAGTGCAGAAAATATGGCGATAGGTTATAACGCTGGGTATACTAACACGACTGGCAGTAACAATGTTTTTGCAGGGACTTATGCAGGGCTTTCTGCCACAACTGGTAATAACAATGTATTTATTGGTAATCGTTGTGGTTTTACTGGTACTGCAACAACTACAGGCAGTCAACTTATTTATATAGGTTCAGACTCTAAAGGTTCTGCCGCCACAAACACCAACGAAATTGCTATTGGTTACAACGCAGTCGGACTAGGCTCTAACACTACAGTAATAGGTAATAGCTCTACAACGCTGACAAAGACTTTTGGTGTCATTGTAGGAACAAACTACACAGTAGCTACTTTACCTTCTGCATCAACAAGCGGAGTAGGCGCAAGGGCTTTTGTAACAGATGCTCTAGCACCTGTATTTGGCGCAACAGTAGTAACAGGCGGGGCGGTAGCGACCCCTGTATATAGCGATTCTGTAAACTGGAAAGTAGGATAAATAATGACTATTACATTCACCACCACAATCACAGGCATGGAAGCCTACCCTGTTTATCAGGAAGTCCCTTTATATGTTTTTAGGGTTTATTGGAATTACCTCGGAGATGATGGAAAATTCTCAACAGCGATGCAAGGCTCAACCGATGTACCTACTAGCGACCCACAGTCCGCTACACCCTATGCCGACTTAACTCTAGAGCAAGTCATGGGATGGGTACAAACCTATACCCCAAGTTGGATGTGGGCAGAATACACCGACAAGATTACAGCTTGGATTACAGCGCAATATACCCCGTCTGTTGTGAATCCTCCACTTCCGTGGTCAGTAGAGCCTGTGGTTGACCCAATCATTGACCCACCGATTATTGACCCTGTTGTAAACCCAGTTATTGACCCAGTAGTCTAATGTTTCAAACAGCTTTCCAAAAAAGTGCGTTTCAAGTTGACGCATTTCAAATACTATTTCATCCTGTAGGCGGGGATGATAGTGGGGGCTGGACACCTGAAGAAAAGAAACGCCAAAAAGCATTAAAAAAGAAATTAAGAATTGCTGAAGAAAAGCGTATTGAAGCCTTAAAAGCTGACGCAATAAGCCGTAAAAAGACTATTGCTGATTTGGTTGACCCAAAACCAAGCAAACGCAAGAAAAATAAAGTAGAATCAAAACAAGAAGTTAGCGTTGATATACCGTCAAACCTAGCAAATATTGACCGATACATCGCTAACCTTGTTAAACAACAACAAGACCTGCATAACGCTGTATTAATAAGAAGTGCAAAACTTAGATTAGAGCAAGAGTTAGCAATCTTAGAAAGTAAGCGACAAGCAGAGTTAGACGATGAAGAGGCCCTATTAGCTATAATCTTGTAAACCCACACGCAAAGTACAAAGAGTCTTACGAGCACCTACACGCTGGGCGCTATGACGCTGGCTTTAGGTTATTTGAATATCGTTGGCACGATGAAGTCCTTGCTAATCAAGTCACTCCTTATACTCAAAAACCCCAAGGCCCTACAGTATGGCGTGGGGAAAGTCTTTTAGACAAGACTATTGTTATTCAGATGGAGCAGGGATTTGGCGATATTTTTATGTTTGCCAGGTTTCTTCCATTTTTAAAGGTTATGGGCGCTAAAAAGGTCGTATTGCTAACGCATGGCTCACTATTAAGGGTTTTAGGGCAATTTGAATGTATTGATGTACTAACAAATCAGCCTGAATGTCCTGATGTGGTCGAATGTGACTATTGGATAGGCAATATGAGCCTTCCTTACTATATTTCATGCGCTACACCTTATGCTAAGTCATTATTCCCTATAAATTCTAAGAAAATAGTTGGCTCTGAAGGTTATATGTATGCAAAACCTTCAAATATTGAGCCGAAAATAGGGGTAAATTGGGGCGCAAGTCGCAACATTCTATTTCATATTAAGTCTATTCCTGACCATCAAATGTATAGCTTAGTAGGCGATAACTGCTATTCGCTATCACCGGAGCATGACGGCTTTTTTCACCCACTTCCTGATGATGGTTGGAAAACCGATTGGGCAGTCACAGCAAGCCATATGAAGGCTATGAGGGGCATTGTGACAGTCGATACAGGCACAGCTCACCTTGCAGGCGCATTAGGCGTTAAAACGATTGTATTACTGCCTAAAGACGAATATATCTGTTGGAGATGGAAAAATACCAAATGGTATGACTCTGTTATTGCATTGCGTCAAGAAGAATATAACCAAGTACCAGACCTTTTGAGGAGAATGTAATGGCTTTAGTAAAAGTCCAAGTAACTTGCGCACATTGTAAGGTAGACCACGAAGAATATGACCCTAAACAGTACGATGATAGGGAAAAATACCTTGCTTATTGGAATTTTCCATTTGAAGGCGAAGAAGCTGAAAAGGCTTGGAAACAAAAGTTAGAAATGACCCCAAAAGAAGCCCCTACGGTGATTTCTGACATTGAAGGGCATATTTCTATGGCTGATGGTAGCTGGATTGATAGCCGGTCAAAGCATAGAGAAAACCTAAAACGCAATCATTGTATTGAAATTGGTAACGATGTACCTATGCAACAAAAACCACCAGAACTCAGCAAAAAGTCTATGGAAGCACGAAAACGCCAAATTGCTGAATTGGCTTACGAAAAACTTAAATACTAGGAAAAATCATGGCAGACTTAGACCGCAGAGAAGCATTGGAAGCAGCATTAGACGCAGCAGAGGAGGGTACTCTTGAAACACCAATCGAGAAAGAAATTGATACATCTGAAGATGATATTGCCGATGAATCCGCTAAGGTGGAAGATAGAAATGAGGGTAACGAAGAATCTACCAAAGATGCTGAAGAACTTGAATTTGCGTCTAAGGATGAAGCACAGGAGGAAGAAGTAAAGATTTCTCGCCCATCTACCTGGAAGAAAGAATATGTCAATATTTGGGACAAAATGGAGAAGGGTGAACAAATCGACAAAGAAGATTTTGTTAAGTTTGCCGAATATGCTAACCAGCGTGAGTCTGAATACAAGAAAGGCGTAAGCACTTATAAAGCTGAAGCTGATAGAGCTAAATCCTATGAAAACGCTATTGCGCCTTATGCCCAAGACTTGCAACGCAGAGGTATTCAACCTACGCAATATATTGAAAACCTAGTCCGTGCAGAACAAATCTTATCTAATGCTGGCTATGACCAAAAAGTCCAAGTATTTCAGAAACTTGCAGCAGATTATGGTATACAATTAAACGGAAATGGACAAGTAACACAACTTGACCCATATACGCAACAACTGATGAATCAATTAAATATGGTAAATCAGGAAGTTTCAAGCATTAAAGGTCGATTTGCCCAAGAGGAAAATCAACGCTTAATGGGTGAAATTGAAAGAGTAAGAAGTAATGTGGAGAAGTTTCCGCATTTTGATGTGGTAAGGGAAGA
>Ga0209083_1003313_pt1 | contig 13682 bp, 18 predicted proteins | sample AM7aDNAmetaG_FD_184132 | JGI IMG/M metagenome (GOLD analysis project Ga0209083, IMG submission 184132) | Freshwater microbial communities from Finland to study Microbial Dark Matter (Phase II) - AM7a DNA metaG (SPAdes) (version 3) | ecosystem: Environmental > Aquatic > Freshwater > Lake ...
GCCGCGCAGCCGCGTCGGCGCCGTCCGTGCCGGCCGGCGCCGACGCCAGCCCGGCGGCGCTGCCGGGCGCTTCCGCAGGCGCGCAAGGTCTCGACGCGGTGCGCACCGTCCAGCTGTTCTGCGACCTGGTGGGCAGCCATCGGCTGTGGCGAGCGGCCGAGCTGTTCGCCACGCCGCGCGTCTGGACGCGCCGCGAGCTGCTCGCGCTGCGGCAGCTCGACTTTCGCTCGGCGCGCGTCGACTTTGCGCCGGAGCCGTCCACGCTCGTCGTGGTCGCGCGGGTGCAGGCCTCTGGAGGGCCTGAGAGCCCGGTGCGCGACGGCGACGCAACATTGTTCTTCACCCTGGGGAGGGTCGGCACCACTGCTGGGGGCTGGCTGATCACAGCCGTGACCACGAGCCCATAACCCACCGAAAGGGGTCCCTCATGAAACACCGACATTGGTCAAGGCTTGCGGTCGTTGCGCTGGCCGCGGCCGCCTGCGGCGCCGCGGCCGCTCCCGCCGCCGCGGGAGCTCCCGCCGCCGGGGCGCCCGGGCCGGCGGCCTCCGCCACGGCCTATCTGCAGGCCCGCGCCGCGGCCGTCACGGCCGCCGACCCGGCCACCGCGCTCGCCCCGTGGGTCGCACCCGGCGCGCGGTTCGCCGGCACCGAGCGCACCATCGCGCGCGGCACCGCCCTGCGGGCGGCGCAGCAGGGCCACCGCATCGATGTCGTAGGCAGCGACGTCGCCATCCTCAGCACGAGCATCGGCGACGGCGGCGACACCGCCATCGTGAACGCACACGTCATCACTACTATGGTATGGGGGTCCTCGAGCATGGAGCGCACCACCGAGGCCTCCGGCATGGACCACAACGTCTCGTTGCAGCTCATCGGCGACTCGTGGCGCGTCGTCGGCGACAGGTACTACGACGTGATGGTCCCGGCGTGTCTCGAGGCCGCCGGCGCCTCGCCGACCATGCTGCGCGCCGCAGTCAAGAGGCTCGAACGTCCCTCCCTCCGCAATCGCGAGGCGACGCCCGTGGCCGCCCGGCGCTGGGTCGTCGCCGCGCCCAGCTCCCGACGCTACAACGACATCCTCGTGTACAACCGCTCAGCATGTGCCGCCTATGCGGACTACTACGCGCTGTCGTACTGCCCCACCTACGTGCGTTTCAGCGCAGACTGCGCCAACTTCGCCTCGCAGTCGGCGCGTCAAGGCGCCATGCCCGTGGACAGCGGCTCCTACAGCTCCGGCTGGTGGTACGACAAGAAGAACACGCCTTCGCCCAGCGACGACACCTACAGCTTGAGCTGGATCAATGTCGGCAAGCAGATGGCCTGGTGGAACGCCCGGCGCAGCGACTGGGCCACGTCCATCAACGGCCTCACGCGAGGCGATTTTGTGTACTACGACTGGAGCGGCGACGGCGTCTGGGATCACGTCGCCGTGGTGGTCGGCACGAACAGCGCCGGCCAGAAGATGGTCGACGCTCACACCACCGACTACTACCACACCTCCTGGAAGATGGGCTACTCCTCGACGGTCTACAAGTTCGCGCATGTGCGCGACAAGTGGGTCGTCTGAGCCGCCCGGCTCGGCTGACGGGGGCGGGCCACGGCCCGCCCCCGTCAGCGCTCGTAGCCCGGCGGCAGGTCGACGGCCACCAAGCGCCCGCCTGCGGCACTGCGTCATGATCATCCATCGGCTTGAACGTGCAGCCGCCACTGTCGTCCACCCACAAAGAGGCGGAGGTGGTGCCGCGCCCCAAGACGCCGGTCGAGCTCATGCAGATGCACCCCACCGAAGAGGACTGACGCGGGCGCCGCGAACCTGAACGCTGCAGTCGGCCGGTGATCGGCCACACACCTCGCCGACTTCGCCCTTCACGTGCGCTCCCCAAGGAGTTATGATAATGGGGAACGTAATCACCACATTATCATAAATTGGGGGATTATCGTGATCAGGCGAACGATTCAGGATGCCATCGAGCGCTCCCTGTTCAAAGGCAAGGCGATCATCATCTACGGCGCCAGGCAGGTGGGAAAGACTACCTTGATCAGGGCGCTTCAGCAGGACGCCGCCGCGCGCTCCATCTACCTGAGCTGCGATGAGCCGGACGTCCGCCGGGCGCTGTCCGGCAAGACCTCGACGGAGCTGAAGATGCTGATCGGTGGCAGCAAGCTGGTCCTCATCGACGAGGCGCAGCGGGTCGCCGCGATCGGCCTCACCATGAAGCTCCTCACCGATACGGCGCCGGACGTCCAGGTGATCGCCACCGGGTCTTCCGCCTTCGAGCTTTCCAGCCGCATCGAGGAGCCGCTGACCGGTCGCAAACGGGAGTTCAGGCTCTACCCCTTCTCCCTGACAGAGCTCGGCCAGATGTACTCGCCCGTGGAGGTCGGGCGCCTCGTGGAGCGCTGCCTGATCTACGGTCTGTACCCCGAGGTGATCAACGCCCCGGAGACGGCGGCGGCGGCGCTGCGGGAGATCGCCCGAAGCTACCTGTACAAGGACGTCCTTGCCTTCCAGCAGATACGCAACGCCGAGGCGCTGGAGCGCCTCGTGCAGTCCGTGGCGCTGCAGATCGGCAGCGAAGTCTCCTACAACGAGCTTGCCCAGCAGGTGGGCGTCGACAAGAAGACTATCGCCAGCTACCTGCGCATCCTCGAGCAAGCGTTCATCATCTTCCGCCTGGGGTCGTTCAGCAGAAACCTGCGCAATGAGCTGAAGAGGTCGCGCAAGATCTACTTTCTGGATACGGGGATCCGCAACGCGGTGGTCAACAATCTCAATCCCCCGGAGCTGCGCGGCGATGTCGGCGGCCTCTGGGAGAACTTCGTCATCGCCGAGCGCATGAAGCGCAACCACAACCGGCAGTTGTTCCCAAGCACCTACTTCTGGCGCAGTCACCAGAGGCGGGAGATCGACTATCTGGAAGAGCTGAACGGGGAGCTGCGCGGCTATGAGATCAAATGGCGCGAGCAGCGCATGAAGGTCCCGGCCGCATTCAGCGCGGCCTACCCTGATTGTCCGGTCACCCTGATCAATCGTGAGAACACGGCGGGGTTTGTGACGGACTGATGAGCGGGCTCCACAGGGTCCGGCGATTTCGGCGACCTGTGCGCGCATGCGGTAGGCGCCGCAGCGGTGAGCGCCCTTCACGGCGGGCGCGTACTGCCGGTCGCGGCCACGCTCGTGTCTACCACGCCTGAGGCCGGGGTGAAGGTGGTGATCGTGGGGATGGGCGGAGGGAAGCCGGCGGTGGTGGTAGCGAGGATGGTGCCGCCGTCGCCCACCGCCGTCCGAAGGCTCGCGCGCCGAAGGAAAGACAAGGATTCCTTGTCTTCCCTCGCAGTACTATCCCGCCGCGGCGGCTCCTACCGATGCGGCGGGTGCGGCGGACGGGCCCGTGCCGGTCGGCGGGCGCGCGCCGCCGGCGGTTGCGCCAGGTGCGCCGCGCCAAGTCCGGCTTCTCGCCGCTCGTCGATCCGGAGGCTGAACGCGCGGACGGACGGAACCAGATGCACTCGACCAGCCGTCCGGTGATCCTCACCCAGCACGGACGCAGCGCCGGCGATGCTCACAGGCCGCCCTGGGGTAAACTCGAGCCATGGCTGATCTTGTCTATCTGGAGACGTCTGTCATCTGCTACCTCACGGCTTTGCCCTCGCGCGACGTGATCGTGGCGGGGCGACAGCAGTTGACGTGGGAGTGGTGGCACCGGCGGCGAGGCGCCTTCGACGTCGTCGTCTCGGAACTGGTGCATCTGGAGAGTGCCGAGGGAGATCCCGACGCTGCTGCCCGACGGGCGAAAGCTCTCGCGGAGCTGCGATCAGTCGAGATAGCTCCCGAGGCAGAGGCGCTTGCGGCCGCCCTGCTCCAGGGCGCGGCCCTGCCGATGAAGGCCCGCGCGGACGCGCTTCACATCGCCATCGCCGCGACTCAAGGCGTGTCGTACCTGCTGACCTGGAACTCGGCGCACATCGCCAACGCAGAAAGACGTCCGCTCGTCGAAGCGGTCTGCCGCGCGGCCGGCTACGAGCCGCCCATCATCTGCACCCCCGACGAGCTCATGGGAGAGGAGTCACCACATGTCGACGTCTCGTGAGGAACCGCAGACCCCGTGGGTGGATCCAATTGTCGCGGAGGTCCATGCCGCCCGCGAGCGGATCATGGCGGCGTGCAACGGGGACCTGCATGCCCTGTGCGAGGAACTGCGCGCGCGCCAGCAGACGACGGGAAGGATTCCACTGCGACACAAGCCGCGTCCGCCGCGCCCTGAAAACGGGCGGGCTGCGTAGCAGGTCGTGTGCGCTGCGCCGCGGCGTCGCGACGCTTGATGGCGTGTTGGCATCTCTGCGGCTGGTGCCGGACGCGTCCCGCCCAACAAAGGCATCCGGCAGACAGCTCACTGGCGTGAGGTGTTCTCGGCAGCAAAGCCGGCGGGGGCGGGCTACGGTCGCTGCCAGACAAGACCGGCTTGCGGCGTCTCACTGAGCTTGAGGGCGGCCTCCATGACCCCGTGCTCAGCCGTTTGGGCGCCCCGCACGTGATCCTCCTGTTGTGTCCCGCTTGTGGTACACCAGTCGCTGAATACGGAGGTTCTTCATGACGAAGTCGGCCATGATCCGCGCGCGCGTCGACCCGGGGCTCAAGGAAGACGCCGAGAGCGTCTTCGCCGCCCTTGGGCCTCTCAGTCACCCAGGCCATCACGCTGTTCTGCCTTCAGGTCAAGTGGTACCGAGGACTGCCCTTCGAACTGCGCCTGCCGAATGAGGCGACGCGGCACGTCTTTGCGCAGACAGACGCCGGGGAGGATCTTGAGCGCTGCAAGGACGTCAAGGACATGTTCCGGCGCCTCGGGATCTGATGCGGGCGCCGAGCTACACGCACCAGTTCAGGAAGGACGTGCGGCGCATGCTCAAGCAGGGCCAGGACGCGGTCAAGATCAAGACTGCGATGACCGCCCTTGTTGAGGAGGAACCACTCGCGGAGTCCTTCCGCGATCACCCACTGGCGGGAAGCTTCAAGGACAGGCGGGAATGTCACTTCGAAGCCGATTGGCTCCTCGCGCACAAGCTGGCGGGAGATGAGATCGTCTTTGAGCGCACGGGGACCCACGCCGATCTCTTCGAGTAGGCGCGTCAGGGGCGACGCCATGCCGATCGCGCGCCTGCGGTACCACTACTGACGCGAGGGTCTCGCGGCCGGTGCCGCACTTGACCCGTACTACGCCGGTCAGGATATGGCCAACCTGACCATCACCCGTCAGCGGCGGCCTGCTCGTCAACGGCCTCCGTCGGGGTGAGCGCGTCGCGCCATCCGCGGAGTGCGTCAAGCAGGCGCACGACGTGCTCGTCACCCGCGGGGCACGAAGGCGCCGGGTCATCAGGCTCGCCGAGGGCGACCGCCGCGGGCTGCCGCAGATAGGCGGCGGTGGTCAGGGCGGCCAGGAGCACGTCCACCTGAGACTCTCCCCAGCCGTGGCGAGCGACGAGCCGCGGCATGGGACGCCCGACGCGCCCGCTCGCACGATGAGTCAGGCTGGATCGTGTGGCCTGCCGTGCTTCACAGCTCCTTCGTTCTGAGCCGCGATCTCCATGTCTCCGGTTCTCTGCCCAAATGCATGACTGCCACGATGAGTAGGGTCTCTTTCCTGGCCTGGTAGATGACTCCATAGGGGAATCTGTTGGTCCTGCAACGGCGCGTACAGGTTGACAGCTTTGACCAGGCGCCGGGGTACTGGACTATTCGTTCGAGTGTCCTCTTCACTTCCGCTGCAAACTGATAGCCAAGACCCTCGCTCTGACCGTTGTAGTAGGAGACAGCTTCGACCAGTTCGTCTTTGGCAGGCGGAAGAAAGGCGATCTTCATGAATAGCTGCTGTTCTCAATCTCGCTGAACACGTCTCGTGCCGGGATTGCGGCCATTTCACCGCGTTCGAACGCACCTACTCGGTCTTCTGCTTCTTGAGCCCACAAGGGATCAATGGTCCCCCTGGATGGAAACTCGAAGCTGGAGAGAAGACTCTCCACCAATTCGGCCCGCTCCAGCGGTGGCAATTCCAGCGCATTCGCGAGTATGTCTTCTGCATGTTTCAGCATGTTTCACCGCCTCCTCAAGGTTCACGATCTGATGCTGGTTCAACACGCTTAGGGAGCGCTCCAAAACACTCGACGATGTCAGGACGTGCTCCAACGATCTCCATGGGCTTCACGATACCGCCAAACCCGCCGATGCGCGAGGGTGACGAAGCGCGTCCTGGGTGGACGTATGCGACTGCGTGAGGGTGACATCAGCCTCGGCGACGGGAACGGCGAACACGGCCTCGGCGACGCGCTCACCCTCGCGAACCATCCTGGAACAGTGCTTCGCGTTCATCGTCTCCTCGCCCGAAGACCAGCGTGGGTGCCCAATAGTACATTCGGACGTGTCCGCAGGCGCGCCCCGCAGAAGGACCAAAGCGCCCGGAGGGGAGCCGCGAAGAGGAGAGCACAGCGCGTGGCACACGCCACGCGCGACCATCCCCCCCCGTGACCATGGCATGGAAGGCATACCTCGCAGACATCGATGATAGCCCGGGCAACGCATCCGGCGCTTTGCTGCCGCGTTTGGCGTCTACCCCGCGCGGGCTGAACTCCCCGCTTGCGCAGCGCCTGAACGCGACAGTTTGGTGAGGCCACCTCGCCTGCCGTGCCCTTTCCGCGACTGTGTTTGCTGAGGTCTACCCCTGCGCAAGCACTGCACAGCAGCGGGCTACTGCAAGATGTGAGAAGGCCCTCGCATGAATCTGCGTGCAGCGCGTCTGGCGCGAGCCGCCCCTCGCACCTCATTGGGCTCAAGCCAGCGTAGGGAAGGCGCGCCCGCCGGGGGATCGGCGATCCCACCGTGGGCATCTCACCTTCGCTGCGCCGATCCTCGGCATCGACCGAGCCTTGCAGGTCAGTCGGACGGTTAGCCCAACGGGATGCGAGGGAGGGCGCGAGCTACTTCACGGTGAATGCACGCCACGGCGTTGTGGCGTGCGGGCATACATCGGTCGCGGCGACCGCGGCCCGCATGCGGTAGGCGCCCATCACGGCGGGCGCGTACTTCCGTCTGCAGGTGCCGGCGGCGGCGATGGTGCGCTGCACGATCTTGACCATGACCCACCTGGCGCCCGTCTTGATCTGCGCGCTGAGCGTGACCCTGCTTCGCGGTCCCGTGAAACGGACGCGGCACCGACGGCGGGGCAAGCCCGCGACGCCGCAGGCAGTCCGCGTGCGCGAGCTGGCCCGCGGCGTGACTACGTCCTGCCCTGCCGCTTCACCCTGAAGTCCACGGCGTTGGACGTGCCGAGCGCGGTCGTGACGATGACCTCCACGACGCCGCCCTCGGCCGCCTTGGGCACCCGGCTCGTGATTCTCTCATCGCTCCAGGATTTGTACGGCGTGAACGGCTTCCCGCCGAACTGCACGGTGCCGCCCGCCCGCGTCGCGCCGAAGCCGGCTCCCGAGATCGTGACCAGCGTGCCGCGCCTGCCTGAGCCGGAGTAGATGCCGCCGATGCCCGGCGGCGTCTGCCGGCTCCAGGTGGCGCCGCCATTGGCCGTGGCGAGCATGGTGCCGCACGCGCCCACCGCCCAGCCGTGGACGGCATCAGGGACGGCGACGGCGTCGAGGTCCACGGTGGTGCCCGAGGTCCACGTAGACCAGCCCCCCGCCGCCCATGGAGACGAAGGCGGATGCGCCGGCGGGCAGCGCCAAGGCGAGAGTGAGCAGGAACAGCGCCGCCGCCCGGCTGCTCACCATCGACTGCCTCTGGTACTGAGTCCTCGGCGCGCACCCGGTGCGCGTCGTGCTGGTGCGCGAGGCGCGGCGCAGGGAGGGCTTCGACGTCGCGCGCTGGACGATCGTGGTCAGCTTCCGGGAGGCCAAGCATGTGCTCGGCGTCGGCGAGGCGCGGGAGTCGCAGCGAGCAGGACGTCAGGCGCCTCCACCTCAGTGCTCCCTGGTGCCGGCAATAGCGCCAGCCGGCGTTCGCCGACAGGCTCGTCGCCCTGCGCCGCGAGATCGTGCGCGCGCAGTTTGCACAAGGACTGCCCGGACAGGGCGGAAGCGCAGAAATCACTCACCCGATACCGCACTCGGCGCGACCGGCCGCTTGAGGCTGCGAAACTCGAGTAAGATAGGAAGAGGCTGAATCTGATCTTGCCTCACCGCAAGTGGGGCCATGGGCAAGCCGGCGCGCAGGACCTGCCATCCGCCCGGACTGATTCCCCGCCAGATCCATCGACGTTCCTGCTCCCTGAGCGCGAGCTGGATGACGCAAGCAGGGTGCCAGCGACTGGAGGTGCCGACATGAAGACAGAAGTCCTGACCGCGGTCCTGCACAAAGAAGAGGACCTGTACGTCGCTGAATGCCCTGAGGTCGGAACCGTCAGTCAGGGCTTTTCGGTCGAGGAGGCCGTCGCCAATCTCAAGGAGGCAACTGAGCTCTATCTGGAGGAATTCGCTCTGGTTCCGGCCACTCGGCCTTTGCTTACAACGTTTGAAGTCGCCGTCAGTGCCTGACTCGCGTCGCATGTCGGGACTCGAGGTCGTTCGCGCGCTGGAACGGCTCGGCTTCGTCCAGGTCAGGCAAAGGGCCAGTCACGTCGTGTTGAAGAGGCAGACGCCCGAGGGGGAGATCGGCTGCGTTGTGCCGTTGCACCGCGAACTGGCTATCGGCACACTGCGCGGCATTCTGAAACAGGCCCGCGTGACGCCCGAGGAGCTTGCGCGGAGCCAGTAGTTCGGGTACGGCACAGTCGCCGGGAGCAACTGCTCGGGGGCGAATCGTCTGGAGTTGCTGGTGCCGGCGCTGCCGGTCGTCCACAGGGAGCTGGTGTTCGCCTGGAAGGCGACCTGGTAGCCACCTCCGGCGAGAGCTGCGATGTTCGGGCTGGTCCCCTGCAGCATCCCGAGGCGGCAGTCACTGGAAGATGGGCGCAGCTCGACGGCCTGCGAGTTCGCGCACGTGCGTGAGAGCTGGATCGTCTGAGGCAGCGGGCACTCCGGGCGAGGACGGGGCGGGCGCAAGCCCGCCCCTTCCGTCGTGCCGCGCCGTCAGCGCCCGCACGCCGCCCGGGAGCCGCCGTCAGCCCTCGAAGCCGGGCGTCAAGTCGAAGGCGCAGAGGTCGGCGCTGGTCTCCCGGCGGCGCACCTCCACCAGGTCGCCGACGAGCGTGACGGCGCGCGCGCCGGCGCGCGGGCGGGCGTTGTAGTCGTTCATCATCTCGAGCGTGTAGCCGCCGGCGTCGAGAAACACCACGAGGTCGCCGACGCTCGTGGCGGCGGGGAAGCGCCGGAAAAGCGTGTCGTCGTCACCGGCGAAGACGTCGCCGCCGTCGCAGAGCGGGCCGGCGAGGCGGAACTCCGTGTCGGCCGGCTCGTCGGCGCGGGCGGCGGCGATGGTGCGAAAGTACCAGCGGTAGTTGGTGTGCTCGAGCATGGTGTTGAAGCCGGCGTCGATGGTGAGCCAGCGCTCCTCGCCGACAACGCGGCCCTCCCCGTCGCGCGTGCGCTTGCTCTTCTCGCTCTCGACGCGCGTCACGAGCACCCCGGTGGTGGCCGCGACCGAGCGACCCGGCTCGATGAACAGCGCGAGGTCGGGGCGCCGCGCCGCAAGCGCGCCGCAGATCGTGGCGGCGTACTCGTCGAGGCTCACCTGGGAGCGGAAGTAGTCGTCGGCGCCCGCCGGCGGACCCTCCGCGAACGGCACGGCGAAGCCGCCGCCGGCGTCCAGGAACTGCAGACGCACGCCGGCGGCGGCTTCGACCTCGTCGACCAGGTCGAGGGCGTTGGCCAGCGCCTGGCGGTACGGCTCCACGCTGGTGATCTGCGAGCCCACATGCAGATGCAGGCCGACCGGCTCCAGTCCGGGGTCGGCGGCCGCGCGGCCGAAGGCCTCCGCGGCGTCATCGCGATCGATGCCCGCCTTGCCGCCGTGGGCGGTCTCGAGGCCGGGGTGCGTGGCCGTGGGCACATGCACGTCGATGCGCGGGGCCACGGCCGCCGTCCTGCCCACTTCGGCCGCCACCGGGGCGATGCGGCCCAGCTCGTGCAGCGAGTCGACGAGCAGGGCGCGCACGCCGACATTCACGGCCGCGGCGATCTCGTCCCGCGTCTTCGCGACCCCGTTGAACACGATCTGGCGCGGCTCGAAGCCCGCGCGCAGCGCCTTGTCGAGCTCACCGCCAGAGTTCACCTCGATGTTGATGCCGCAGTCCCGCACGACGTTGAGAAACCACAGGTTGGAGCAGGCCTTGCTGGCGTAGAAGATCTCAGTGCGCGGATACCTGCCACCGAAGGCCTCCTGCAGCCCGGCGATGTTGTGGCGCAGGCGCCGCTCGCTGAACAGGTAGAACGGCGTCTCAACGCCCTCGGCGACCTCCACGATACCGGCGCCGTCGAAGTACAGATGACCATCGCGGACGGTGAACCACGGGTCGTTGGTCGGCACTCGCCACCCCCACTTGTAGGGTTTGCTGTGGCGGCAGTATACCGCCGGGGCTCCGCCCCTCCGGCTCCCGGAGACCCGTGCACCGAGTGGCTGACGCCGAGCCCCACGACCACCTCCGTGCCGCCTTCTCGGGCGGCAGGTTTCACGACTTCTGGAAGCCGCCCCTTCCTCCGCAGCGCGCCGGCCCTCGGTTCGACCGGGCGCGAGCCACGCGCCGCGGTCACGCCGAGCGCGTAGCCGCCGACGTCGAGGAGCTCCCAGACACTTGCCGCGTTCACCGAGGTGCCTATCATCGTGGCATGGGCATCCCCGCCATCGACACCGGTAGCCTGACGCCGGCCGAGCTGGTGCGCTTGCGCTTGATCGACAACCTGTGGGACAGCGTCACGTCTACGCCGGAGGCCATACCGCTGACGCCACTTCAGCGGGACGAGCTCGACCGACGGCTCGGCGAGCTCGACCGCGGTGACGTCGCGCTCGTGCCGTGGGACGAAGTGAAACGGCTGCTCCGCGCTCGCGGTGACCAGAGCCTGGTTCCCGCCGGCGGCCATGGCACATCTACGGGTTGCCGTTCGCTGGCATGAGGCGAAGCAGCGAGGGCTGGGCGAGACGTTCCTTTCTGCCGTCGAGAACACCGTCCACCGGGAACTCGCATCTCCCGAGGCGTGCCCCGCCGTCCACCGGGGAGCCCGACGCCACCTCATGGAGCGCCAGGGCGACGGCGTTGTAGTCGTCGCTCTGCTGCAGGAGGGCGGTCGTCTGCGCGATGCTCTGCGCCATCACCTCTGTGGCAGACCCGCGGTCTCCCGGGCTGCGCCTGCCGGTCTCGCGCCGGCGCAGGGGTGGACGGACCCGCGGGCACGACGGACCCGCGGGCCGCTGAGGAGGCTGGGAGTGCCCCTGCGCAACTCGCGGCCGCGCCCGCGAGGGGGCGGAGTCGACGTCACTGTCCGCATCAGCCCCGCCGCGATGGCCCTGAGCGAAGGGGACGGTCAGGTCGAGCCATCCCTGTGAAGCCGTCAGCCACATCGCGATTCGCGTGATCCGCGAACTGCTCACGGCGCGGCTGGCCCCTGTGACCGAAGCAAGCACCCCCACCGATGGCCTGTGAGCCGGCTCTCGCAGACTGTCATCCCATCCGCCCGAGCACAGTGCTATTGTCCTGTGAAGAGGAGGGCAGCCGTGTCGAACCTCTTGCGCAGACTGCAGAGTCCTTGTTCGGCCGGGCGGAAATGACGATATGGCTATGAACACCGAAGGAGAGCCATCTGAGCATCAAAGAAATCGAAGCCGAGATAGAGAAGCTGGATCTGAAGGACCGCGCTACCCTTGCAAAGTGGATCGTCGAGAGCCTCGACGATCTGTCCGAAGCTGAGGTTGAGGCGTTGTGGGCCGAGGAGGCGGAGCGCCGTTTGGATGAGCTGGAGCAAGGGCTGGTCACTGAGATCCCAGCTGCAGAAGTGCTACTCCGCGCGCGAGCCGCCATCTCGTGAAGCGGATCGGATTCCATCCCGATGCCGGGGCGGAGGTCACTGAGGCGGCGCAGTACTACGAGGTGCGCAAATCAGGCCTTGGTGCGGACTTGCTCGTGGAAGTGGAACGAGCCCTCGACCAGATTCTGACCAACCCCGAGGCTTCCCGGCGAATCGGCAGGAGAGCACGGCGGAAGTCTTTGTGGCGGTTTCCCTACGATCTGGTCTACGCCTTCTATCCAGATCGAATCCGAATCGTGGCGTGTGCTCACCAGAAGCGACGACCTTTCTTCTGGCGAAAGCGGCTGAAAGACACGGCGGAGCGGGAAGGCCCATCCAGGCCGTGAACGCGACGCGGCGCGAGCTCCGCGCTGGCTGCTTGTCGGGGCAGGTGCCGCGACCGACTCCTTTTGACGACCAGGACGCCGGATGTCCGTGTGGTCGCCGATCCCGACGACGACCGCTTCATCGCCTGCGCCCTGGCCTTGAAAGCCGCATACATCGTCACCGGCGACAAGGCTCTTCTCGACGTACGCCATTACGAAGGAATCGATGTCGTGACGCCCCGAGCATTCCTCGACATCGTGAGGGCCGCAGCGGATGAAATGCTGGAGCGGCCGTGATCCGCAGGGTTCGCTTCACGCCACCGGCGCGAGCGCAGTTCCTGGCCGCGGTCGCCTCCGTCCGGGCGGACAGGCCCTCAGCGGCCCGCGACTTCAAGACCAAGGCCCTCAGGGATCTCGAGCGCCTCATTCGGGTTGACACGTTCCGCGGGTCGTACCGGAGTCTCCCCACTCGGCTTGCGCGAGGTTCTTGTCGGCTCGCACAGCCTTTTCTGCCGCGCGAAGACAAGCGCGGCCCGGGTGGTCGGCGTGTGGCATGACGCACAGATCCCGGGTGCGCCTCAGGAACCTTCCGGCGTCTGACGAAGTGGGCAACTGCGTCGAACGTCTCGCACAGACTGCAGAATCCTTGCGGTACACAGGTCGTGATGCCAATGTCCACCACACGGGTGTTGCGCCCGCCGGGCGCTCGGGGGAGACTGTCAATATGCGCACCACCGACCTCGATATCGCCAAGCTCTCCCTCGCCGAGCGGATCCAGCTCGCCGAGGACCTCTGGGACAGCGTCGCCGCCGAGACCGGCGGGCTGGCGCTCACCGAGGCGCAGGCGACTGAGCTCGACCACCGTCTCGCCCAGCTCGCCCGCGACCTTGAGGGCGGCGACGCCTGGGAGGTCGTGCGCGGGCGCATCCAGGAGCGGCTCGACAAGGCCGGATGACGGCGCGGCTCGTCGTCCGCGCGGCCGCCGAGGCGGACATCACCGACGCGGCGCTCTGGTACGAGCAGCGTTCTCTAGGCCTCGGCAGCGAGCTCCTGCGTGCCGTCGACGTCACGCTCTCCGAGATCGCACGCATGCCCGAGCGCTTGCCGCTCGTGTACCGCGAGTCGCGCCGCGCGCTACTGCGCCGCTTTCCGCATGCCGTCTGCTTCGTCGCTTCTCCCCAGTTGGTCAGCGTGGTCGCCTGCATGCACGCGCGCCGAGACCCGCGCCGGTGAGAGGAGCGCGTCGGACGGTGACCGCCAACAAGCGGATCAACCTGACTCGCCCAAGGTTCGTAGTACAGTCGAATCGTCGCGCTTGCCGGTTATCCGCAACACGTTCTGTGCGATTCGTCAGTAGTGGTATCGCAACTGGGCAATCTGCAGTTCGTCGCCCTGGAGCCTAGAGACGATGCGGTG
>Ga0209083_1003315_pt1 | contig 13675 bp, 13 predicted proteins | sample AM7aDNAmetaG_FD_184132 | JGI IMG/M metagenome (GOLD analysis project Ga0209083, IMG submission 184132) | Freshwater microbial communities from Finland to study Microbial Dark Matter (Phase II) - AM7a DNA metaG (SPAdes) (version 3) | ecosystem: Environmental > Aquatic > Freshwater > Lake ...
GATAATATTCTAACCCATCTGTCTATCAAATACAAAAAGCAGACACTTTCGTGTCCACTTTTTGGGGTACAGATCAGAATTGCGGTTTTTTATTTTAAAGAAAAAAATTATTTTATGTTATTTTTAAACGCAGTTAATGCGGCGGCATCAGAGTCCATCAGCCAATTTTGCTCTTTGTTTTCATTAAACCAAACCCATCCTGAAATTTTTGGATCGGATTTTATTTTACTCAAAGCGTCAGCAATCCACACAGACTTTAACGGTCCTTCCGCACATGCCATAGAAAATATATAAATCGGCTTGTTATATTTTTTTAGTTTTTGCAAAGTCGGCGAAAATATTTCTGAAAAAGATTGCCATGGATTTCCAAAATTAAATCCGTCAACACCAACATAATCCACATATTTGGCTCCCGGCCAATAATTTGAAATTGTATTTACGATAGTATTGGGAATCGAGTCGCTATTTACGTCCCACCCCCATTTTACGTTTGCAGCGCCTGAAAATAAATTATGCATATGATGCCACGCCAATATAAATTTTTGCGGAGTATTGTTTCCAACTGTTCCGTTCCAAGCATTCCAATTTCCGTTCATTTCTTCCATTGGAATCAAAATAATCGGAGCGCTATAGGCATTAGCCTGATTTGCAAAAGATGACATATACAAGTCTTCACTGCCGGAAATAATTTGGTCCAAAGATATGTTGGGCTCCCAAAAAATTAAAATCGTTTGCTCGGCGTTTTTTACAGGCAATGCTAAGTCTAACGGAAACGGACTTCCCCAATCGGGAAAAACTGCATTTAAATTTGCTTTTTTGCCAACCCGTTTTTCAAAATCAATAAAGGATCCTGCTGTGTTTCCCGTATAAGCCCCCCACATTTTTTGCTGAGGCATAACGATTTTTGGGACCATTACTGTTTTTTGCATATACATAAAAGCAACAGCTGATAATGCGACAAAAACCAAAATCCCCAAGGTTATTTTGAAATTCATAAACTAATTATTAACTTTTTGCATTAAATATTAATTAACAAAGTTTTAACAAGATAATGTTATTTGTAGATTAGAAATAATACTAATTATTTGCACGCATTGCGAACAACGCAAGTTTTCCGCAAGCTTAAAAATAATTATAAAAACAATGAAAATGTATTCTTTAAGTTGCAAAGATATGGGAATGGAAAAATGCAATTATGTGGCCATGGGTGAAACGAAAGAGGAAGTTATTGAAATGACAAATGATCATGCTATGAAAGTTCACCCGAAAGAAACCAAAGATGCTATGGAGAAAATGTCCCAGGATGAATTACAAAAAAAATGATGGACAATATTAAAGAAAATGAAGAAGAAGATATGTAGTTGTCCAACAAAAAACCCGAGTCATACGTAAACTCGGGTTTTTTGCATTATTTTATTCACCCCCATCTGGAACCTGACACCCCTAAGGGCGTTTCGGAGCTTTCAGGGGATTCCGAACCGAATATGAAAAACGGGAATTACTATCATATCTTAAAAGCCAATTAACACTCAAAGACAAAAAGATAATTTTGGAATAGCAAGAACAACGAAAAAAATCGCCGAAAAAATGGCGATTTTTGTTTACTGTTTTTTTGCCATGCATCCATGTCACCTGAATTAGCATGTGTTTGTGCCCCACCCCCATCTGGAACCTGACACCCTTAAGGGCAATTCGGGTTCTTTGGAGGTTTTAGAATTGAGGCACCTCAGTCGGGTATATTTTAGCACAATTATGGCTAAAAAGGCAAATTTTGGAATGCAACACGGTTTTTGGGCCGTGTCCCATTTTTTTCGCAGTGTCTCATTTTTACGACTAAAAATAACAAAATGGGACACAAAATAAGGGTTTTTTCAGTGTCTCGTCTCATGAGACACGGCTGTGTATTATTTAGCTAATTAACTGTGATATTTACTGTGATTTTAGTATAATGTGGTAATATGGAGTAATAAAAAAATATGGCAAACACATCTTCGTTAAAACCATTTAAAAAAGGAGTTGATCCAAGGCGAAATCTAAAAGGAAGACCTGAAAACTCAAAGTCGGCGCATACTAAATTTAAAGAGTTGCTGTTTCAAGCGCTGGAAAAACATCCCTTCAAGAATAAAGATAAAACTTTTGAGGAATTACTGGTTGAACAAGGAATATTTTACGCACTCAAAGGAAAATTCAGTTTCTATAAACTGATAATGGATTACAGGTTCGGAAAGCCGAGAATGACAGAGTCGTCCGAGTCAGCAGATGATTTCGACGAACCCGCCTTTAGAGATCCAGAAATTACCGCTTTGATAGAAAAACACAAAACGGAATTAAAAAACCTACTTATCAAAAAGGGTTATTTAAAAAAGTAGTTTTCATAAACTCGGAAAGGCGTGGTTTACAAACAAAATTAGGCATTTTAACACTATAAAAAAGTGTCTTATTTTGTAAACTGAAAAGTATTATTGTATGGGAGAAACCTATTAAACATATCCAGTATTGTTTGTTTAGACCAAAGTCGGTTATCACATCCACTATTCACACAAGCGCTGGGAAATGCACTTATCTCAATATCAAAACAGTAATTATTCTTGATGGTTTTAATATCTTGTCTAAAACCATCTACTCCTCCATTACCCAAATTATATTGAAAAAATCCATTTCCATTATCAATTCTATTTTGGGCGTAAGCCGTGCAGTTCGCAACATCATTAACATTATTGCTGGCACTCACTGACATATATCCCTCTGTCTGCTTAGCATCATCTGATATTTTAAAATAAGCTATTGGAGGTATATTGAAAGGAAGAACCGAGGGAGCAGGAGGGTAATCCTTTGTGCTCACTGTAATATTTTGGGGATATTGGAAACTAAAACTGTATTCGGTACTTGTATATGTTTGCAATTCAGCAGTTTGATTTGAATTGTTTTGAATTTGCACCCGAGAACCATTTTGGCCTTTAATATTTTGGACAAACAAATCAAATATCGTTAATGTGTTTTCGTCTTTACTGCTTGTAAATATCGGAAAACCACCAACGTTAACACATTTGGTTTCGTTTGAACCAGTATCACCACAAGCAACTCTATTTACGAGAATTTGGTCGTTATTGTTAAATCCTCCTGGCTCAAAATAAAGACCAGGCGAACTGATACCATTGCTTTTTAAATCACTCACACTCCAATCAGCGGGATACTTAAATGTTAACCCGCTCCAGCTATATGATTTCCAGCTTGAAACATCAAGCTCCCCGCTTGGATTTATATATTTATTGCAAAGATAAATGCTTGACGGGTCTGTAACTTTTGCACAATAATTTTTATAAAAGGTTTCATTTTTTGTATATGAATCCTTATTTAAAACTCTTTGCAAAACACACATATCTTTTTGAGCACTGCCCTGCTGTATGTTTTCACAAATGGCTGGGTTATTTGTTTTTACGGCAAAGTTTATGTAGCAATAAAATCTTTGAACATCCTCTGATTGATAACCTGGGTCGGTTACAATATCTTTGCAGTGAATATAATCAGCTTCTGGGTTTTTAGAGGCATCAATATAACATTTTGCATCATCAAATAAAAGGTCTGCTGGATGTGCATCTCTCCATTTTTTGCACAAACTAATGTCTTTCTTGGCAGCAGCATAATCTGCATAGCAATCTCCTGGGAGCGCAGCAGGCCAGCCGTCTACGTTATCTGTTGAGCCAACAAAATTGCAGAGCCAAACACTATTAGTGGAAATCGCATATTTTGTTATGGTTTGTCGCTTTGGATAAAAACCTAAAAATGAGAAAAACAATACACCCCTAACCAAAATAAATATAGCCACAACAATACAGACCGTAATTATGATATACTTTTTAAGTTTTTTATTGTCCATATTTTTATTTTTTGTTAATTAAAGAATTGCAATTTTTAACCAAAACATCTGTGTTTAATTTACTGCAAATCTGCGGGTTTTGTGTATTTTGTGCAACTTGTAATACACAGGAATTAAATGACGGCAAATCATTTTTTAATCTATCGCAATTTGAGGCATCTGTTGAATTTACCGCCCAGTCAATAATTTGCTTATAGCAGTTGTCTTTCAACTGTGCCAAACTTGGAACTTGACCAGAAATACCTCCTGTTAAAGGCATTTTATCGCAAACGGAAACGTCTCCGTTTTTAACTTTTTCATTCTCAATAATCCGGCTCCTTTGAGCTGACTGCAAATTTGTAATTTGGGAATAAGAGGAAAATGCCATTACAAAAAATATCAGCATAAATAAATATCCAAATTTCAAACCTTTTTTGAAATTTTCATTTTTCTTTGTAAATCGTAATATAAGAGAATTTATAATCAAAAATGGAATTGATACCAATATGGCGTAAAAAAACGGGCTTGTTAAAGCCAAATCCGAAAAATTGATAATTCCCAAAGTAAAAACGGCAACAATTCCTATAAACAAGGAGTTAAAAAACCAACAAATAAGAAATATTCCAAATGACCAGAGAAGTCCTTTTATTAAACCTTTCTTATTTGAAACTAATTTATTGTCCTCCATATTTTTTTGTTAGTTATTATAAGTTTTTTTCAAAATAAGGCAATCTGATTTTAATTGTTTTAGGCTATTGTTAATAATCGTATCATTTGATTTATCTTGAGTAGGGTTAACATCAGGTATTTTTGAACACAAAGTTGGGTCTTGTAGAACTACGATGACCTGCTGATAACATCCATATCTTCCAGTATACCAACTGTAAAATGGTATATTATCACAAAGAGAAATATCTTTATTTTTTAATGCGAAATGTTGATAACACGCTGTCTTATCTCCATAAGTTTGAGCATCGTCACCGCCATTTATTTTGTCACAATAAGACTTTTCTGCCTTAATTGAAGCATAAGCATAACATTTATTTTTCCAGTCAACAGAGGTAATTTTTTCACATATTGAAATATCACCTTGTGCTGTTGCATAGTTATAATAGCAACCGTCTTTGTAGTCGCCGAGCTTTTCACAACCCGAAGAATCGCCAATATTATTAGCCACACGAAGTCCGCCAACAACAGCATATGCGAACACCGTTACAATCGCTAATAATATTAAACCGAAAAAAGCAATGATATATTTTTTAAATGGCGACCATTTTGTCAAAATTGGTATTTTTGAAATGAAATGCAGCACCAATGTTATAACCGCCACCGAAACAAAAAACGGAATCGCTGATTTAAAAACAGGATTCAATGAAGCTAAATAGCCGCTTATTGGTAAAGAAACTAACGCAGATAAAAATATCCTAATAAACCATTGAAAAAACTGGCTCATAAAATATGAATAAAATTATTATTAATTTATAATACACTATTTTTCTATTTTTGGGTAGTTTTTAGCTGCCGAGTTACCAACTGGGTCGCTCTGGACTCATAGGCAGGGTTGCGTCATTCCTTTGTATTGAGGGGTCGACAATTACTAACAATTAACAAAAAAACTATGCAACAAACAATACAAAATAAAGATAGGGTTTCTGTAGTAGCTCCGCCAGTTCGATATTGCCTCTACGCTCGCAAAAGCATGGAGGCCGAAGATCAGCAAGCACTTTCTATAGAATCCCAGGTCAAAGAAATGTTGGCATTAGCGGAACGTGAACATTTAATTGTGGCAGATATTAAGCGCGAAGCCCACTCTTCTAAGGAAGTTGGACAAAGAGCCGTATTTAACCAAATGGTTGCCGAAGTTCGTGAGAAAAAATATAATGGAATTTTAACATGGGCTCCGGACAGGTTATCAAGGAATGCCGGCGATTTGGGTTCAATCGTGGATTTAATGGACCAGAAATTACTGGTGGACATACGAACTTACGGACAAAGATTCGCAAATAACCCAAATGAAAAGTTTCTGCTAATGATTCTCGGAAGCCAAGCGAAGCTCGAGAATGACAACAAGGCAGTCAATGTAAAACGCGGACTCAAGACCAGATGTGAAATGGGCTATCGCCCAACAATGGCTCCGACTGGCTATCTTAACGAAAAAAATGTTGATAAAAAATGCCAAGTTAGATTAGACCCTAAGCGAGCTCCAATAGTCAAACAGATATTTGAGAAGGCCGGAAATCAACAATGGTCTGGCCGTAAAATCTATCGCTGGTTGAAAGATATTAATTTCAAAACTAAAAATGATATGCCCTTGGCGTTAGGAAATATTTATCTGCTCCTCCGCAATACTTTTTACTACGGCGAGTTTGAATATCCCGTCGGCAGTGGTAGTTGGTATCAAGGAAAACACATTCCAATTATTACAAAAGAATTATTTGATAAAGTTCAAACTCATTTAAACGATAATTTTATTCCAAAAACCGAGAGTAAAGAATTTGCATTCACAAAACTGATACGATGCGGATATTGTGGCTCGAGTATAACTGCCGACGAAAAATTCAAAAAATTAAAAGATGGTGGAGTAAATCGGCACGTCTACTATTTCTGCACACGAGGTAAAAATATCGACTGTAAGAATCCACCAATCAATGAGCAGGGATTGATCGCTGAGCTAATTGAATTAATAGACAAAGTAGACATTGATGAACTTGGAGTAAAGGGGAAAATCGAGCAAGAGATTGCCAGATTTAATAAATTCAGAATCGGGGTTCTCGGACATAAAAAGGATTCTCGCAACGCAGAAATTGACATCAAAAATTACGCAAAATACTTGCTGGCCGAAGGAACGATCTATGAAAAACGCGAACTGCTATCTTATCTTAAAAGCCAGTTAACACTCAAAGACAAAAAGATAATTTTGGAATAGCTGGCAAACTAAAAAATCGCCGAAAAAATTGGCGATTTTAGTTTGCTTTTTTGAGCCACGCCTCCAGGTCACCTGACTTAGCATGTGTTTGTGCCCTCAACAGGACTCGAACCTGTAACCAATTCCTTAAGAGGGAACTGCTCTACCAATTGAGCTATGAGGGCGATGTTATTGATATTATAACTTTTACTTTTTAACTGCAAGTGCAATCTGGATATGGCGCTTGAGTCTGGACGTTACTGTCGCATGGTTCACAAATACCAGTTGCTGTTGTTCCACCAGTTCCTGTTGTTCCACCAGTTCCTGTTGTTCCACCAGTTCCTGTTGTTCCACCAGTTCCTGTTGTTCCACCAGTTCCTGTTGTTCCACCAGTTCCTGTTGTTCCACAATTTAACTGTAAATTTGACCAATTGTTTGCATTTGAATATCCGACGGCGTGGAGAACGAAGTCAATAATAAGAAAAGATAAAAAGACCAAAACAATTCCAATTCCGGCCGACCAAAGAATTTTTCTTCCAAGCCCGCTTAGAGTGGGGTTTCCCGCAGATACCAATATGCAAATTCCCCCAATTGTAAATGCTAATATGGCTAATGGTGTGGCTATATCCTGAACAATAAAATTATAAATATTTACTAGCATCTGGAAAAAACTGCAAATTGTGCAATCTGGTCCATTGCATGGAACAATCGAAGCGTTTGCCAAAACCGGGACAAAAATTATTAATAACAAACAAAATACTGTCACCGCTAAAAATATTTTTTTTGAATTCATAAAATTAAGATAAGAATAAATTACTAAATTATACCATAAAAACAATAAGAGCAAAATGTAAAGTTGATTTTATCAAATTTTGTGGTAGAATTTAGCAAATGCCCTCGTGGTGAAACTGGATATCATAACTGGCTTCGAACCAGTCGTTCTGGGTTCAAATCCTGGCGAGGGCACATACAAAATGACAATACCAAAAGAGGTAAAAACCATAATTTTAAAATTAGAGGAAGCGGGATTTGAGGCGTATGTTGTTGGCGGAAGCGTGCGCGATTTTTTGCTTGCCCAGAGCGGAGTCGAAGGGCTGGAGCCCAAAGACTGGGACATAACCACAAATGCAAAGCCCGAAGAAATTCAAAAACTTTTTCCAGACAGCTTTTATGAAAATAATTTTTTGACGGTTTCGGTTTTAACCGGAAGCAAAATTGAAAATTTGCAAGAAATTGAAGTTACGGCTTACCGATTGGAAACAAAATATTCAGACAGGCGCCATCCCGATAATGTAAAATATGCCCAAAAACTTCAGGACGATTTGTCACGCCGAGATTTTACCGTGAATGCAATGGCTATGAGCGAAAAAAAAGAAATAATCGATTTGTTTGGCGGAAAAGAAGATTTGAAAAATAAAATAATTAAAACTGTTGGAAACGCGGAAGAAAGATTTGGCGAAGACGCTTTAAGAATGTTAAGGGCTGTGAGATTTGCAACAACGCTTGGTTTTGCTATAGAAGAAAAAACCGCCGAAGCAATTAAAAAAAATAGCAATTGGCTGGAAGCTGTTTCAAAAGAAAGAATTCGTGATGAGTTTGTAAAAATAATTATGGCCGATAACGCGGCTAAGGGAATTGAATTGCTTCGCGAATTAAATTTATTAAAATATATTATTCCCGAATTGTTGGAAAATTATGGTGTGACTCAAAGCAAGCATCACATTTATGATTGCTACACCCACGCAATAAAAGCATTGGAATTTTGCGCAAAGAAAAAACTGGGTTTGGATGTGCGACTGGCTTCCCTTCTCCACGACATTGGAAAGCCAAGAACGAAATCGGGACAAGGCGATGATGCCACTTTTTACAATCACGAAATTGTGGGAGCCAGAATGGTTTTTCATATTTTAACCGATTTAAAGTTTTCCAAAAAAGAAATTGAAAAAATCACAAAATTGGTGAGGTTTCACTTGTTCTATTACAATGTTGACGAAGTCAAAGATGCTTCTGTAAGAAGATTGGTAAAAAATGTCGGGCCGGAGAACATGGAAGAATTGTTGCAGGTAAGACAGGCAGACAGAATTGGAAGTGGCGTGCCAAAAGCCGAGCCATATAAATTGCGCCACCTAAAATATTTGATTGAAAAAGTTTCCAAAGATCCAATTTCGGTAAAAATGTTAAAAATTAACGGAGCCGATTTAATGGAAATTTTAGCCGAAAAACCCGGCCCAAAAATTGGCCAAATTTTAGACGCACTTTTAGGGGTTGTTTTGGATGATCCCAAAAAAAACAACAAAAAATATTTAGAAACCGAAGCCAAAAAATTCGCAAAACTTCCCGAAAATCATTTAAAAGAATTAGCCGAAAGGAGTAAAGAAGAAAAAGCGGAAGTCCAAAACCAAGAAAATAAAATTGTGAAAGATAAATATTGGGTAAAGTAGCGCTCGGCAATCAGTTTCTCTCGACACGCGTCACTTCGTGTACGCAACGCCTCGAAAAACTAATTGCCTCGCTGGAAAATAAAGACGGGGCGTAGTATAGCAGTAGTATGCAGACTTCGGGAGTCTGTGGCCCGAGTGCGAATCTCGGCGCCCCGACATTTTAGAAATTCATTTATATTGAAAATTAAAAATTTCAGTTTTACGAAAGTAAAATCTGGCTTGGGCCCATAGTAAAACGGCATTACGCGTCATTCGCATTGACGAGGTCCGGGTTCAATTCCCGGTGGGTCCACCAAATGCAAAATGCGTTGGAGTTAATTTATCAAAAAATTATTGCAGAAAAGAGAGAGGCAGATTTTGCTGTTTTTGATTTTGATAATACTTGTATCGTGGGCGATATCGCAGAATGTATAGATTTATTGTTCTATTGTATAGATTTAAAATTTATGCTATAAATATAATATGACAGAAGAAAATGAAAAATTATTATCGATAAGTGAGGCGGCAGAATTACTGGGAGTTTCTGTTATGACTTTAAGGCGCTGGGACGAAAGCGGTCGGCTGGTTTCGATTAGGAAAAAAGAAGGAGGAAACCGTTATTATAGGAAAATAGATATAGAAAATTTTATGAACGATTTGTTGCAAATCGCAAAAGATTGGGTTTTAAATGCCACAGATTTGCCGGAAAATTTTTATTGCCAGAACAGCGCAATTTTTCAGTCGCGACTTGCAAAAATGGAAAATTTAATGTTGCAGAATAAAATTTCAGAAGATTTTGCTTCTCGAGTTGTTTCAATTATCGGAGAAATCGGAAATAATTCCTTTGATCACAATTTAGCCCAATGGCCTGATATTCCGGGAATTTTATTTGCGTATGACTTAAATAAAAAACAAATTATTTTGGCCGATAGGGGTTTGGGAATTTTTAAAACTTTAAAAAGGGTAAAGCCCGAGATTGAAAATGATGAGCAAGCTTTGATGGTTGCTTTTACAGAAATTATTTCCGGCAGAGCTCCCGAAGAAAGGGGAAATGGGTTAAAGTACGTAAAATTCATAATTTCTAAAAACCAGATAAATTTATTTTTTCAAACAGGAGAAGCCATATTAATTTTAAATGCCAATAGTTCAAAGTTGGAAATATCAAAAGCAAAAGATAATTTTCACGGATGTTTGGCTGTAATAAAATGGTAATTGAATTAAAAAAAATTGGAGCAACTTTAATTTCTAGACAAACAGGCAAAGAAGCGTTTTTAGCGATACAACCAATTTTACAAAATATAAAAAATGATGAAAAAGTTGAAATTGATTTTGAGGGTGTGATGACTTTTTCTCCTTCATGGGGTGCCGAATTTTTAATGCCGCTATTTAAAAAATACGGTGAAAACTTGATATTAAAAAATACACATAATGGTTCGGTGCAATCAACTTTGGAATTTTTGGAACAAATTGAAAATATAAAATTTAATAAAATTTAATAAAATTTAATAAATGGATTTTTTTCCGGGGGAACTGTTTTATAAACCTAAAGTATTGGATGATAAAGTTTCGGCGGGGACTTATTTGTTTTTTGATACGGAAACAACGGGACTCCCCCGCAACTGGAATGCCCCCGTTAGCGATTTGAATAACTGGCCACGGCTGGTGCAAATTGCTTGGATTTTTTATAAAGACGGAAAAAAAGTTGAAAGCAAAAATTATATAATTCGGCCGGAGGGATTTTTTATTCCGGCTGAAACTTCAAATATTCATGGCATCACAAACGAAAGGGCTCAACGCGAAGGGGTGGCTTTAATTATGGCGTTAAGCGAATTTAGAAATATGGTGGAACAATCAGATTTTTTGGTGGCGCACAATATGAGCTTTGACGAAAAAATTATTGGAGCTGAATTTTTGCGAAGTGGCTTTTCAAATATTATTGCCGTAAAAAAGAAAATTTGTACAAAAGATGAAAGCGTAAATTTTTGTGCCATTCCCGGCGTAAACGGAAAAGACGGTTTTAAGTGGCCAAAACTTTCCGAGCTTCATTTAAAATTATTCAACACAGACTTCGCCGATTCCCACAACGCCGAAGCCGACATAAATGCCACCGCCAAATGTTTTTGGGAATTAAAAAGACGCGGAGTAATATAAATTTATGATTAAAGCAATAATTTTTGATTTTGACGGGCCTATTGTTACAAGAAATCATAAGGAAATATATAAAAAGCATGAAGCTATTCATTTAAACGTAAAATCCGAGGAAGCAATATTCATTGACGACAAAGAAAGAAACACCAAAGCCGCCGAAGCACTTGGTATAAAAAGCATCATATTTAAAAATTTTGACCAATTTAAAAAAGATTTGGAAAAATTGATTCTAATGACCCTAAGCAATATATTCAAAGAATGAAGCAGAGGGATGTAGAACTTGATAAAGGGTGGATACAAATTGTACATACCCTTGAAGTTTTAACACAAGGTGGAAAGTAAAAAATGCTTTGCTCTAACACAGAAGGAATCTTTCGTATAATTCAATCTATACCCTCAATTGTTTCCAAAAATAATTATTTAAAAAATCCGCAGAATAAAAAACTAATTGGCAAATAATCTATGGCAAAAGAAAAAACAGAAAAACAGAAAATACAAAAAAATATTATTTATCCGAAAGTCGTACTGAAAGATGTTTTGGGGGCTTTTTGGGCGGGAATGAAACCGAAAAAGTGGGCGCTTTTTTTGATGGTTGCTTCAATGGTTGTTGCGAGCGCCATGACAATTATTGTGCCTCTTTTTTATAAACAATTTTTTGATGCGATTGTTGCTCCGGGCGATAAAGGAGCAATTGCCAATAATCTAATTTTTATAATTACCGAAATTTTGGCGCTAAACGTTGTTGTTTGGGTCGGATACAGGGTGGCAACTTGGGCGAACAACGATTTTCAGCCGGCCGTTATAGCCAATTTAAAACAGCAATCTTATGATTATTTGATGCAACATTCGTATAGTTTTTTTGCCAACAGTTTTGCGGGCTCTTTGGTGCAAAGGGTAAACCGTTTTGCCAGGGCTTTTGAGACTCTGTGTGACAGAATAATTTGGGATGTTTTACCGTTGATAATAAGGGTGGCATCGGTGCTTGTTGTGGTTTATTTTATAAACCAATGGATAGCGCTGATTATTTTTATCTGGGTGGCAGTGTTTATGCTGTTTAATGTTGTTTTTTCGCGCTGGAAGCTTAAGTTTGATATTAAAGTTGCCGAAATTGATTCTAAAACAACAGGATATTTGGCCGATACAATTGGAAATCAAAACAATGTTCAGCTTTTTAACGGATATAATTTTGAGTCTAAGGGTTATAAGTGCATCACGAACGAGCAGGCGAAGGTTACAAAACTCGCGTGGAATTTAGACTCTATAATGGAAGCGGCACAAGCTTTTTTGGGTTTTGCAATACAATTTATTTTATTTTATTACGCCATAAAATACTGGCAGCAAGGATTGGTTACGGTTGGAGTTTTTGTGCTTTTAGAATTTTACATTATAAGTTTAATAGACCAGCTTTGGGGATTTACCCGTGTGATAAGATATGCCTATCAGTCTTATGCCGATGCCAAAGAAATGGTGGAAATTATCAAACTTCCCCATGAGATCAAAGATATTTCCGGAGCAAAAGAACTTGATGTGCGGGCTGGAGAAATTAAATTTAAAGATTTAACTTTTAGTTTTAATAAAGATAGAAAAGTTTTAAGTGATATAAATTTGATAATTAAGTCCGGAGAAAAGGTGGCTTTAATTGGGCCGTCGGGAGCAGGGAAAACAACTTTTGTGAGATTGCTTTTAAGATTGTATTCTGTGACTTCGGGAGAGATTTTAATTGACGGGCAGGATATTTCAAGAATATCTCAAGAAAGTTTGAGAAAAAATATTTCAATGGTGCCACAAGACCCAATTTTGTTTCACCGCACGCTGGCAGAAAATATTTCTTATGGAAAACGTGGAGCAACAAAAAAAGAAATTGAAAACGCCGCCAAGCTGGCGCACTGTGATGAGTTTATAAAAGACCTGCCACAGGGTTTGGACACCTTTGTTGGTGAACGTGGAATAAAATTGTCCGGCGGAGAAAGACAGCGCGTGGCGATTGCCAGAGCTATTTTAAAAAATGCCCCAATTTTAGTTTTAGATGAGGCAACCTCAAGCTTGGATTCAAATTCAGAAATGTTAATTCAAGATGCTTTAAATAATTTAATGAAGGATAAAACCGTAATTGTAATTGCCCACCGCCTGTCTACAATACAAAAGATGGACAGAATAATTGTTGTTGACGATGGAAAAATTATTGAACAAGGAAGCCATCAAGAATTATTAAAAAATGAATATAGCCTTTATAAAAAACTTTGGGAACTGCAGGCGGGAGGATTTTTAAAATCCGAAAGCGACGAGCCCGAAGAGGAATCAGAAGAAAATGAAGATGAGGGCGATGAAGAATATGAAGGTAATGCA
>Ga0209083_1003317_pt1 | contig 13671 bp, 13 predicted proteins | sample AM7aDNAmetaG_FD_184132 | JGI IMG/M metagenome (GOLD analysis project Ga0209083, IMG submission 184132) | Freshwater microbial communities from Finland to study Microbial Dark Matter (Phase II) - AM7a DNA metaG (SPAdes) (version 3) | ecosystem: Environmental > Aquatic > Freshwater > Lake ...
TCTGATCCAGGTCTTCAGGTGTATGGGGCTCAAGGGTGATGCTGGGATGAAGGGCGCATTGGGAAAGCGCCGTAAAAAGCTCCTCCCATGGAAATGAGCCCAGGCCGAGACCTAAATGCTGGTCAGAGATGCCCTCATTGTCGTGCAGATGCAGGTGGCGTATGGAGCCCCGCAGCTGCTGCACCCAGTGCTGCAGAGTGCCCGAAGCATGCCCGCCGGAAAAACTGTGCCAGTGCCCCGTGTCAAAACACATGCCGGCAGCATGGCCGGAAAGCCCCTCTAAAAGATCCGTAAGCGGCCCCGGGCTTTTCTCAAAAACATTTTCAAGAAACAGGGGCGGGTGCCCGGGCCAGTTGTCCATAAAGCCTGCCCATGTTGCACAAGCGCGGCTCAGCCATTTTTCATAAAGCTCTGCATACAAAAAGGTAAAGCCTGCATGGCCCACAAGGTGGACGGGCTCATATATCCGGGCGATTTTTTGTACTGACTCAAGCCGGCGGCGGGTTGCATCAAGGATGAAATCATCAATGCTGCCGGGCTGAAGATCAAAAAAAGGAAGGTGGATTGAGCAGGGCAGGCCCGCGGATTTAAGCTGCGCGGCAATTTCGCGGTGCCAGGACTCTTCAACCTCTGACATGATTATGGTATCGATCCCCAGCTCGGGGGCAAGCCGTCGCTCAAGAAACCGGTTCAGATACCACCGGTCATTGGCAATATAGCGAAGGGGAAGGTTGACAAAAAATGGCTGCATGGCTGTTTAGTGCTTCTGAACGTCTTTTACGCGGGCCTTGAGCTTTTCAAGGCACTTGTAGGGTACATTAAGGCCGCCCTTGCCGATTCCCAGACTGATGCCCTTGATATTCTGGCCGTGAAAGTCGCTGCCGCCGGTAATGACGAGATTATGCTTTTCAGCAAGGTCTTTATAAAGACGCACCTGTGTCGGGCTGTGTTCCGAATAGTAAACTTCGATGCCCATGAGGCCCCAGCCCGCCATGTCGGCAACAATATTTTCAAGCTCGGCGGTGGTTTTATATTTGAGGGTAAAGGGATGACCAAGCACGGGGATGCCGCCTGCCTGTCTGATATGGGCTATGGCATCGACGGGCGCAAAGCGGAACTTATCGGTATAGGCGGGCGCGCCTTTGCCAAGGTATCTTTCAAATGCCTCATGGGGCGTTTTTATATACCCTTTTTTCAGCAGCACCTGGGCAAAATGTGGCCGGCCCACCTGGCCTGTTTCTGCTTCCACAACCACTTCTTCAAGCGTAATGTCAAGGCCAAGAGCCTGGAGCTTTTTTATGATGGTCGGGTTGCGCTCATTGCGGGCTTTTTGAAGAATGGAAATATTATCCAGAAATGCCCTGTTGGTAAAATCGACATAATAGCCCAGGATATGCAGCGTACTTTCCGGGAACTCAGCGCTGATCTCAATGCCCGGCACTATTTCTATGCCCTCATGCTTTCCGGCGTCAAGGGCCTCTTCCAGCCCCTCGACCGTGTCGTGATCGGTAAGAGCAAGGGCTTCAAGGCGCATCTCTTTTGCATGGCGCACAAGGGCCGCGGGTGACATGGTGCCGTCTGAAGCCGTGGAATGGGTATGAAGATCGATCATAAAAAAAGTTCCATTGGTTAAATTCGTTGGATTGGTTTCATTCGTTACATTAGTTAGATTGGTTTAATTGGTTAAGCTAGTTGAATTGGTTAGATTGACTTCATTGGTTTGCAGACAAATATAATTATTGAACGAATTAAACCAATGCAACCAACAGAACTAATCAAACCAATACAACAGGCCTTTATAAGTAGCCCAGATCTTCGAGCCGCTTACGGATTTTTTCTTCTTCAGCCGCTGAATAGACAGGCTCATCACCGGCAGCCGCCGGTATGACGCCGTTTTTTTCAAGTGCCTGTAAGATCTCCTGCGCCGATGCTCCGGTGCTCAAATCGGTTATAACACATACTGCCCCGCATACTCTTTTTTTTAATTCGGCGGTCAGCAGCCCTGCTACTTCAGCCTGCTGCTGCGGCGCCATACCCGTAAGAACGACGCCGATATTTGTTGTGCCCATGTTTTTCAGCCTCCCTGATTACTGAATCGCTTTTCCTTCCATGTCGGCAGGCACCGCCAGCCCTAAAAGTTTCAGCACCGTCGGAGCAATATCGGCAATATTCAGGCCGTCGCGCTTTACGGGCGAACCGGTCTGCTGCTGCGGGTCATGCATAATAAAAATGCCGTCCTGAGCGTGATTGGCGTCGTCAGGGCCCATATCGTTTTCAAAGGTGTAAATGACCCCCAGGCCGATGCTGCCGATGGAGCGCCACGCCAGATTACCGAAATAGGCAATCAGGTCGGGCGGTACGCCGTTGATATGGGCGTAGATATCCTGCGGCCGGAAGACCCTGGTTCCGATAAGCCGGCCGTTTTCATCGCATGTTGCTTCAAGTTTTTCAATGAGCTCAGTTCGCACGCGCTCATAATCCCCGGGTTCAATAGAGCCCTGCGGCTCGCGGCCCTTCACGTTAAGAAAAAGTCTCGAATAATAGCCGCCTTCACCCCACGCCATGGTGTTCGGCCAGTCCATTTTAACCTTGCCGATGGGCAGGGGCTTTGCCGGCTTTTCGGCAATGGCGAGGTAGCCCTCGCGCATGAGCCATTCATTGATGCAGAAGCCGCCCTTCATGGTGCGCGCCCCATGGTCCGAGACGATTAACACGGCTGTGCTTTCGTCCACCGCCGTGAGCAACCCGGCGATTTGATCATCGACAAATTTATAATAGTCGAAGATGGCGCTTTCGAATTTCGAGCCGGCTTCGTACTTGGGGTGCTCGGGGTCCATATATTTCCAGAACCCGTGATGCATGCGGTCAATGCCCATCTCGACCATCATGGCAAAATCCCATGGCCTGGTCTGCAGAAAATGCTTGAAGAGGCTGAACCGTTTTTCGGTCATTTCATAAATCTGGGACAGTATCTGCTCTTTATTCTCGGTGCGGTAGTCGTCAACGTCGAGCATGTAGTCGCCGACCCGGGCCTTGATCTCCGCGGCAAGCTCACGGGGATATGTGTACTGGCAGGAGGTGTCAGGCGTCAGGAAACAGGTGACCATGAGGCCGTTGACCGGCGTCGGGGGATATGTCTGCGGCACCCCCACGAGTATTACCTTTTTATCTGCCCGCGAGAGTATATCCCACACCCGGTCATCCTTGATGGCCCGCGAGGTGGCAAATGCCATGCCTTCATAGGAATGGTCGCAGCGGTTGCGGAAGCCGTAGCACCCCAGTGTGCCCGGGCTTTTGCCCGACATCATACACGACCATGCCGGCACGGTGATGGGCGGCACACAGCTTCTGAGCAGGCCGTATGAGCCCCGGTTCATAAGCGATGCAATGGCCGGAAGCTGCGCTGCCCACTTGTCAAAAACAAGCTGCGGCGTAGCGCAGTCAAGGCCGATAATCAGTACTTTTTTTTGGGACACGGGGATGCTTTCCGGCATAAACATTACTATTGGATTTTGGATTTATGAATTTTTTATTTTTTAAAACCGCAATCCGCGATAAAAAAGTTTTATCCGGCGCCCGCATGTCTGTATTTTCTGCTGCCAGCTCTGGGCAGGCACGGGGGCCTGCCCCTACATGGTTTTTTTAATTTTGAATCTTGAATCTCTTCATTGCGCAATCCAAAATATACCAGCTACCACGGCCTGAATATAATGCCCTTGTCCTGCAGGTAGGACTTGAGGATATCCACTGATTCGGTCACATTGTCTGGCTGCGGCAGGCGCAGATCATAGGCGATATCTGTGGTGATAGTATCCCCAACCCAAACCGTTTCTATCTTGTCCGGGCTTACGGTGGTCTTCATGATCTCAAGGTCATCCTGCGTGAGCTCGGCTGCCGTCACCAGCAGAATAATGCCTGCGTCAAGTAGAATATTGGCCACCTCGGCAAGCCGGCGCATATGCTCCTGCCGCTGGCTGCCCTCGCGGCCCTTGATGTCTGCGTCGATGCCGTAGAGCACACTGCCGATACCCAGGAAATACACGATCTTGCCGTCTTCAAACAGCTTGTCTTCAAGCTGCTTGGCGATGGCCTTGCGGTCGGCCTTTTTTTCTCCGGTCAGCAGCAGCAGCGTTGACTTCTGGTTGTACTTCTCGGCCCGCTTTTCCGGGGCGATGATGCTTTTCTCCCACTTGTAGTTTCTGAGCATCACCGTGTTTCGCAGCCAGCTTTGCTTGTCTTCCAAGGCTTCGGCGATAATGCCGCCGCCGCGAATTTCATAATTGTCAACGATCACGAACCTGCCCGTACCGGCAACATCCGAAGTGGGGTCGAAGGCTATGGCCTTGTTGAGCTTTAGAACACATTCGGCAACATCGTGCCGCTCGATCTGGTTCTTGCTCGACTGGGCATTCAGGTCCGAGGCGTCTATGACACGGGTTACCTCTTCAAGCCGAGCCGAAACACGGGTGGTTCCGAGTTTAAAAATATAATCCTTTTTCTGCACCAGGGGATCACGCCCGAGCCAGAACAGGTTGACGCGCAGCCGGGAGGAAACCTGCGGAGGCCGCTGCGAGCTTCTGACCGCCAGCTCGCCCCGCGTGATATAGAGCTGCTCCTCAAGGGTAAACCCGGCGGCAGAGCCGCAGCTTGCCTCGGTTCTTTCGGGTGAGTTGAACCACTCAATTGTCTTTACCTTGCTTTTTTTACCTGAGGGATAGAACACGACCTCATCGCCCACCCTGACCGAGCCGGTATCGATAGTGCCGGCAATGATTCTGCGGTTGTCGCCGAACCGGGTAAACTTATACACGTCCTGCACCGGCATGCGGAAAGGCTGGTCGCTCGGGGGGGGCTCTTTCTCGAAGGCGTCCAGCATCTCAAGCACGCTTTTGCCCGTATACCACGGCATGGACCGGGCTGCGGGTGTAGCGATATTGTCTCCCTGCATGGCGCTCACCGGGATAAAGCAGGCCGGGGTGATATTGATCTCCCGGAGAAATGCCGTGTATTCAGAGACGATTGCCTCAAAGGTTGCCTGCCCGTAGCCCATAAGATCCATCTTGTTCACAAGCACCGCTATCTGTTTGATGCCGAGCATGGACATCATATAGCCATGGCGCCGCGAGTTCTCCCGCACGCCTTCCTCAGCGTCGATAACCAGCAGGGCCGCTTCGGCCCGCGAGGCACCCGTGACCATGTTCTTCAAAAATTCAATATGGCCGGGAGCATCAAGAATAATGTAATTACGCTTGGCCGTTTTAAAAAATACGCGGGCCGTATCGATCGTGATGCCCTGAGACTGCTCATCCTTCAAAGCGTCTATGAGAAAAGCATACTCGAAGGGCTTCGAGTTGCGGCGGCAGTTTTCCTGCACCTGGGCAAGCTTGCCCTCGGGCAGAGAGCCTGTGTCGGCAAGCAGCCGCCCGATGACGGTGCTTTTGCCGTGGTCCACATGCCCGGCAATTACTATATTCATTTTCTGCTTTTCAAGTTGCTCTGTCATTTTCCGTTCCTGCTCATAAGATCGATTATATTTTTAATTCCGCAATGAACAGACTGAAGCCTTTTAGGCTGTAGGCTGTCAGGGTTTTAAAATGCATAGTGATGATTTCAACTCCAAAGTCCGAACTCAGGGCAGGCACGGAGGCCTTCCCCTACAGCTTCTCCGGGCGTATGCCCTGCGCCCCTTCGATTTAAATTTTCCGTTTTTAACCTTGAACTCTTTACCCCCTTCTCACATATACCCGTCGCGGCGCAGCGTCTCAAGGCCTCCGCCATCGTCCTTGTCCTGGGCGCGGCCCGAGCGTTCGGCAATGTTTTTGAGGCCCCCGCTTTTCAGCTCCTCAATGATCTCCTGCACATTGCGCGACGGAGACTCTATGGGCGTCGTGCACGGATAGCACCCCAGCGACCGGTACCGCTTGCCGTCGCCCTGGTTATAGTACAGCGAAACCGTGGGGATATTTTCACGCTCAATGTATTCCCAGATATTCAGCTCTGTCCAGTCAAGCAGGGGATGTATGCGCAAATGCGTGCCCGGCGGAAAGTCGGTTTTAAACTGGTTCCAGAATTCGGGAGGCTGGTCCCCAAGGTCCCAGATATTCTCTCTGTCGCGCGGGGAAAAATACCGCTCCTTTGACCGCGACCCTTCCTCATCGGCCCTGACGCCAACGATGACGCCCGTATAAGGCTCCGTGTTTTTATACACCTCATACTTTCCGGTTTTATGGTTCAAAACATACCGGAGCCATTTTCCGCTCAGGGTATTGGTAAGCGCTGTTGTCTTCAGGTTGCGGCAGCAGGCTATTCTGTCAACATTGCCGTCGGGGAAAGTCTGCTTCTCACGCAGGGCCTCTTCGTTCATGCCATACACCATCTCAAGGCCCCACTCCATGGCAAGCCGGTCGCGGTACTCAATCATCTCAGGTATTTTAAAATTGGTATCGATATGCACCAGCGGAAACGGCACGTGGCCGTAAAAAGCCTTGCGCGCCAGCCACAAAAGCACCGTGCTGTCCTTGCCTATCGACCACAGCATCCCCAGATTCTTGAAGCTCGCGTAAGCCTCACGAAGTATGTGAACGCTCAGGCTCTCCAATTGGTCAAGATGGTCCATAAGTTCTCCCGTTTTCAATATTTGTCCAAAAAACGTTTTGTAAAGGCGATATCGCGCTCAATCTGTTTTACCAGCGCATAAACATCGCTGAATTTTTTTTCACCGCGGATTCGCTTTATAAACTGAATCGTAATGTCCCTGCCGTACAGATCCCGGCTGAAATCAAAAAGGTGCGCCTCGATCGTCAGCCTGTCATTATCGAAGGTGGGGTTGTACCCGACGTTCACGATACCATCAAACACGCCATAGGGTGTTTGGGTGCGGATTGCATAAACGCCGTTTTTCGGTATGAGGCTCTTTCCCGGGCTGAGATTTGCCGTGGGAAAGCCAATGCGCCGCAGCCGGCCATGCACCACTTTACCCGAAAGACTGTAGGGCCTGCCGAGCAGCTTATCGGCAAGGGAGACCTTTCCCATGGTGATGAGGCGCCGCACGGTCGTGCTGCGGACGGGAATATTCTTAATGGTGATATTGTCGATTACCTGCACCTTGAAGTGAAATATGGCACCCATCTTTTGCAGCAGTTCGATTGACCCCTTGCGGTTTTTGCCGAAGGCGTAGTCGTGGCCGATAATGATTTCCCGGGGATGGATCCGGTCGACAATAATGTTTTTGATAAACTCCTCCGGCGGCTGTTCGGCAAACTGCCGGGTGAAGTTTTCGCAGACAAGGAAGTCTATGCCCAAGCATTCTATCAAGCGGACCTTTTCCTCGCAAGTGGAGATACTCTGGGGCTCGGCCTCGGGCCTGACAACTTTCAGCGGATGGGGATGAAATGTGAAGACGACCGCGACACCGTCAAGGGCGCGCGCCCGCTGTATGGCCTTTTTTAATATTTTTTGATGGCCAAGATGCACGCCATCGAAGTTGCCGATGGTGACAACGGGGTTTTTCAAACCCAGCGACTTTGCCTCTCTGCTGCCTTTTAGTATCTGCATGAACCGTATCAATCAGGGGATGATGACCAGCTTTGCCGTTGCCTGGGCAACCACCGTACCGTCTTCACGGCTGGCCACGGCGCTGGCATAAATGATCTTTTTTTTTATATCTTCTAGAACAGCCCGGCACCGAAGCGGTTCCAGGACTTTTGCGGGGTTTTTAAGCTTTGCGTTTATTTCGCCGGTGACCACGGCAAACCCTTTATGCACTGCCGCCTTGGCCATAACCTCGTCGAGCACTGCAATGATAATGCCGCCGTGTACAATGCCCTGCCACCCCTGGTATTTCTCCTCGGGCAGAAAAGTCGTTTCGGCGCTCAGTCCGTCGCTCCCATAGCTGAACTCAAGGTGCAAGCCGCAGGCATTGTCCCTGCCGCAGACAAAACAGCGGCCGTCACTTCTGAGCATGTATGCAGCCTTTTCTTTTTAAGGGCTTTTCAAGCTTGACAAGCAAAGACATTTATTGTAAATGAAACAACATTGAATTGCAAACACTTATGCATCTGCAGGCCTGACTGAAAAGGCAAAACCAATACGAGTGCCGAAGTGGTGGAATTGGTAGACACGCAAGGTTCAGGACCTTGTGGTGGCAACACCGTGGGGGTTCGAGTCCCTTCTTCGGCACCAATTTTTGAAAAAGCCTGTGACTTTAATTAGTTGCAGGCTTCTTCTTTTTCCATATGCGAAAATATGCGGTTTTCGCCAGGATTTGGTACAGAACCGAGCAAGGCTTCTTCAAGTCCTTTCCTACCTTCACCCGGTACCCAGTGACCATAAGTATCCACCGTTATTCCAATAGAACTATGGCCAAGCTGTTTCTGCACGTATGCCGGACTCTGATGCGCCATGAGAAGGGTCGTGGCGTAGGTGTGGCGCAGGTCGTGCGGATTGCGTTGCCGCAGACCCGCCTTTTTGCAGATTCTTTTCATGAGGCCTTGGACTTTTCTTTGACTATACGGCCATCCATTTGGTTCTGCAGGATCAGAAAACAGCAGATCAACTTCCTCTCCAGAACCTTTTTCCAGCCGCCCTTTCCTGAGATACAAGGCGTACTCCTTCAGTTCATCAACTAGAAACGCCGGTAAATCAACGATCCTCTTTTTGCCGGATTTGGGCTTGCCGCACCGGTAGTTTTTGAAGCTTTCGGAAACATGATACGTCAACTTATGAGTATCCATATGCCTTAATCTCATCGCCAAAGCTTCTCCAAGACGGCATCCTGAAAAAATCATCATCTTGAAAAGCATCTGTTCGGGCCATGTACAGCATTTGGCAAGGCTTTTAAGAAATCTTTGCCGCTCCTCATGGTCAAGCGGGTCAGCTTCTTTCTGACAGCGTTTTTTATGAGGGGGAAGAATCTTTCTTAAAATCCCTTTTGTCGGATTTACTGAAATCAAGCGGTCGTCAATTGCTTCGTCTAGGATTGAACTCACAATACTCTGTGCAGCTTCAACCGTTGCCGCTGATCGGGTTTTAAATAAAGTCCCATAAAATCGCTTCAGCAATTGACGGTCAATTTCATTCAGACGTTTGCCAGCAAAATCACCCGATGGCCAAATATGAAGCCTTAGTATTTCTTCATATCGCTGAACCGTGTTGATATGCCATCTGGCTGAATTGTTGCTGTGCCATTGCTGGCTGTAATCCGAAAATTTGGGGATATCCGATTCTGGTTTTTCAGTACCCCCTACTGGCATTAACAACAGCTTTGTTTTTAGTGCCTCCGCTAGTTTTATAGCCTTAACCAGACCTTCTCTGCCTGCACCAATTGTTTTATTGCTGCGTTCTTCGTTTCTGTCTGAAAAAACAGTCCATTTGCCTCTTGCATCCATTCTGACTCGGATGCCTTTATCGACTGTATAAACTTCACCGTATTTGCTTGGTGACGTTTTGTATTTGCGCCAAGGCATTTCATCGGCCTCCTTTCTATCACCTTGGCTGCATATTCGCTTGTCAACAAGCATAATTGAATCCTTATAGGCTTACAAGGCCGATTTTACAGGCCTATTTCCTCAAAAGTTGAATTTAAGAGCTGGGCTAATGACTGTACGGGAGCACTGCGTTTTTCATTGATCTTTCGGAGCCAGGAAGAAAACTCGTCCGGGTTTACAAGGATTTTTCGACCGATTTTGTAATGGGGCAGGCCATGCTTTTTACAATAAAGGCGAATCATATAAACCGACAAAGAGGTATCTGCTGAAAGTGTCCGTAGATTTACTAGCTTCATGATTTATTCGTCTCGTATGATTACATAAATAAAAAACCCAAGTGGCTCCATGCACTTGGGTTTAAGTATAAGCTGAAATGGAATGGTTACTGCAACGGATGCTATTCTATTTGTGGCAGAAGATTTTGCTCAATCATTTTGCAGCGTAAATCGGTGTCAGTCTTAGCGGCATAAGTTTTTTTGTAATAGTCAAGGTGTCGTTGTTTTAGGTTCTTTAGTTCGATTACCAAGGAATATTCCTTAGCCAAATAATCCTTTGTCTTGCGTGCGGATTCAGAAAAAGAAAGGTTGTTGGTAATGAAAAACTTTCTAAAAATCGGATCAATAATTTTTAATAATAAAATTTTTCTGGCATGAATTCCTTTATGAGCTTGTTGTTTTCTCTTGTTTATGGATTCTTGTGCAATTGCAATTATGCCAGTAACTTCATCTTCGATATCCTTTAAATTATGATCAATGTTAATTGTCAGAGTGATGGTATTTTTTTTAATAAAGGGTTTAATAAGATTCAACCTTTCTTCCTTATTTGCTAATCCTTTATTGCTTGATGATAATTTAAAGAATGCAGGTGGGACTGATTGAGGAAAAATTATGGTTCTATTCTTAACAATGTTAATGTCAAAAAATTCGCTAGGCGCTGGTATTGCGATTGCGGATTTAACAGAACAGGAAAAGTTTCCAGACAGGAACATGGCATATACAGGAAACTTGTGTTCAAATTTTTTTATTTTCAAATCTATTTCTGAAAAAATCTCTCCCCACTTTTGAATTAAAGAATTAAGCCCCTTGCTAAAAGCGTCTTTACTATTATTGGCATACCGATCCATATAATAAGGCACATCAAGAACCCTTGGTTCATTATCATTCAAGTTGCAACTTGATATAATAGCTATTTCTTTCTTTTCATCCTTAATAAAATAGACTGGCACTTTTTTATTTTTAACCGCTAGGGCAATATATTTATAAATATCATTTTGTACGGAGTTCCACTCACGAATAGCTGATTTGATCGCTTGTACTGTAGATTGAAAATCCTTATCCCTCTCTAAAAATCTTTGCATAAGTTCAGAATAGCTGATTTTACCCGCCTCTTTAGCTTCCCATGCATCCTTATTCATACAAACCTCCGGTCTGATTGTTCTGATGTGCCACAAATTGAGTCGCATGTGTGGCAGCCCATCAATTACCGTTTAGTTACACTAGAGTCACAAGCGGCGCAGGTGGCAATCCGTGCTGACTGTAATTGAAACGGCGAAATAGTTCAAGGCAGAAAGGAGGTGCAGAACAGACTGTTTTTAAAGCTTCATTGTTCGCCGTTGAATTTATGGATTAGGGCAGCCCGCTTCGCAAGCGTTTTCAAATTGTATTTAAAAAATCTAAACGGAGGACATTAAAATGCCAAAACTAAAGAAGAGAAAATCCAAAAAAAGTATGGCCCAGAAAGAAAAAAAGAATAAGGCCGTTGATCCTGAATTCATTAATGAAGCAGTACATAAAATCAATAATCTTCTGAGTGAAACGGATGATAAGCGTATGGCTATTGGCGATTATATATATGAAAAATTTTTTGACCGAAAACCCGAACTTCTTGATGCAAAACAATCTGTTGCGAACAGTAGCTACGCTAAATTGTGCAAACAATCCGATCTTAAGGCGGACAGAAGCACTTTGAGCCGCATGGTTCGAGTAGCTGCTCAAGAAAAGTTTTTTAATGAACATCAATTCAATTCCTCAGGCCTGTCCTATAACCATAAAGTTGCACTGCTAAAAATCCCCGTAAATGAAAAAATCAATATTGCCAAGGCGGGCCTAAAAGAAAAAATGCCATATCGTATATTTGTGCAGCATATAAATGAATATCCTGGCCAACATTCAAGAAAGAGCTCGCCCGATAAAAGTCAAGAATTTATCAATTATTTAAGGAGGTTAATGAACGGGTTAAACAACAAGAATTATGCTTATGCTCTGAATAAATCTGATATCGGCAAAATGCTCAAGGTTAAAATTCGCAAGATTGAAGCCAAGGACATTACTACAGTGGCCGGTTATCTACAGGCTATTCATACAGCGCTCAGAAGCTACTTGCGGAACCTTACAAGGTTAGAAATTGCATTGAACGACAAAAAGAAAAGCCTTTAATTTCGTGTTGTGACGTCACAACAGCTTGATACATCGGAGAAGCCCTCTGCGCAATGATGCCGAGGGCATCTCTGATGATCACAGAACTGTCTCCACCATTTAACTTTCAGCAAAAGAGGTAATTTTATGTCTCACAATATACATAAGCAACGGCATATCGACTATTTCGACAAAGTTCATATTTTCTTTTGGGGAAGATTTCCAGACGAAGTACAAAAGACATTACCCATGAGTGTTATTGAGGGCTACGCTCATAGTGCTTATCTGCGTACATGCTATAAAACCTTCAAGAATAAATCCCGAAGATTTTTAGGAACCGTTTTATGCATCCAGCAACCGAATGACACTCTGCTTTTATTCTTGGCTAATCATGAAGATTCGCTTGGCAGATATTCGATTTCACGTATCGAAATCGCACGTGATCTGAGATGTAAATCACGTCAGAAAGCTCTTAAGCTTTCAGATAGAATCATGAACAGCATTGCACGAAAGTATGTTTCTCATTACCATTACTTTGAAGACATTAAACAGAAGAAACAAAAAGAGGGCATCTTCAGTAGGCACACAACATATCTTGGGAGTAGATCGAATAAAACCGTCGTTGCAGGGTACGCTCGGTACTCAAAACCAATTGGGGATAGCCCTGCTGCCCACACAGAAATTCGGCTCAGGAGAAAAAAGAATATTTGCAAAATGACCGGCATCTCAACCTTGGCAGATTTAGTTAATTTTGATTTTACGAAGTTCCTGCGCTGGTATTTTGAAAACTGGTGTACGTTCCTAAAGATAGATCATCATGCCCACGGTACATTCTTGATAAAATCAATTTCACGCAGCGAACTTAGACAACATCGAAAAAATGACCGTATTAGCGCAGAATCAATTTCTATAGAAATATGCAAGTTACAAAAGCTCTATTGCGCCCAGGCCTTGCTTCATTATTATAAGCAACGGAAGGGGGCTCTCGCTAAACAAATAGGCAGGCCTTCAGAAATTGACATTGCAGTTAGGGACTTCTCATTACAAACGCTACGCTCTTTTACTCGCCCTGTGACGATGCCTAAATGCATAAAAAAATTGCTCGGCTATGAATAAAAGTCTATTGGTAATAATATATGTAGTTATATTTATATTAAATATTATAACATATTGTAATTACATGCTTTTTTATTCGATAATTAAGAACCTGCTGATTTATATATAGCACACCAATAAATTAACCCGCCTTCTCAGCCCTACACATAATGTTAACTATTTGCCAAAACTTAACATTATAAATTAATATAAATTTATATAAAATAATACAATAAAATTATTTATAAATTATTATTGACATAATATGGGTATATTTAGTATAATTAAGCTATATTTTAATATAGTGAAGGAGGCTTAAGATGGTCACTATAAGCAACAGAAACCACCCTGTAAAGGGTTCAAGGATCACGGTCGAGCCTATTCGGGAATTAGCCGATATAAAGCGCATTAAACGGCTTCTAAGCCACAATCCCCGAGACTTGCTACTGTTCGTGCTTGGATGCAATAGCGGTCTTCGTGCAGGCGATTTGCTGAAATTGAAGGTGGCGGCCATTCAGTCGCTTGCAGTGGGTGATGTGGTTAATATCATAGAAGGCAAAACCGGCAAACAAAATGTTCTGGTTATAAATGAAGAAATCAGGAAGGCCATAAATACATATATGAAAATGTGCAAGTGTGATGAAGGCAACTTTCTTTTTTTGAGTAATAAAGGCGAG
>Ga0209083_1003318_pt1 | contig 13658 bp, 10 predicted proteins | sample AM7aDNAmetaG_FD_184132 | JGI IMG/M metagenome (GOLD analysis project Ga0209083, IMG submission 184132) | Freshwater microbial communities from Finland to study Microbial Dark Matter (Phase II) - AM7a DNA metaG (SPAdes) (version 3) | ecosystem: Environmental > Aquatic > Freshwater > Lake ...
ATATTTTAGCGAGTTCAAGATTGTGAGTTACAATCACAACCGGGATCTTTCTTTTTTTTGCGACAGACAGAAACAGTTTTCCGGTCTTTGCGGAAGCCGCCTCGTCAAGATTTCCTGTAGGCTCGTCACAAAGCAGAAGTTTAGGGGAATTTATAAGGGCTCTTGCCGCCGCGACCCGCTGCCTCTCCCCTCCCGAAAGCGATGAAGGAAAAAAATCCTTCCTTTTGGAAAGCCCGAATTCGGAAAGCAGTTCAAGCGCCCTCTCTCTGCCTGATCCGGCATCGGCAAGAAGGGACGGAAGCATTACATTTTCAAGCGCGGTCAATTGCGGAAGAAGATGGTGGTCCTGAAAAACAAAACCAACGGAGGTATTCCTGAATTTGTAAAGCGCGGGCCCTTTGAGAGACAGGACATCCTGTTCGTTGAGTTGAACCGAGCCGGCGTCGGCGGTATCAAGCGTTCCGATGATATTCAGCAGGGTGCTCTTTCCCGAGCCGGAAGGCCCTGTGATAACCGCCGTCTCCCCTCCCGCAACTTCAAGGTTTGCCCCTGAAAGAACCTTCACTTTTCCCGAAGGAGACTCATAGGACTTTATAAGCCCTCTCACCTGCAATCCCTTTTCCATAGCGCCTCGCTGTCAGCCGAAAATGCCGTATTTGCTTCATTATTGTAGTATTATGCCGGCCTGTTTTCAAGGGTTCATATTGAGAAAAACCCTTCTATTTGCTATAATGCGGAACAATTCAAAAATCACCTACGGAGGAATAATGAAACTAAGCAACAGCTTGCTCGCTCTGCTTGCCGCGCTTCCCTTGATGCTCTCGGCGGCGGACTGGCCGTGCTTCAACGGCCGAAGACAGGACAACATCTCGCCCGACACAGGACTTCTCAAGGAATGGCCGGCGGAAGGACCAAAACTTCTCTTCAAGTTCGACAAGTGCGGAAAAGGATATTCTTCCGTGTCAGTCGTTGGAGACACCATATATACGGCAGGCGATTTTGAGGATGACTGCATGGTAATCGCGCTTGACTCTTCCGGAAAGCAGAAATGGGCTGCTCCGGCCGGCGGGACCTGGAACAGCAGCTACCCCGGCACCAGGGCGACGCCCACCATTGACGGCGATAATCTATACATTATGAACGCGCTCGGCGAAATAAACTGCCTAAACGCGAAAGACGGAACCGTAAAATGGACGACCAATGTCTCCTTCAAACTCAAAGGCAAAAAGGGGAACTGGGGCTACGCCGAATCCCCGCTAGTAGACGGCAACAACCTGCTCTGCATGGTTGGAAGCGCGGAAAAACTCCTCGTTGCTTTCGACAAAAACACCGGCAAAGAAGTCTGGTCAACGCCAAACTCGCTCGGAGACACCGCCTCCTACTGCACGCCCGTCATTGTTAACCACAAGGGGCTCCGCACCATAATCACAATGTCGCAGAAGAATGTGCTCGGCATTGATTCAAAGACCGGCAGCCTGCTCTGGTCCTTCCCGCACGCGACCAAGTACGATGTAAACGCTTCCACTCCGGTTTATTACAAGGGCTATGTCTATGTTTCCTCCGGCTACGGAATCGGCAATGACTGTTACCTCATCTCCGATGACGGCAAGAGCGTCGCCAAGCAGTGGTCGAACACTCTTATGGATAACCACCACGGCGGGCTGGTCGGCCTTGACGGCTATGTTTACGGCACGGCGGAAAGATCCTTCCTGTGCCTTGAGCTTGCAACAGGCAAAGCCGCGTGGAACGCTAAAGATATCGGCAAGGGTTCTGTCACATACGCCGACGGAATGCTCTATACCTTGAGCGAGCGCGGAAAACTGGCGCTGGTGGAGGCCTCCCCTTCCGCGGAAAAGCTTGTAAGTTCCTTCCAGGTGCCGGCTGAGGGCTCCAAGGACCCCTTCTGGGCGCACCCGGTGGCAATAAACGGCGTGCTCTATGTAAGGCACGGCGGCAACCTTTTTGCTTATTCCGTGAAAAAGTAAAATACTGCGGCATGAAAACCTGAAAGATTTTTTTATATGTGATTCCGCAGATTCAGGAAGTGCGATTACGCGGATTGGAGCTTGATTTAATCTGCGTAATCTGTTTTTCTAATCCGTGCAATCATTCGTCAGTATAGAATAACAGTCACCAAAGGATACCTTATGAAAAAAGCCGCAATCTTCATCCTCGCCTTATCCTTCTCAACCCTGCTTTTTTCCGGAGACTGGCCAAATTTTCGGGGCCCTGACCTGGACAACAAATGCAAAGAGACCGGTTTACTTTCCAAATGGCCAAAAGAAGGACTGAAACTTAAATGGAAATTCGAGGATTGCGGCAACGGCTTTTCTTCGGTCTCGGTGAAAGACGGAATGATATACACGGCCGGCGATTTCGGGTCCTACTGCAAAGTTATCGCGCTCGATATCAATGGCAACAAGAAATGGGAGGCCAAAAACAGCCAGGCCTGGAGTTCAAGCTGGGAAGGCTCGCGATCCACTCCGACCGTAAGCGACGGGATTGTCTATCATATGAACGCGGTCGGCGTCGTCTCCGCCTATAAAGTTTCTGACGGGTCTCCTGTCTGGTCAGTCAATGTGGAAGACACCTACGACGGTAAGATTGGCAAATGGGGATATTCCGAGAGCGTCATTGTGGCGGACAACAAAGTCATCTGCGAGCCGGGCGGGGCGCTCGGCGTTATCGTGGCACTGGACAAAAAGACAGGAGCCCAAATCTGGGCTTGCACCGGGCTAAAAGATATTCCAAGCTACTCTTCCGCGACAATCGCGACCATTGCGGGAATCAGGCAGGTTGTTGCTTTCACCGGAAACAACGCCGTCGGTGTAGATCTTGAGAACGGGAAACTCCTCTGGTCTTTCAAGCACGAGACCAAGCCCACGGTAAACGCCGCGGTGCCGCTCGTTTATGAGGATTTGGTCGTTGTCTCAAGCGGCTACAGCAGGGGAACCGAATGCTATAAAGTCGATCCCAAAGCCGGCTCGGCGGTGAAGGTTTGGGACTCGACCTTTGACAACCATCACGGCGGCATCGTGGAAGCGAATGGCTGCATTTACGGCGCGGGCGACCGGGCGGCGGGCTGGTGGTGCGTAGACATTAAGACCGGCGCGCTAAATTATGTTGAAAGGGGCGTCGGCAAAGGTTCGGTGCTTTTGGCTGACGGGATGCTCTACACCTTGAGCGAGAACGGAAAATTGGCGTTGGTTCCGGTTGACACTAAAGAACACAAAGCGGCAAGCCATTTCACCCTGCCGAAGGAAGGCAAGGGCAGCTTCTGGGCCTATCCGGTAATTTCAAACGGCGTGCTCTATATTCGCCATGATAATTTTCTCTACGCCTACAGCGTGGTCGGAGGATGAAGATGAAGAAACTGTTAATGACTGCCGTTGCCGCGGGCCTGCTTATGATTCTGGGAGGCTGCTCCCCGGCGCCCGAAAAGTACACGGCGGAGGATTTTGAGAAGGTAAAGATAACCCTAAATAAGCCCACCGTCTCCGAAATAGAGAAGGCTTACAGCCGGCTTCCCGCGCGCGGCATGGTGATGGTCAACACCCCTTTTATCTACCTTTCGGGCGTGCTCTTTAAGCTTGAGGGCGCGGGTTTTATAGGAATGACCGTTGATGTTTCAGCCAACAACGCCTCTATCATCGCCTACAAGGGAAAAGAAGGCGATTGCTACGAAACCGGAAGAAGCGCCACTCCAAAACTGAATTTTGCGGTTGCCGCGCTGGATGACGCGGACCATTTGCTTTATAAATCCACCAGAATTTGCGAAAAGACCGCCATTATCTATTCCACAAGCCTTTACAGAAATTTTGCCGGTGTGACCGGGCAGGACCCGGCGCTTGCGGCAAAGAACGAGAAGGCTCCCTTCCTCTGCACCACAGCCGAAGACAAGGCGGCGGAACTATCAAAGGGCGTGACCGGCAAAGCAGAAAAACCGGAGCAGGGAATATTTTACAAGGGCCCGTTTAAACTTCTGATAACCAAAGACGGCACGGTAATCAGGCGGGGAAAAGGTTTGATGGTCTCAAAAAAAACCGCGGAAGGGCTCCTCAAGGACAACTGTGTGAAAGTGGTGATAAAGCAGGAGAAGAAATCTCCGTTGAAATTCACTCCGCTAAACTACGCGGACAAATACAAGACGATGGGAAAGGATTTTTTAGTGTCAAATATGCAGATTGGGAGCTTTGAGGGAACGTTTTAGCAAGAAGGTTGGAAGGTTAGAGGGTTGGATGGTCAGAAGGATGTAGCCCCTATATCGCATCCAACGTCCGAGCTTCTGAACATCCAATCCTCTGAGCCTCAGTTTTAACAGCGGAGGCGCAAGAGCTGTAGAGCAAAAAGGCAAATACTAAACACTAAATTCTAAACAAAAAGCAATAAAACAAGAAGTAAGGCAAAAAGAAAAACTCGTCTAAGACGGATTTAGTAAACCTGCTTAAGCTTATGGAGTGAATCGACCACGTCGATTCGCCTGGCGCGCCGACACGGTCGGCGCACTCCATAATCCATGAGTTCTTAATTAGTAATCCACGGAGCGGCGGGCAGATGGCAGAGGAGCGGATGCGCGGAGGCGCAAAAGCGGCAGACCAAAAAGGCAAGCACTAATAAATATAGGGGCTACATCCTTCTGCGCATCTGCGCATCTGAACTTCTGAGCATCATATTTGCACTTTCCTGTAAACCTCGATATTCATTTCCGTCATCTTCTTAACGCTGTATCGGCTCTTTACGCTTTCCCTTCCGGCTTCGCCCAAAGAATCGGCAAGCGCGGGTTCATCGTTGAACTTCTTAAGAATTGCGGAAAGGCCCCTGATGTCCCCCGGCTTGTAGAGCAGCCCGCCTCCGGTGTTTTTGACTATATCGCTGTACGCGCCGTGGCCGGGAAGCGCGACCGGGATTCCCGCGGCAAGGGCTTCAAGAGCGGCAATGCCTTTTGATTCGGGGAATAAACTCGGGACGGAGAAGACGGAGCACCCCGCGAAGAATTCTTTTTTAGCGGCAAACTCAAGGCGGCCGAGATATTTAAACCTGTCCTCAATTCCCGCCGCTTTGGCTTTTCTCCGGACCGCTTCAAAGTACGCCTTTGATTCGCCGTCCAGTATCTCTCCCCCCGCCAGAAGCTTCGCGTCCGCCTTATGCTCTTTTACCAGGATGATAAAGGCGCTGAGAAGCTCGTCAAAACCCTTTGCCTTGTTCAGTTTGGAGAGAAACCCGACGGTAAAGGGGGTTTTCCTCCTCTTTATGCCTTCATAAAGCGCGGAATTAACAGAGGGATTAACAGCAATAATATCTTCGGCTTTACGCCCCAGGAAATCAGACATTATCTTCGAGTATTCACCGGAGTGGGAAATAAAAGCGTCCACGGCAAGCACATTTTTCCTCAAGGCTTCTATTGAGCCGGTCCTGTAAGGCTCGCCGAGCAGCGAGATAAAGGCCTCTTCCCCCATCAGCTGGCAGATTACAGGCGCCTTTAATTCCCTTTTTATCTCCGGCGCCAGCGCCGAGAGCATTGAGTTTGAAAGCACGCAGACGTCATAGGGCGCTGACTTTTTCAATTCTTCCATAACGCCCGCGAGATCAAGCGCCTGGTTGCCTCCCTTTCCCTTTAGCACGGACAGAGTCAGCTCCCCCAGTTGAACCGGGCTCACATCCATACCGAACCCGAGCGCGAAGCTAACCACTGAGGGGCGCTCAAAAAACCTGCTTAGCGTAAGCGGGCTTTTGCGGAAGATGGTGAACTTCTGGCGCAGGTACGCATTGATTCCGCTATAGTGAATTTTTTTTACCGGCAGAGGAGGAGCGTCAAAATCAACGGAGAGCGGCGTGTACATATCAATGACTTTTACATCGTGCCCCGAATCAATCAGGGATTGGATGAGCAGGATGTCGTGAAGGCAGGAGCCGCAGTAACTCTTTCCGGCGCCGGCGGTAATAAAAGCGATTTTCATATATCCCCTCAAAAAATGAAAGCCACTAAAAGTTTATGATGCAAATGCCGAAGAAAACCCCGGGCGTGAGCCCGTGGGATGAATTCGGCATGAATGATAATAAATATCACAACTCATCAGAAACCCCGAGCGTAAGCTCGGGGAGTTTCATAAGGTTTGTAAGGTTCATAAGGTTTATAAAGTAAAACTCAATACCTTGACACCCAAGCGACTTTACTTTACAAACTTTACAAACCTTATAAACATTATTAACTTTTTTCTTTAATCGTCACCGCCGCCGTCGGGCATCTTACGGCAACCTCTTTCGCAACCAATTTCATCGCTTCGCTCATCTTTGCTCCGAGCGGCGCGCCCATCTTAATCGTAAATCCCCTCCCGATGAAAGTCAGGCCGAGCTCATCCTTATGCTGTTCAGTAATTTTAACGCAGATGCCGCAGGCAATGCACTTCCCGGGCTGGTAAACAACGAGAGGATGCGAAGCGTCCTGCGCGAACTTCCTTCTTTCCCCCTGGTACTTCAGCCGGTCAGCGCCGTATTCTTCCGAGATCCGCTTCAGGCGGCAGCCGCGGAGCTTCCTGCAGTCACAGCGCATGCACCTTGCGGCCTCCTTTAAGGCCTCGTCATCGGTGAAGTTTTTCCTCGCCTCACCCGGATTTTCCTTTAGCTGCTTGCCGTCAACCGAGCCCCCTAATACTCGCTTTTCGGTACTTATGCCTGTCATCATCTCAGAAAGTTCCGCTTCGCTGAGAGCTCCCATCCTGACTGAAAAGAGCTTCTTGTTCTTTCCGGGAGTTCCCTGGAGGAGAAAACCTGCCATTATCTTCGCCGCGCTCCTGCCTGAGGCAACGGAGCGAACGGCCAGGCCGGTCTTTAAAACGCAATCCCCGCCGGCGAAAACCCCGAAGACCGAGGTCATCATCGTTTCTTTTCCCGCAACGACTCCGCTCTTTCCGGTTTCCAGCCCCTCTGCCTTAAGCGCCGCCAGGTCTTCCGGTTTCGCGCCGGTGGCTATATAAACCGCCTGGTATTCCTTTAAAAGCTGAGCAATATGCAGTTCTTTGCCAAGTTTCTTCCCGTGTTCAAATTTAACTCCGATATCCGATATTACGCCTATTTCAGCGTCAAGCACGGAATCCGGAAGCCGCTCTTTTGAAATTGCGTACCTGAGGTTTCCTCCCGTTTTTTCCTGACCGTCAAAAACCGTGACCTCAATTCCTTCCTGCCTCAGATAATACGCGCAGGTAAGCCCGGCAGGGCCCGAGCCGATAACCGCCGCCTTTTTCCCGGTACTTTCTTTTACTTCCGGGTGGTAGGGAACTTTGCTTGCCAGGTCTCTGTCGGCCGCGAAACGCCGCAAGTGACATATAGCCACCGGCTCGTCAACTTTCGCGCGCCTGCAGTTTTTCTCGCAGATTTCCGGACAGATGCGCCCAAGCACTGCCGGAAGCGCAACGCTCTTTTTTATAGTCTTTATCGCCTCGCCAAATTTACCGTGAAGGATCTCGTTAATAAATTTCGGGGATTCAATGTTCGCGGGGCAGCCGAGGCGGCAGGGGCCTTCGCAATCCCCGTTATGGTCGGAGAGCAGAAGCTCCAGAGCGGCCTTTCGGGCGTCCGTCACCTTTCTGCTGTTGGTGGTAATGACCATATCCGGTTCAATCTTCGCGGTGCAGGAGGGGATGAGATGCTTCTTTCCCTCAACCTCAACAACGCAGACAAAGCAGGAAGTAATTGCGCCTATGGCTTTGTAATAACAGAGCGTCGGTATTTTTATACCGGCGGCCTCGGCGGCCTCAAGAATGGTAGCGCCCTCTTCGACGCTTATTTTCTTCTTGTCTATCTCTATGGTTAAATTGTTTGCCATTGTTTTTACGCCCTGTCAACCGCGTCGGATTTACAAACTGCCTTGCAGGTATCGCACTTGATGCATTTCGTCTGGTCTATCTCGTGTTTCTCGTAGGGTTTAAAGGCTATCGCATCTCCCGGGCAGTTCTGCGCGCAGAGAGTGCAGCCGATACACTTGTCGTTAATGTTGTATTTAATCAGCGCTTTGCATTTTCCGGCGGGACATTTGCCCTTGATATGGGCCTCGTACTCATCTTTAAAATACTTCAGCGTGGAAAGGACCGGGTTTGGAGCGGTCTTGCCCAGCCCGCACAAGCTGTTCTCTTTCACTTTTACCGCGAGGTCTTCCAATTCTATGATGTCGGCCTCTCTCGCCTTCCCTTCGGTAAACTTCTCGAGGAGCTCCTTCATCCTTTTCGTGCCTATGCGGCAGAAAGTGCATTTTCCGCAGGACTCATCCTGAGTGAATTCGAGGAAGTACTTTGCCATATCCACCATGCAATCCGTGTCATCCAGCACAACCATCCCGCCTGAACCCATAATCGCGCCTTTTTCCGTAAGCCTGTCATAGTCAACTTTGGTATCGGCCAGGGATTCCGGAATGCAGCCGCCTGACGGGCCTCCTATCTGAACAGCCTTAAATTTGCGCCCCTTTAACGGCCCTCCGCCTATGTTTTCCACGATATCCCTGATGGTAATTCCCATCGGGACCTCAATAAGGCCGCCCCTCGTTATCTTTCCCGCGAGGGCGAAAACCTTTGTTCCCTTGCTGTTTTCGGTGCCGGTTCCCGCGAAAGCAGCCGCGCCTTTGCGCATTATCCACGGCACATTGGCGTAGGTTTCAACATTGTTTATCAGGGTCGGCTTTCCGAAAAGGCCCTTTTCCGCGGGAAACGGCGGGCGGTAGCGGGGATTGCCCCTTCTGCCTTCCACGGATTCCATAAGCGCAGTTTCCTCGCCGCAGACAAAAGCGCCCGCGCCTTTCTTAACCGAGAGGTTCAGAGAAACCCCGGTTCCGAAAAGATTAAAACCGAGCATTCCACGTTTTTTGCAGACGGTTATGGCTTCTTCGATATGTTCTATAGCGAGAGGGTATTCGTCTCTGATATAAAGTATTCCTTTGCTCGCCCCGACGGCGTACGCCGCTATCGCCATGCCTTCAAGGACGCGGTACGGATATGACTCCAGAAGCATCCTGTCCATGAACGCGCCGGGATCTCCTTCGTCGCCGTTGCAGATAATGTACTTGTCTTCCTGCTTCCTCGAGACCAGCGCCCATTTCTTCCAGGTCGGGAACCCCGCTCCGCCCCTTCCGCGAAGCCCGGACTCCTTGATCTCCTCGATAACATCGTCCGGGGTTTTTGTCTTCAGGACATTTTCAAGAGACTTGAAGCCTTCGTGCGAGATATATTCCTCTATGTCTATCGGGTCTATCTGCCCGCTGTATTCAAGGGTTATTCTTTTCTGCTTCTCAAGGAAATTGTTCAGCTCGGCGTCGCCCGATTCTTTTGGAGCGTTCTTATCGTCAAGATAGAAAGAGCCCGTAATATTTTTCACGGCCACCGCCAGGCGGCGGGCTAAACTGCCCGGCTTGATGTGCTTTTTCGCAATTTTTCCGATATCTTCCGGTTTGACGTTAGTGTAGTGAACGGATAGACCCTGCGGAGTTATTATCTCGACTAGCGGGGTATGCGAGCAGACACCGACACAGCCGACACGTTTGGTGACGGCGTTCGCGCCGGACATCGCGATGTATCTGTCAACCTCTTCCCTGACGCTTTGGCTGCCACCCGCCACGCAGCAGGAACCCAGGCCTATTCTCACCTCAACGGGTTTAAGCCCGTTTTTGCCGGGCGCGAATCCTGCGTTTTTTTCAGCGAGCTTTTCTTTCTGCCTGCCGGAAAGTTTCAAGAAGCCGCTTATCATGTCAGGAACGCTCTGCGGCGTGATGTGCCCGTAGGTTATACCGTCTATTTTCACGACCGGGGCCAGCGTGCAGCAGCCAAAACAGGAGGCGCGGTCAACCGTAAAGAGCCGGTCCTTGTCCGTGTCAGAAGTCTCGGCTATCTTTAAATGCCTTTTTATTGAATCCGTAACGAGCGGGGCGCCCTTTACATGACAGGCCGTGCCGTGGCAGACCTGAATGAAATGCTTGCCGACCGGGGTATGCCTGAAATGCGTGTAAAACGTTGATACTCCGGTGATCCTGGCAGGTGTTATGCCGCTCTTCGCGCAGACATATTCCAGCGCCTCTTTGGGCAGATACCTGTATTCCTTCTGGATGTCCTGAAGAATAGGTATAACTGAGGTCTCTTTGACCTCGTATTTTGCCAGGATAGCGTCTATTTTATCTTTAGAAAACGTCAGCATAGTTTTTTTAAGTCCAAAGACTCTGTTTGATTACACCGATGAAGGGCATCGATGGCACCGATGAAACTCCCCGAGCTTACGCTCGGGGTTTCTGATGAGTTGTGATATTTATTATCATTCATGCCGAATTCATCCCGCGGGCTCACGCCCGGGGTTTTCTTCGGCATTTGCATCATAAACCACACGATTCTACTTATTACCAACGCAGTAAAGGTTCTTTTCCGTCCTGATATAGATTTTTCCGTTGACGAAGGCCGGCGTCGCGGCTGTCCGCTCGCCTGTCTCAAATTCAGCCAGCGGCTCGTATTTATCCGCGAATTTAAATATGTGCCAGGAGCCTTCAAGCCCGGGCACGTAGCAGATATCGCCTGCCAGCACCGGTGAAGCCCAGAACTCGCCCTTCACTTCCTGCTTAAAAATGAGTTTTCCGTCATTCTTGTAGCAGGCTATGCTTCCGGCTTCAGCGATAATAATCTTCTTTCCGTCGGTCACCGGCGAGTTAATATTTGTGTCTTTTTCAGCTTCCCAGAGCTGCTTGCCGGAGGCGTCCAGCGCAAAAAACGATGTCGCGCTTGCCGCATAGGTAATCCCTCCGAAATTAACCGGCGATGAGGATATTTCGCCGTTTATTACCGATGCCTTCCATAGCTCAGCCCCGTCCGCGGAGTAAGCTATCGCGTCCGGATCTGCAAAAGTGATTATGCATTTCTTTCCGTGGAGCTCGGCAATACCGGGCGTTGACCAGGAAGCCTGCACTTTGCGCTTCACTTTCCAGGCAATCTTACCGTCTTTTTTATCAAGCGCCGCGAGGAGCGCTCCCTCTTTTAGCTTGTCCAGCTGGAGTATGACTTTATCGCCGAGCAGTACCGGCGAGGAAGCGAGCCCGTAAACGCTGTCGGGCGTCCCAAGGTCAACCGTCCACAACTGCTTGCCGTTTAGGTCAAAACAGAAGACATCAGCGGTCGGGGAGATCATTATGATATTTTCCCCGTCGCAGACTGGAGTTGCCGCTGCCATGCCGGAACCGCCGTCTTTCTCCGAGGGGATCTGCTCGTCCTTTTTTGCTTTTGGAAGGGCGGCCGAGGTGAAAACTATTTTTCCCGTAGCGGCATCAAAACACTTAAGCTTTAGCGATCCGTCAGATTCTCCGGCCAGATAAATCCTGTTCCCGCAAACCACAGGAGAAGAATAGCCGTTAACGGAAAGCTTCGTTTTCCAAATTATATTCTTTCCAGTTTTGTAATCAAAACTTACAGGGTATTTCCCCGGGGAGGCAATAGCAGACCCGGCAGGCCCCCGTAATCCCGGCCATTCGGCTGCGGCCTGCAAAATTGCCGGGGCAGGCTGCGTCGCTTTAACTGAAACCGGAGCGGCCGGCTCATCGCCTCCCCACTCATCCGCCGGAGCGGCCGGCTTAGGCTTAATGCTCCTGAAATAACTGCTCGCGTCAAAGAAAGCGCTGATCAGCATTCCGGCGCAGAGTACGAGGAATATGCCGCTAAGCGAAATAACGGCCCTGTACCTGAACTTTCCCGGCTTGGTTTCCCCGGTTTTCTGTTTTTCCGGCAAGGACGGGTTCAGAGAGAAAAACACTTTAAGCAGAATGACAAACAGGATAAAGAAGCCCGCAAGCGGGTACTTGCCCTTTTCAATCAGTTCAAGCATCCCGAAATATTTTGCCCGGTCTATCCTGTCGGCCTCGCGTATCTCGTTCTTCAGGGCCTCATTATTAGCGTCCTTCTCGAGTTTTTCCTTTAGAACGCTGAAATTGCTCACCTTAATGACGCGGTCCTTGTTTGCCTCGTAGAAAAGGCCAATGCCGGTCAAGGCCGCCAGAGTAAAGAACCCAAGCACTACCGCTGCGAGCACAAGCATTCTTGTTCCGCTATTTTTCTGTTTTAGATCAGCCATTTATTTTTTTCAACCTCTCCCGTTCAACCGGGCACGATTTGAAACATCTGGCGCAGGATACGCAAAGCGCCGGATCGGGCTCCCGTATCTCGTACTTTCTTCCCCTTCCCGCATTCGCGGCTTTCAGAAAGAACACAATACCGAGCCAGGCGCCCGCAAGTATGCCGCCGAGGCCAAACTTATTTTTTAATACGGCCGCTTTCTCGTAGAGAAATTGCGGGTCAGCCGCGCCGGGAGTTTTCATGTACTCCTTCGCGTCAATTGAGAGGATGTCTGTGTCAACCTTCCCTCCTTTGGCTGTTAATTCAAAGACGGACCTGACTTCTTTCGCGAGAGATACCGTCGCGTTATAGTTTGAAAGGTACTGCCCCATGAAATAGCCGAGGAAAGCCCCTGCAAGGGCGGGCAGTATGAGGAGAGCTATGTAAGCCGACAGTTTTTTCATTCTACCCTGCTGTCCTTGGGACCGGTTATGGCGTCATACGGGCAGGCTTCGTCGCAAAGCGAGCAATTTATGCACTCTGCCGGCGTGACCGTGACTTTTTTTAACGAAAACATCGCGAGGAATTTCAAAATGACCCCGTAAGGGCAGACATACCTGCAGTAGGGGCGCCCGATGAACATGCTCGCGAGGAGGAATAAAAGCCCGAGCACCACCATCGGGAATTGTCCGGACATCCTGAAGAAGTTTACAAACGGGTCAAACCTGCAGATGATAAACATTGTATCTGTCGCCGCGAATATTATCGAAACAGCAAGGTAAAGATAGGCGAAGAGGGACAACCCCCTGTCAAGCCAGCGGGGGACCTTAACCCATTTTATCAGAACAAGATCCTGCAAAGCTCCCTGAGGGCAGACCCCCGCGCAGAACGCCCTCCCGAAAAAGAGCGCGAAAATAAGGGGCAATACGAAGAAAGCCACAACCGAGAGCGGCAGGATATACCCCGGAAGCGCGAGTGCCGCCGTCACATCCTGAATGGACCCGATGGAACAGACACAACCCCTTTTGAAGAAGCCAAAATAGGCAAGAGAGGCAACGGAAAGCGCCACCATAAAGACGCGCGATCTTTTTTTGAGCGATATCCAGGCTGAAAGCGAAAGAAATACGAGCAAAACGCCCACATCCATATAAGCGTACCAGTCCGGACGGGCGGCCGGATTTACCCTCTCCGGCGCCTTATAGGCGGAATCAAACTCCGGAGGAGGAAACTTGTATTCTTCAGCAATGGCAAATCCGGTAAATATTACCGTCGCCAATACCAATATGTAAATTAATCTCTTCATTTTATCTCTGCTCGTTTGTAACGTTCATAATGTTCTTAACGTTTATAAGACGCACGAAGTGCGGCTTTAAACTTTATAAACTGCAACATTCAATGTGGAAGTGCAACACCCGCGTTAAACACCTGTAAAGGTGTTTTGAAACAAAGTTTCTTGCGAGGGGTGGTATTCATGATTCTTTCAACCCTCTTGATTGCTTTGTTCGTAATAGTATCAAAATTTGTCTTCTTTGGAAAGAACCTTCTAAACCGGGATAGAGTGTTTTCAACTGTTGCTTTCTCCCAGCTATGATA
>Ga0209083_1003319_pt1 | contig 13654 bp, 11 predicted proteins | sample AM7aDNAmetaG_FD_184132 | JGI IMG/M metagenome (GOLD analysis project Ga0209083, IMG submission 184132) | Freshwater microbial communities from Finland to study Microbial Dark Matter (Phase II) - AM7a DNA metaG (SPAdes) (version 3) | ecosystem: Environmental > Aquatic > Freshwater > Lake ...
AGATGTTCAGTAAGCCGTTTAACGGATGACTTATTTAGTATTTTAGGTCCTTCATAACGGGACTGTAACTAACAAGATCAGGTCTTATGGATGGTGAAACAGGGAAATCATTTAAGCGCAGCCTGAATCTGATCGATTCCACGGCTATTGTTGTTGGATCGATGATCGGATCAGGGATTTTTATTGTCACTGCAGATATGGCGCGTACCTTGGGCTCCCCGGGGTGGATGCTGCTGGCCTGGGTGATAACCGGCCTGATGACCGTTTTTGCTGCCATGACCTATGGAGAGCTGGCCTCGATGATGCCGAAAGCCGGCGGCCAGTATATCTACCTCCGCGAAGCTTATAACCCACTTACCGGATTTTTGTATGGATGGACCCTCTTTACGGTGATTCAGGCAGGGAGTATCGCAGCCATAGCCATGGCTTTTGCTAAATTTTTCGGCGTACTGATTCCCTGGATCGGTGAAAGCAATATTCTTATCGATCTGGGCTTTGTAAAAGTGAGTACTTCACATCTTATTGCTGTCCTGTCGATTATATTACTAACCTGGATCAATACACGAGGAATTAAAGCCGGGAAAATGGTTCAGAATACTTTCACGCTGACCAAGGTTCTGGTTCTTGTTCTATTTTTATTTGTAGGGATCTTCATTGCAAAATCAACCGGATGGTCGGCCAACCTGAGCTATTTTTGGAAGGCAGCCAGTCTGGATCCTGCATCCGGTGCTGCCACCCCGCTGGTCGGTATGGCTTTTATAGCTGCCATGGGATCTGCTATGGTAGGTTCACTTTTCACCTACGATGCCTGGTATAATATCACCTATAATTCAGCTGAGGTCATCAACCCGCGACGAACCATTCCGATGAGCCTGATCTGGGGAACACTCCTTGCTGCAGTAATCTTTGTCCTGTGCAACTTTGTTTATGTTAAGGTGTTGCCATTACGTGGAATTCCAAACGCCGGATCCGTGGTTGGTCAGGGAATGGCCTTTGCCACTGATGACCGGCTTGGGACCGCTGCAATCTTCGGAATTTTCGGTGAGTACGCCGCAATCATTATGGCAGTGCTGATTATGATATCCACCTTCGGATGCAATAACGGATTGATTCTTTCCGGGGCACGGGTTTATTACGCCATGGCTGAGAATAAATTGTTTTTTAAGAAAATCGGCAACCTCAATAATAAAGGGGTTCCGGCTAATGGATTGATCATCCAATGTGTATGGGCCTGCCTGCTCTGTTTATCGGGATCCTATTCGCAGCTCCTCGATTATGTGATTTTTGCCGTCCTGATTTTTTATGCCTTAACAAATGCCGGGGTGTTTGTTCTGCGCCGCAAATGGCCGAATGAGGAGCGGGCCTATAAAGCTTTTGGTTATCCGGTGATTCCGGCTATCTGTGTAATCCTATCTGTTGTAATCATGGTTATCCTTCTGATATACAAACCAAAATTCACCTGGCCGGGCCTGATCATTGTAGCCCTCGGCATACCGGTTTATTATATCTGGAAGGCAAGAACAAATAAAATTGAGAATAGATGAATGCAGTTCCGTATGTAATAGGAGCGATTGCCTTTTTTGTGATTGCGTATCGGCTGTATTTCAGCTTTGTGATGACAAAAGTAGTCGTAGCGAATGATTTGAGGACTACTCCTGCTTCACGCTTATATGATGGTCAAAATTATATTCCCGTAAGCAAATGGGTCCTTTTTGGACACCATTTTGCCGCTATAGCGGGCGCAGGTCCGCTGGTTGGCCCTGTACTCGCCGCCCAGTTTGGTTTTTATCCCGGATTTATCTGGATGCTGATCGGCGCAGTCGTGGCCGGGGCAGTGCACGATTTAGTTATCCTGGCCGCATCCATTGAGCACGACGGAAAATCACTGGCCGAAATTGCCCGTGCTGAAATAAATAAAATTAGCGGAACAACGGCTTCCATAGCCATTCTATTGGTTTTAGTTATTGCACTCGCTGGCCTTGGAATGGTAGTTGTGAATGCTCTTGCCGAAAGCTCATGGGGAACATTTACCATCGCCACCACCATTCCGATCGCCTTATTTATGGGCGTCTGGATGTTTAAATTTCGACCCGGCAAAACAGTGGAAGCTACTATTATGGGTGTCATAATGTTATCCGCTGCAGTCATTTTCGGAAGGTATATTCCTCAATCCGGTTTGGCTCCGTATTTTACATTCACCAAGAAAACCCTTACCCTGTTATTATGCGGATACGGTTTTCTGGCCTCTGTATTACCAGTATGGCTGCTGCTCACGCCGCGCGACTACCTTAGCTCAATCATGAAAATCGCTGTGATATTTTTATTGGCCATCGGTATAGTCATTGTCGCTCCTGATATAAAAATGCCGGGGTTTACCCAATTTGTCCATGGCGGAGGCCCAATTATTGCAGGCAAGCTATACCCCTATCTTTTTATCACGATAGCCTGCGGTGCGATTTCGGGATTCCATGCATTGATCAGTTCCGGAACCACCCCGAAAATGATCATGAAAGAATCGCATATCAAGGCAATCGCGGTAGGGTCTATGCTTACCGAAGGTGTAGTGAGCATTCTGGCTTTGGTTGCGGCGACCAGTTTGTTCCCGCTGGATTATTTTCAGATCAACCTCTCACCCGAAAAATTTCAGGCTGTATTGCCTCAATTGCGGGAAATGGGATTCACCCAGGGAAACATACAGGAACTCGCCTCCCAGGTGGGTGAAAAAATAGCCGGACGCCCTGGGGGCGCAGTTTCACTTGGTGTTGGTATGGCTCAGATATTTTCTGCCATCCCGGGCATGAAGCAACTGATGAGCTACTGGTATCATTTTGCCATCATGTTTGAGGCCCTTTTCATTCTTACAACAATTGATGCCGGTACCCGTATAGCCAGATTTGTTCTACAGGAAGCAATGGGTAAGATTTATAAGCCGTTTGCGCGGACCACCTGGCTTCCGGGTAACCTCATAACCAGTGCTTTCATCGTATTTTGCTGGGGTTATTTTATTTATACCGGAACCGTCGGTACTATCTGGCCCATGTTCGGTACAGCCAACCAGCTTATGGCGACAATAGCACTGGTGGTGGGTACTTCTTATATCATCAACCGTGGTCGCGGTAAATATGCCTGGGTGACTATTATTCCAATGATATTTGTAGGTATCACCACTCTTTATGCAGGCATTACAAATGTTGTCACGATATATTATCCCCAGATGATCACCAAGGGAACGGTGGTTCCGGGCATGATCAACCTGGTTATCACCAGCCTCATCATTGTATGCCTGTTTGTGATTTTTGGCAATGCGCTGCCGAAGTGGCTTCAAAAGAAGGTTGCTATTCCAGGGTAGAGATTCAACACTGGTCCGGGATCTTTGTCTATCTATCTTTCTTTCGTCCCCCGATCTTTTTCTTCGATAATCCTACTACCGCCACAACTGCCCACGTCCCCTCCAGTACGACAAAAGGTATGGCATGAATCAGCCAAGATCCGTAAGCCGAAAGACCGGCGCCAACCAGGTTCATTAAAAGATACCCCCGGTTTTCGGGCTTTACTTTGCCCAGGATCAACAGGAAGAATGCCGAAAGGATAAGAAATACTCCAACCGAATTGACGATATTCGCAAATAACATTCCTTTGAATTTATGGCCAAATCTACAAAAATCCGACAGCTCATTCTCCCGGTCATCGCATTAACCGCAGTTATCCTTGCCGGATGCAATGGCTCAGCACATTTCAGGGTCGATGAAATGTATTGCAATAACCGTATCAACCCTATTGGAGTTGAAGGGGTGCCCGACCTTCGCTGGACTGTCGTATCGGACAGAAATGGAGCAGCGGTAAGCAGATACGAGATCAGGATAAAAGACAAAGAGACTTTAAAACTGGAAGACTTAAAGACCATAACCTTTGAGGCAGGCAGGAAGTATGAGTGGCAGGTGAGGGTGAAAGATGAAAAGGGCAATTTTTCAGCCTGGAGCAAAAAGGCGTGGTTTGTAACCGGCCTACCTGACAAAGACTGGACCGGGGCAAAATGGATCGGCTATGAGCAACTCCCTGATTCACTGAAGCTGGTTCCGGGTGTGCATGGATCAGGCGATCACCTGGGGAATCTGGCCGTAAAACGTCCGGTGGTTCCCTCCTTTCGCAAAACCATCAACATCAGTAAACCGGTTGCTGAAGCCTGGATGTTTGTCTCGGGAATGGGCCAGTATACCCTCACAATGGACAGCAAAGATATAACCGGCGGATTCATGCGCCCGGGCTGGACCAACTATGCTAAAACCTGTTTTTACAACGGTTTTGACTTGACTGCCCAACTAAAAAACGGGCCCCACGAGGTGGTGGTCACGGTGGGTAACGGATTTTTTAATATCAACCGTGAGCGTTATCGCAAAATGGTTGATGCCTGGGGCATGCCCATGATGCGTATGAAAATGGTTATCCGATATGTCGATGGAACTTCTGAAAACATCAACTCCGATACCTCCTGGGAAACTTCCCCTTCAGCAACAACTTTTACCTCGATATATGGTGGTGAAGATTATGATGCCCGATTGAATAATGCTACCTGGCACCCGGCTTTGGAGGTTAAGGGACCAGGCGGTGCCATGCGTTGGGAGGCCGACTACCCAATAGAGATTATGCAGACTTTTAATCCTGTAAAAATCACTCAGCTGGCAGATAAATCCTGGGTGTATGATTTCGGCCAGAATGCATCAGGAATCCCTGAATTCAGGGTTCTGGGAAGCCATAGCAAGGTGATCAGGCTAACTCCGGGGGAACTTATTGATGATAATGGCCAGGTTACTCAGCAAGCTTCCGGTGGGCCACATTATTATGAATATACCACCAACGGCGCTACAAGCGGAGCGAGCTGGAAACCCAGCTTTAGCTATTACGGATTCCGCTATGTGAGCCTGAGAGGTGCCGTACCTGCGGGTAAGCCAAACCCGGATAACCTGCCGGTTATCGAAAGCATGGTTTTTCACCATACCCGCAACAGCTCACCAGCCGTGGGCACCTTTAAGTGCTCCAGCGCATTGTTTAATAATATCTTTTCGCTCATCAACTGGTCCATCAAAAGTAACCTCGCCAGTGTAACCACCGACTGCCCGCACCGCGAGAAGCTCGGTTGGCTGGAGGTTACCCATCTGATGGGGAACTCGATCCGGTATAATTACGATATCCGGAATATGTATGAAAAAGTGATAGATGACATGATTGAATCACAGCTCGATAACGGACTGGTTCCTGATATTGCCCCTGAGTTTGTTCCTTTCGGAGGCGGTTTCCGGGATTCGCCGGAGTGGGGCAGTTCTGCAGTCATTATTCCATGGTATGTCTACAACTGGTATGGTGACAAACGGCCGATGGAACGAGCTTATCCGATGATGAAAAAGTATGTTGTCTATCTGGGATCCATGGCCAAAGGCAGCATTGTATCACACGGTTTGGGCGATTGGTTCGATCTGGGTCCGGGCATTCCTGGCGAATCGCAGCTCACCCCGATGGCCCTTACCGCAACAGCCATATATTTCTACGACCTTTCGGTCCTGACGAAAATGGCTGGTATCCTTGGGTTTACTGCTGATGCAGCCATTCTGGCCGACAGTGCTCAGAAAGTAAGGAATGCCTTTAATACAAAATTTTATAATCCTGATACGCACGTGATCGCCACCGGTTCGCAAACCGCGTACTCGATGCCTCTCGTGGTTGGCCTGGTGCCGGATGCCGACCGGGCTGAGGTATTTAAGAACCTCATCAAGGCAGTTGAAAAGGATGGCTATGCTCTCACCGCCGGCGATGTTGGTTACCATTACCTCGTCCAGGCACTTCAGGATGCGGGTGCCAGCGATGTGATCTATAAGATGAACTCCCGTGAGGATGTTCCGGGTTATGGTTTTCAGCTGAAACATGGCGCAACTTCATTGACGGAATCCTGGCCGGCGCTTCGTTATGTATCCAATAATCACATGATGCTTGGCCACCTGATGGAATGGCTCTACAGTGGAATTGGCGGGATACGGCAGGCAAAAGGTTCAACCGGGTTCGATAAAATTATCATCGACCCTCAACCTGTCGGCGATCTCAAATGGGCCGAAACCACTCACCGATGTAATTTTGGTCAAATATATTGCCGGTGGGAAAAGTCGGGGAATAAATATTTAATAGATATTCGCATTCCCGTTGGCGCCACCGCCGAGGTTTGGTTTAGAGGCAAACACCTGGCAAGCGTCGGTTCGGGAAAGTATAATTATAAAGTGGAGGAATAATCTGATGAGAATTCTTGGAATGGGCAATGCCCTGGTTGATGTGCTGATACGTGTTGAAAATGAATCGATACTGGAAGAATTGCGACTTCCCAAAGGGAGCATGCAGCTGGTAGATAAAACCCGGCTCAGTCAGATTGAGTCCCGCATTGAAGGTTTTGAGCGCAAAATGATTTCCGGAGGTTCGGCTGCAAATACGATTCATGGACTCGCGGAGCTGGGCATTAAAACCGGTTTTATCGGATCGGCAGGCGAAGATTCCTGGGGCAATTTTTATATCAGCGACCTGAAAAGCAAAGCCATAGAACCGGTTTTTTACCGTAGCGCAAGCCCGACAGGTCGCGCCATGGCTTTTGTTACCCCCGATGGCGAGCGGACCTTCGGCACCTACCTTGGTGCCGCCATTGAACTTGGACCAGACTTTCTTACGCATGAAATGTTCGGCGGATGGGATGTTTTCTACATCGAGGGCTACCTGGTTCAGAATCACGACCTGATAAATTCGGCCCTTGCTTTTGCACGGCAGGCAGGATGCTTGGTTTCATTGGATCTGGCCAGCTATAATGTGGTGGAGGATAATCTGGAATTTCTCAAAACGGAAGTAGCAGAGTATGTGGATATCCTCTTCGCGAATCAGGAGGAGGCCCATGCTTTTACCGGCAAGGAGCCGGAAGCTGCAGTAGAAGAACTTGCTGCCACCTGCAGGATTGCCATTGTGAAAACAGGTAAGGATGGGGCCTGGGTGATGTCGGGAAACGAGAAGCTTCATGTACCGGGCCTCGAAGCCAACTGCATCGATACTACCGGTGCCGGTGACCTTTTTGCCGCAGGTTTTCTTTACGGACACACCAAAGGATTCTCCCTCCGGAGATGCGGCGAACTTGGGAATTTACTGGCTGCGGCAGTGATTGAAGTTACAGGGCCAAAAATCTCATTGAACGGTTGGGAACATATTCATAAGGCACTGGAAACGCCAAAAGTATGATTGAAGACATAAATAGGATTCAGAAAACAAATCAAACTGATTACAAGTTTTGTTTGCTGCTTCCAACCTGGAATAATCTTGGGTTTCTAAAGGTTTGCATAAACAGCATTCTTAAAAACTCATTCTTCAAACTACAGATTATCGTAATTGTAAACGAAGGCAGCGACGGGACCCTGGAATGGATCGAAAGTCTGAATGAAATAGACTATGTACATTCCAGATTCAACATAGGGATCTGTTATGGGTTGAATATTGCCCGATCTCTTATTAAATCGGAATATATCGTGTATATCAACGACGATATGTATGTGCTGCCAAACTGGGACCTGGAATTATCAAAGGAAATAAAGAACATAGGGCATAAAAATTTTATGCTTTCAAGTACCCTGATCGAACCCACAGAAACGGGAAATTCATGTGTCATTGTCAAAGATTATGGTCGGGATATTCAGAACTTTAAGGAAGACCAATTGCTGAAGGAATATTCTGGTTTATCTATCAGGGATTGGAGCGGAAGTACATGGCCACCCAATGTGGTGCATATTGATCTGTGGGATTTAGTTGGCGGATTAAGCATCGAATTCAGCCCGGGGATGTATTCCGATCCCGATTTTTCAAGAAAACTTTTTGAAGCAGGGGTAAGATTGTTTAAAGGGAAAGGGAATAGTCTGGTCTATCACTTTGGCTCAAAATCAACTAACCGGATCAGAAGAAATGATGGAAGAAAGACCTTTTTACTGAAATGGGGCATTACTTCCAACACTTTCACTACTAAATATTTAAGAAAAGGAGAAAGCTTTTCCGGTGATGCCGTTACCCCGAAATTAAGTTGGATGACTTTATTAATCAATAAATTAAAACGGATAAAAAGTTGCTGATGAACAAGGGTAATTCCTAGCATCTTGCGGCGGTGCGCTTTTTGCCGATAAGACCTTGTGCTGCAGCTTTATTAATGTAATCCTTTGCCGAAGGAACCTTGCAGGCAGTCCCTTTCATATCGACAGTCACCGTTCCGATTTTATCTGCAATTTCGAGCGACTTGTCAGTCAGGTCTTTAATAAAAGTGCCAATCGCAATCACGAAGCCGTTCATGGTATGTCGCACCCTGTTTTGAGAGGTATGAATCTCCCTGGCAACCTGATCCAGCAGTTCACTGTATCTATTAATATCCAAATCTTTATCTTGATTAACTCTTGCAAAATAAGCTAAAGTTGTCCATCCAGCCGATGCAATTCGCTCCTGGTCCGACTTGATCCATTTCAGTCCCAGGTCGAAACCAAAACTGGTTTCCGAAGCAACCCAGGGTACCGCAAACTCATTTAAGTAAAACCAGTAAGCCTGGTCGAGCCATTCTTCCAGCTGTGCTTCAGTTATCTTTTTTTCGTCAGCCATCAGACCAGCGAGATACATGGCATCCGAGTTACCTGTTTTATAGAGTTCTAAAGATAATTCGTGATTCTTTTTGGTCTTTTTCAGAATGGTTTTCAGATCAGCCACTTTGACTCCGAAAAGTGGTTCCCTCGCTCCATGCCTCATCAGGGTTTTTTTTGTTTGGGCGTCCCCGAATTTTTCGAGTTCCAGAAGAATTTCAGCTGTTGTCATCGTATTCATACTATCAAGGTTTCGAATAAACCGATAAAGCAGCATTCGCTACAAAATCGTTCATTTGCTTCTTAACGTTCGACCCGTTGCTTTTGTTCAAATTACTGATGGCGTTAATCAGCACGGAAACATCCTGTTCAGTATTCTCAAGCCCCATACTGATACGGGTGAGACCGGGCAGCCGCATTTTCGGAATCAGGGTAAGCATGAATCGCTGGAATCGCTCCAGTTTAGGGCTAACCCCGAGAAGGTGCTTAATCAGGATGTGGGCGCAATGGCAACCATATCTTACTCCGATTCCGTGCTGTCCGGCCAGTCTTTTGGCTACCTGATCGGCCATCATATTCTCCAGCCTGAATACGATAACTCCAATTTTGTTGGCAAACCCGGGAGAGTCAGGGTTGGTTACGCCGTAAATTCTGAGACCTGGTATTTTGGCCAGTCCAACCAATGCCTGCCTGGTTAATGCCTGTTCATCTTCCCGGATCACGTCCATGCCAATTCGTTGTAAAAGCAGGAGCGCTTTGCCCAGGGCAGCGATTCCTCCCGCATTTTCCTGGCCTGATAAACAGATTTCTTCCAGTTCCGTACTGCTGAAATTCAGCAATCCCTTTCTGCACACAAGCACTCCGCAACCAAACGGCGCATAAACTTTATGCCCGGAGAAAGCGAGAAAATCAATCCCGCAATCATCCATGTCTACCTTTCGATGAGCGACAAGCTGCGCTGCATCTACCAGAAGTCGGGCCCCATAACGATGAACGATCTTGCTTATTTCCCCGATATTGTTGCATATGCCAAGGACATTGGAAGCGCCACTGATGGCTACCATCCTGATTCGATGGTTTCCGAATTGTTCCTCCTGATTATTGGTTTTCAGCAGGGATTCCATTTCGTTCAGGTCGAGGAATCCCTCTTTGTTTATCGATAACCTGATCAGGGAGCACCCGGGAACCATTCGCCAGGGTAAATCATTTGAGGAGTGTTCGAGGAGTGAATTAAGTATAACTGGCTCGATCCCCTGTTCATTTTCCCTGCTCAAGCTCTTGGCTGCAAGGTTGATGGCTTCCGTCGTGTTGGAAGTAAAGATCACATCATAAGTATCCTCTGATGCGCCCAGTGTTTTAGCGCAAATGGACTTGACCTCATTGATAATCTCAAGTTTAACTTTGGGAGTCTGCTGTAAAGTCTGGAGAAAGGCTGTCCAAACCGGAGTAAATGTCCGGGTGCTGGCACTGTTATCGAAATTGATAAATGGTTTCGACCCATTCATTGTTGGAACCTGGCCGCGATGAGCAATCAGTGTCTTCCTGAGCTCATCAAGCATTTCCTTCCCCTGGAATTTTTCCAGTTCGTCCTTATAAAGTATATCCTTGGCAGTCGTGTTTTCATCAGCTGGGTTCAGGAAGATATCCTTTCCGAATTGGTGTATCAGTTGAAGCGCCCTGGCAAACGCAATAACGTTGATGATAGCCGGAGTTCCAGCTTCAAACCGGTCAGGTGCATCAGCCCAAATTATCCATTCTTTGGATACAAGCCTGGTGGTTCCCCCACCGGATTCGAGAGGCACGCCTTTGGATAACGACCTCCGTTTAACTGCCAGCGCATGAACACCCAAAGCGAGGCCTATGTCAGCACTTGACAGGCTCCGATAACTCGACGGTTTAAGTTGTTCACTGAGAGCAGTTTTCCTGATGGAGGTGCAGAAGATTACAACATATTTCCTTTTGTTAAGGCCCATGAAATCCAGAACAACCGCCCTGGCTTGTTCGTATAAATAGGTGGACACCATCGAGTTATGTCCGCTACCCCTCTGAACATTGGAATAGGTTTCTAGAGCGGCATGTACTGAACGCTCCAGCTCTGAAAATGCTTCCCGGGGGGAATATTTTCCGGCTGTGACTTCTGCTTTTACTGTATTCATTTTTTTGTGCCATCCTCTTTATGGATGGATAGATTGCGCCCTTTTTCACCCATGTAAAAGGCTATCAGCACAACATCATCGATGCCTTTGTTTGTGCCGTTATGATTGACGTTTATGACCTCGGCAAAGGAGCTGTTTTCGACGAACTGCAGGGGTTTCCCATTCTCGATCTCCACGGTTAGGCTGCCTTTCAGGATATAAGCAAAAACCGGGAATTCGTGTTTGTGCCAGCCTGTCGATTTCCCTGGCGGAATGGTAACTTTCATAATGGTCACCTCATCGTCAGCATAGACAGGATAAACGATTTTTTGACCGATAGAGGTGGTATCGGTTTTAAGGATCGGTTCAATGGTTACTTCCCTGTTGTACTGGCATCTTCCCGAAAGGGCAACGCATAGAATGATGCCCGATAAAACCAATCTTTTCATTTAGTATCATTTTACCGGTAAAGATAAAGGCCTGAATGGAATTGCATTCAAGCCTTTTGCAAAAAATAAGACAAGGAGAAAGAGTAAGCTATTTTTAGAATAGCCCGTGTAATTGAGCATTAATTTTATCGATCACGGTACTGATATCCTCAGGATTGCCTAGAAAATCCATCGAGTCGGCATCCACGATCAGCACTTTCCCGTCGTGATAAGTTTCCACCCAGCTTTCGTAGCGCTCGTTCAGGCGTTTGAGGTAGTCGAGGCGGATGGAATTCTCGTATTTACGTCCTCTTTTCTGAATCTGGTTCACCAGTGTCGGCACTGAGGCCCTCAGATAAATGATCAGGTCGGGTGGCTGAACCAGGGAGACCATCAGGTTAAAAAGGGTATAATAATTTTCAAAATCACGTGTGCTCATCAACCCCATCGAATGGAGGTTTGGGGCAAAAATATAGGCATCCTCATAAATCGTACGATCCTGAATGACCGTTTTGCCCGATTTTCGGATCTCAAGGATCTGGTTAAACCTGGAATTGAGGAAATAGATCTGAAGGTTGAACGACCAACGCTGCATATCTGCATAAAAATCGTTCAGGTAAGGATTATCATCGACATCCTCATAATGCGGTTCCCACATGAAATGTTTGCTAAGTATGCGGGTCAGAGTAGTTTTGCCCGATCCGATATTCCCCGCTATTGCAATGTGCATGGTTTGTTTTTTCGCATTTAGGTAGATTCGAAAGTACGATATTTTTTGAATTTCAATACCCCGCAAATTAATTTTTTGATAACCTTAACAGGATAACCTTGCCGGGGGTCCGAATCAATAGTTTATCCTGATATAAACAGGCTTCTTCAAACTCACCACCTAACCTCCTCTGCTCCTCGCCTCCTCTGCTCTGTATTAACTCCGTTTCGTTTGTAACGGGATCTTTCCAAAGTGTGATTTTATCTGGATATGCCAGCAGGATCCGATCGCCATAGGCATTGAATGAAGGAACCTTAATCGGGATTCTCCTGATAAAATTGGCAAACAGGTCGAATACCTGAATCTCCTTTCCCGGAATCAGAAGCAACACCTGGTCGCCCGATTCGATAAGTCGGTAATCATTTGTACCTGAACCTGATGGTAGGTTTAATGGAGCCGATTCAACCAGCGTCTGCATTTTCATATCGATCTGTCTGAGCCGGAAAGTCGAGCCGTCGATGATCCAGAACCCTCCCTGCCTGGCGGTAGCAACAGCCAGCGGAACAGTGATCCCCAGATCATCAAGCCTGACAACACCTGAGATAGGAGCCATACGGTTGTTCAGAAAACGAATCAGATTAAAATCCTTCTGATAAACCAGTATCCGCATCGGGTCACTGGCATCAATTGAGGTGATGGCACCGGTTTGCGGTTCCGACCATGAATAGACAGAATCCCCTTTCACATCATATTTCACCAGCGAGCCCCCGCTGACAATATAATACTGCCCGAGCGGATCAGCTGCTATGCGATCGGTAGCCCTGTTCCACACCTTTAGCGTATCGGCTCCTCCTGCTGATAGATGAACTCCTGAAATAAAGCATAATAGGCTGATAAATAGTGTCATTGGCTGATTAATTGCAGAATTTCTTCAACAATTTTCCGGTCATTGGATAATCGTGGAACCTTGTGCTGGCCGCCCAGACGACCTTTCATTTTGAGCCACTCATAAAACGTCCCGGCTTTCAGGGAAATGACCTCTGGCGGGTGAAGGGCAAGATTCTTGTATCGTTTAGCTTCGTAATCTGAATTAGCCGACTTAAGAGCGTTATCGAGCAGTTCAGTGAAAAAATCGGGATTATCAGGCTGATGGCTGAACTCAATCAGCCACTGATGTCTGGCTTTCTCCCCATCAGCCATAAATACAGGGGCAGCGGTATAGTCGGTGATTTCGGCATTGGTACTCAGGCAGGCCTTTCGGAGGGCGAATTCAGCATTGTCGATGATGAGCTCTTCACCGAAAGCATTGATAAAATGTTTCGTCCGGCCGGTAATCCTGAACTTTACCGGTTGGAGTGAGGAAAACATGATCGTATCGCCAATCAGGTATCTCCATAATCCGCCAGTGGTAGAAATCACCATGGCATAATTCCGGCCAATCTCTGCATCGGCAAGGGTTACAGCTTGCGGATGCGGGGAGTCGAGCTCATCGATTGGAATAAATTCATAAAAAACTCCGTAGTCCAGCATCAGGAGCATATCCGGATTTGAGGGATCATCCTGGATACCGAAAAATCCTTCCGAGGCATTGTATGTCTCCATATATTTTACACGGTCGGAACCGATAATAGCCTGAAACTGGCTTCGGTATGGAGTGAAGCTTACGCCCCCGTGAAGAAAAACCTCAAGATTTGGCCAGACTTCCGCAATCGTGGCTTTACCGGTTTTTTCCAATATCTTTTTTAATAAAACCAG
>Ga0209083_1003321_pt1 | contig 13647 bp, 11 predicted proteins | sample AM7aDNAmetaG_FD_184132 | JGI IMG/M metagenome (GOLD analysis project Ga0209083, IMG submission 184132) | Freshwater microbial communities from Finland to study Microbial Dark Matter (Phase II) - AM7a DNA metaG (SPAdes) (version 3) | ecosystem: Environmental > Aquatic > Freshwater > Lake ...
ATGCCTGAATTAGTAGTCTGGCTTCAAGAAGCGGATAAAGTTATCTCGTTCTAATCCATGCCAAGCTGAAACCTTGATACACATTTTTCTACTTTGATATGAAAAATATAATCCCTTCAGTTAGGGCTAGAGTGTCAAATGACCATCGTCATCAGACCAAATACTTTGGTACCGCCCTGTACGGACCGGTAAATATAAACTGCTTTGCTCAGGCGAAACCCAAGGTTTGCCCTACTACTTCTCAACCCTGGCGATGTCCGTTGAAGCGTTGCCCGACAGATCCAGGTTATAGAATTCGCCGGAACCGGGCAGCAGCATGCGAAAATCCGAGGTGTAGTCCACCCGGGCTTCGGCTTGCGTTACCGTAAAATCCAGGATATGCCCTCCGGCAGTCTTGTCGGCCGTCAGAAAGTGCAGGTGGTATCCCGCCACGTTGACGCCACTTACATAGGACGGGCAGCGGAAGCCTACGATGGTGCCCTGCACGCTGTTGAATTCGAATACCGGCTGATTTTTGGTAACCTCGGTAAGCAGCGGGTAGGGCTTGGCCTGCGCAGGGACGCTGCGCGTTTTCATGTAACTGAAAGTACCACTGATCTCGAAAGCGTAGAAGATATTGAGTGTGGGCAGTACGCCGTCGAGGTATGACTGCAACTGAGCGTAGGTGGTACCAGAGGCTAGTTCCAGCGTGCGGTCAGTGTCAAAATATGTGACCGCGGCGAATGGCGTCAAAGCGCTGTCCGCAACTTGATATGCCTTGCCGTCGGCTTTTATCTGGTAGACCACGCCATCTATTTCCAGCATCTCGCCGTCGAGCGCGGCAAAGGTGCCGATGCCTGTATCACCGTATTTCTTCAGTTCTCCGAAGCTGGTCACGCCGTCGTAGGCCCCATTGATAAGGGCCTGTATGGTGGAAATTTGGGTTACCATTTCGCGGTCAACCGGTGGTGATCCACACGCCGGCATCATTGCCGCCAGGAGTAGTACGGCCAATCCGGAACATAATATCTTGAATTTCATGCGTGAGCCTCCCCGACATTTCCACCCGTCAAGATACTGGCCGTGAGACAGGTTGTCAAGCGATGTAAATTGCCTGTGTTCTCTGGGTTCTATGGCATTACCATAACGACTCCAGTATCATTGAAAATTATTCAACATGGAGATCAAGCAAACACAAAGATTTTCGCGTGATAATAGCCCTAATTGGATATTACCATTCGGCCGATAACTTAAAAGGATATTTCGGTATGTTGAAATGGTGGAGCCCAGTGTACGAACGTGCTGCATCAACCCCTACTAGAATCTTTCCGGTATTTGTGAAAGCTTGACCCCTTAGACCCACTTATATGAACCTGCTATATCTTCACAAGAGCGGCGTTTTGCCCCATACTCTCAGACGGGTAGGGAAATCGGGTACAAGATTGCCGAGACACCCGCAGCGTTATACGTTTCCGTTAGTGCTATCTTTCGACAACCGGATAGTAACTGTTCAGGCATGGAGAAAAATGCCATGAAACGACCGCAGACACAAAGCACCAACAAGAACACCGAAGTCCAACAAGCAGCAGGAATCTTATACAGACTCGCCGCAGCCTCGCTTGTAATCTATTGTATCCTCATCATCTCCGGCTTGTACTATCACGACGGAAAATCGATCTTAGCGGCCGTAACCGGAATAGTTTTTGAGGCCATTCCATTTTGGCTGTTAAAAAAGGGCCGGTTATTTACCGCCAGCATCATCCTGATGGTTATTACATTTAGCGCAGCAACCGCTTTTGCTACTATCGGCCAGGGAATCCGTGATATCGCCCTGGTGACATTCCCCATAATATTTATTTTTGCCGGGCTGACTTTTAGCCGTGCGATTTTACGTCTCAGTATTGCGATGAGCGTCATCGCGATAGGATGGCTGGCTTTCGGTGAAAGATACGGTTGGTTTGTTCCCGATCAGATTTCAGGAAAGCCAGGCCTGTCGGAATTCATCATGGCAGTTTTGGTTCTGTTGATTGCCGGGACAGCGGTATCTTTACTGACAAACAATATGCGGAGGAACCTGGAACAACTCAAAGCAAGCGAGGCAAAGTTCGCAGCTATATTCGAAAGGGCGCCCGTTGCCATGGTTCGCGCCAAAATCGATGGGGCAGCCATCCTGGAAACCAACCAGGAATTGTGCAAACTCTCCGGATATTCCAAGCAAGAACTGTTAAATCAGCCGATCACCAGGTTTTTAGCCCAACCTGAACAAATGATCGAACTCTTTGAAATGCTGCAAAAAGATGGGCGCATCGAAAACGTCGAGGTTGATTTACTGGAAAAGGCAGGCATCGTAAGAAATTGCCATGTAACTTTCAATAAGTACGCTAAAGAGGAATATATCGAAGGCACGATCATCGACATCACCGAGAGCAGGAAGATCGAGCAGGACCTGAAGAGAAGTGAAGCCCTATATCGGGATACCTTTGATTATGCTCCCATAGGCATATTCCGGTCGACTGAGGAAGGAAAATTTATTCTCGCCAATCATAAGCTGGCCGAGATGTTGGGGTTCGAAAGCCCGCATGAGTTGATCTCGATCGTCAACAAAACGGATATTTCCCAAGCTCTATTTATCGATCCGTCACTACGCGGGCGCCTTATTGAAGGAGTTAAATCAAGAGACGGATGGTCAATCCTTGAGAATGAATACCGCCGCAAAGACGGCAGTATTTTCACGGGCCGTCTTACCACACGGATAACCAAGAAGCCCGATGGTTCAATGGATTACATAGACGGAATGGTCGAAGACATAACCGAACGGAAGCGGGTGGAACTAGCCTTCGAAAAGGCCAATGAAAGGCTAAACGGAATACTTGAAAACCTCCAGGATGCATATTTCCAAATCGATCTGTCCGGCAATTTCACTTTTGCCAACCAGACTGCTTGCCAGATGTACGGCTACGATTCCGTAGATGAAATCCTCGGGAAGCCCGTTACGACCCTCTACGCTGATTTGAATGAGCGGAGTAACATGATCGGCATGTTGATGAAATCGGGGCAGGTGAAAGACTTTTTTGCCAAAGGCCTTCGTCGAGACGGCTCATTTTTCTGGGTTTCGATGAATGCTCAGTACATCAAAGATCATTCAGGAAAGATCACAGGCACAGAAGGCGTAGTCCGCGATATCACCGAGCGTAAGCGGGCAGAGGAAACCCTGCGAGAAAGCGAGGAACGTTTCCGGCGCACCTTCGACGAGTCCCCCATCGGAGCGGCGATGTCCACTCCCGACTTCCATTTCATCCGCACCAACACCACCATGAGGAAGATGCTGGGCTATTCGGAAGACGAGTTCTCCCGGCTGACCTTCAAAGACATCACGCACCCAGATGACATGGCCCGTGACGTCGAGGGGATAATGCGCCTGAATCGCGGGGAGATTCAGACCTACGAAACTGATAAGCGCTACCTGTGTAAAAATGGCGAAGTCATTTGGGGGCATCTATCAACAAGCGCCATCAGGGATGGTGACAGGCTCCTTTACTATGTGCCGCTCATCGTTGACATCACCAAGCGGAAACAGGCCGAGGAAAAGCTTTCGGACGAGATATCCCGCCGTACCCAGCTATTTTCCCAAACGCCGATAGGCATTGTTCTATTTGACCCAGTCACTACTGACATCCTCGATTTCAACGCCATCGCTCACCAGCAGCTCGGTTATACCCGCGACGAGTTTGCCATGCTTAAACTTGGCGACATCGAACAACAGGAAACCGCCGAGGAAACACAAAAACATATCAAACAAATTACCGCCAGCGGGTGTGAAGAATTCGAGACAGTTCAACGGACCAAACAAGGAGAGACAAGATGCGTCCAGGTAATTGCGCACCCGATCACCATATCCGGGCGGACAGTTTTCCAATGTATCTGGAATGACATCACAGAGCGCAAAAAGTTTGAAAAGGCCTTGCAAGAGTCAGAAGAAAAGTTTAGGAACTTAGCGGAGCAATCCCCCAACATCATCTTCATCCTGCTGGGTAAAAACATGGTGTATGTCAACGACCAGGGTGTGAGGAGGACGGGGTATTCCAGGCAACAACTGCTCTCGCCAGATTTCCATTTATTGGACATAATTGCTCCTGAGTCCCACGAGCAAGTGAAATCTATTTTCAATCAACACGGGCAGGGCAACGATGTTCCGCCAATGGAATACAGGATTATCACCAGGGAATCCGGTTCATTCCATGCCATGGTAGGCACCAAGTTGATCGATTACGGAGGTCAGCGGGCCATTTTAGGGACGATAACCGATATCTCGGACCGTAAAATATCTGAGGAGAAGGTCAAGGCTTCACTGGCCGAAAAAGAAGTCATCCTAAAAGAGATCCATCACCGCGTCAAGAACAACATGCAGGTCATATCCAGCCTGCTGCAACTCCAGTCGGGCTTCGTCAAGGACAAGCAAGACGCGCTCATGTTTCAGGAAAGCCAAAGACGCATCTACTCCATGTCGCTGGTATATAACAAGCTCTACCAATCCGACGACCTGGCCAATATAAGCTTCGAAGAGTATGTTAAAGACCTGGTAGGAAGCCTGGTCAAAGCCTACAATTTCGGCTCGGAGAACCTCAAGACCTTCATAGATATCGAAAACATACAACTCGGCCTGGACCTTGCCGTGCCGTGCGGCCTTATCATCAACGAGGTCATAACCAATAAATCGGTCAAAATGACTATGCCGCCATTATGCACCTGATGGTGCACGAAACCCATGGAATACACGAATCGAATGCCGAGAAGCCGTTCCAGAGCAACGGTGCCAGGTCTGGGAAACTTGCGAACCAATATCGTATAGATGCCCCCCTCAATGAGCTGAAGGCGGCCGCTTCGGAATATGGCCAGGTCCGCCGGGTCCATATCCTTCACCGAATATCGTGCTTTCAGAGGGTCCGTGCCGGTAAGCCGCAACGCAGCGCTGATGAGCTTATTATCCTCAAACCCCTGTACGGCTTTGATGCTGAGCGTTTGGGTGTCATCGTCCATGAGTGTAACGGCGACGTACCCCTTGCCAACGATAGCCTTGACCTGCTTGCACAACAAGTCAGCCATCTCTTCGCTGGTTTCCATCTGATTGAAACGCGAGGAGGTTTCTGCCAGCAGTTTCAAGTATTCAAGGTATTTAGTATTTGGGTCCGCTATATTTGCGGCCGCTTTGCCCCATCTCTTCATTCACGCTCCGCTTCGTTGCGAATCCTGGGGGCAATCGGATACCCACTAGCCCCGCCAAATTATCAGTCTACGGCAGGGAAACCCGCTTATAAAGAGATAATAGCCCATATTAACGGCCCTATATGGTCATGTTGCTGAAAATATGAAGGAGGACGGCGCCATAACGCGCGCGTTTACGGCCGCCCGAAGCGGCACGCCGACTTTTTGCCAGTCTACGGCCGCCAAATGTCCAGGTAAGGCTAAGTAGTTCGAGTTGCTAAATCACAAGGCGACGACCGGAAGGGCAATCACTCTAGCTACCTATCAGCCAACACAGGGAACGGGCCGTAATTAGGCACGTCGTCCATCATGACTCCGTTCGGGGTTGAACCGGCATCGAAATAGATCGGAGCGTAGCTGTAATCCAACCAACCTCATGGGGGGATATGCGGACCGGGGTCACTTCTGATTGACGACCCGACCAGGGTAAGCCGAGGCTAAAAGCTTTTCGGGGCCGCTGGTTGTTACAAACGTCATGAGGCCATCGGTCGTTTGGAAACCCAGATGCCACTCCGAGGGAAAATCTTCGCGGTAATAGTATTTGATACTGACCTGCCGGACCTGCATGTTATCGATGAAATAGCTTTCAGGAGATTCGGCAAACATCCCGGCGGGGGTAAGAACCTGTAAATATGCGAGATAATAATCAGGCCCGGCAACCTGCTCTTTCCAACGTTTGAAAAAACCCTGGTCCTGCGTTTTCGCCTGCCGCTGCCGGAGCGCATTCTGCGTTATCAACGGGGTTATCTTTACAAAGATGCTGCGCGAGGGGGTCACGACCAGGTAGTAGGAATCTCTCGCGCCCGTAGCATTATTTTTCTGCAAGTCCGGGACGATGACGAGCACCGGTTCGTTGATAAATTGGGAGGGTGCCGACGGTGTTTGGAATTGCGGCTCCTGCGCCGATCTGGGCGGCACAGCAAAGGGCGGTTTGAACGCGGATGCAACGGGTTGTCCGCAGTATTGACAGAACCCCGCGTTTTCCGAGTGTTGATTCCCGCAGTTGGGGCAGAACGGCATATCTAATCCCAGCAGCCTTTTCCGAACGCTCCGGATGTTTATGAATTGGCTACGGGAAATCTACATCCCGGCATTTTTCTTGTCAACCCGGAGTTCGGTTCGGATCACCGAAGTGAAGGTCAGGGTACGACAACCAGAAAACTTTACAATTTCCTTCCAACTCGTAATCATAAGTTCGCCGGTATCGTCCTAGGTGGGTTTGACTACTCTTTGATTTTCCTTATCAATAGAGAACATCGATCGCAACGATGGGCTAATTCCTTTAAATTGGAAGTTTCGGATATCGGTTGGACTGTGCGGTTGGAAGTAAATTCTCCAGGGCTCTCAATCGGTGATTTGTGATTCATCCCACGGTACAACATCTCGTTAGCTACCACTTCGTGTCTTTGGACGATCAATCCCGGGTTTACCAATCCAGAAAGAAACCCGTCAATCGATTTGCCGCGTTGAATGTTGCCAACCAGCATGTGCAATTCGACGTGTTCCCCAAGCAAGTGCTGATTACACATAATTTTTGGATCCACCATCCACATTCTCATCAATTTATACCTTCTGTTCATACGGCAAAACTATTCTTCGTAGGCGGAACTCGCAAAGACGGGATTATTATCGGTTGAACTTACAAAAGACCTTCAACCATCTTGAGCAAGATTTTGATATCGAACGGCTTGACTATGTAGGGCAGCTCGTTTCTATCAAGAAAAGCTTTTGTATTGTCATCCGAAGCATCCGCGGTGATAAAGATGAACCTGCCCGCGAGTTCCGGCCTTCTCGATTTGATATCGTTGTAGATATCAATCCCGCTAACGCCAGGCATCCGGATATCCATGAGAACAGCATCATAAAGCGTGCTGTCAAGCATCTCACTGGCCCCAGTCGAGTCTGAAGCAACGTCAACCCTGTACCCCTCTCTTGTGAGTACAGCCTTCACCAAACTTGTTATCGCCTCCTCGTCGTCAACTACGATTACACGGCCTGATTTGACCTTATCTGCCTGTGCCGGATCCGATGAGGAATCCCCGCCTGTATCTTCGGTGGGCGAATTTATAGGGAGTATCACAGTAAATACCGCGCCTTTACCGGGCTCGCTCTCCACCTCAATCGTCCCGTTATGTTCCAGTATGATGGAACGCGTTACGGAAAGCCCGAGACCAGTGCCTTCGCCAACCCCCTTGGTTGTAAAGAACGGATTAAACACCTTCTCCCTGGTGTCCCGGGTCATGCCGGCCCCGTCGTCTTTGAACGAAATGCGCACATGCTCACCCGCCTTCTCCGTGGCGATAGTCAAATTCCCCCTGCCGTGCGACTGCTTCATAGAGTATTCGGCGTTGACGATTAAGTTGAGGAACACCTGCTGCATCTGCCCGGCGTCGGCCACCACGCAATGCAAATCGGGATCGAAACGCTTAACGACTTCTATGTTGGCTGTTTTCAGCACGTAGCTCCTGAGGTCCAGCGTGGCCTCGATAAGCTCGTTGATATTGACGCAGGATTTTTTGGGTTTAGTCTGCCGGCTGAACGTAAGCATGCGCTTGACGATTTCTTTTACCCGCGCGCTGCCCGCGCTGATCCTCAGCACATCCTCTTTGACGCCTGCCGGAAGATCCTGCCTCTCTGCCAGTAGTTCGGAGAAGCCGATGACTCCCGTAAGGGGATTGTTGATCTCGTGAGCGATGCCGGCCGCCATCTCGCCGACGGCCGCCAGGCGGCTGGAACTCTCGGCTTTCTCACGGAGCCTTTGTTGTTCGGCCCCCGCATTCTTATAGTCGGTGATATCGGTGAACAAGGCGACATTGGTGATATAGTGCCCCGAACTGTCCTTTAATGGAGCGGTATTGACCCTTACCCAGCGGGTAGCGCCATCCTTACGGTTTATCTCAAACTCATTGGATAACAAACCATACTGGCTCAATATGGATCTCATGGGTTCTGCCGGAGCCCGATCAAGCATCAACCCGGCGTCCACTTTGCCTATCAATTCATCAATAGAATACCCGGTAATCTCCGCCATGCGATTGTTGGCAAAGGTGATAACGCCGTCCAGCCCTGTCGTGATGATACCTTCGGCTGCCGTATCGACGATGCTGCGGTACCTTGCTTCGCCGGCCCGCAAATCTGCTTCGGTCTGCTTACGCACGGTGATGTCCTGTAGTGAACCGAATAGATGGGTAGCCCGCTTGCCCAGGGCTGCTTCGGCGAACCCGCGCGCCGTACAAACACGTATCTCGCCGTTTTTACGGATGACCCGAATCTCAAGCTCGTAGGGTGTTCCGGCGGTAACGGTTTCCTCGATGCACTGCCTCAGGCGCACCAGGTCGTCCGGGTGATACAGGGGACCTTGTTGGGCAAAACTCGGTGCGGGCTCACGAGGGTCCATCTGGAAGATCCGGAACAATTCCTCCGACCAGGTGACCGTGTCCGTCGTAATGTCCCATTCCCAGCTGCCCACATGGGTGATGCCCTCAGTCCGGGCAAGCATCGCCTGATTGACCCACAGGGCCCGCTCATTCTGCTTTTGCTCGTCGATGTCGCTCATGGCCACTCGCACACAGGGCACGCCGGCGGATTCCCGGGCGATAGTGGCCGTCAGGTGCGCCCAGAATACTCTTCCGTCCGTCTTGAGGATGCGCAGGTCAAAATCTTGCTTGCCGGTACCTGCAAAGAGGCGTTTGGAATGCAAATAATAGGTGTCCTGGTCTTCTTTTGAGATGAAACGCGAGAACGGAGATTTCACCAACTCGCTTTTCGGGAGACCCATCATGGCAGAAGCCGTGAGATTGGCCTCGAGAACAAAACCTTCCTCGCTGAGCGTGCAGTATCCCACCGGCGCCATGTCGTAAAGGTCGAAATAGCTCTCGCGGGCGGCGTCCAGCGCCTCATAGGCCCGCCGCAGTTCATCGTTCTGCATCTCGAGCTGTACCTGGTGCACTTCAAGTTCGTGAAGAACCGACTTGCTTTCCTCTGGTGAAAGGGGCTTGCGCGCCGAATGGGACAAGCCGGTCTTATCCGCTAATTTTCGCTCTGCCCGCCGGCGCATCCCGGCATCGCTTTCTTGATTATTCTCATTAATCAAAACGGCACCCCCGATCGTTCTGTTGCCCTGGTTCGGGTTACCAACTCGCCCAGTTGAGGATATCATACCGGCGAGACAAATATAAGCACCCGGACAAGTAATTTTTTCAAGAAGACAGCCGGGGTCAACCAGGCTCAAAAGAAGCAGAACAATCGAATGCTGTATGATGTTAATTGGATGGAGTGGCTATGACAATCAAATTGAAGGCTGTTTTCCTGGTATTTCTCTGTCTGGCGGTTTCATCAGGCGCATGCAGTACACAAACCGGCACGGGGTCAACGTCCTCAACTGCGCCAGCTTACATCTCCAAACTGGGCACGGTTGAAAAAAACATCGCCTACAGCAATGCGGACTTTATCAACCTCAAACTGGACGTGTACTATCCAACATCAGCCCCCACGCCGATGCCGGTTGTCGTTTACCTTCACGGGGGGGCCTGGATAGGGGGCGACAAGTCGGACGCGGCCGCGTCTCCCGAAATAGCCGAATTCGTCAAAAGAGGCTTTCTGGTCGCATCCGTCAACTACGGCCTGGCGCCGCAATATACCATCCTCGGACAGATAGAAAACGCCAAATGCGCAGTGCGCTTCCTGCGGGCCAATTCTGCATATTTCGGCATCAACCCGGACGAGCTAGGCGCCTTCGGCGACAGCGCCGGCGGGCACCTGGCCGCCTTGCTGGGAACTTCAGATAAAAGCGCGGGGATGGATATTTCCGGCGGTTATACCGATCAATCGAGCCGCGTTCAGTGCGTGGTGGACTTCTATGGCCCAACCGACCTGCGGGCACTTTTCAGCGGCTATCCCGCTATCGTACTTCAACAACTGGCCGGAACTTCCGACCCCAACTCGGGGATCCTGGATAAAATCAACCCCTTGACCTATGTCTCGGCCGACGACCCGCCTTTCCTGATCATGCATGGCGATAAGGACACCGTAGTGCCGCTGAGCCAATCACAGCTGCTGTACCAAAGCCTGACGGCGGCAGGTGTACCTGCAACTTTGGTGGTGGTAAAAAACGGAGACCATGGTTTTGGAGCGGCCGGGGGCCCGATATCGCCAACACGGACAGAAATCACCGCCGCCGCAGCCGACTTTTTTGATAATCACCTCAAATAAACCGGGTATCCATTCAGAGCGCCCAATTTAAGGGGTTAACACAGAGATGCTATACGTTATCGCCGCCGTAGCCGCAATAGTACTCTCGGTAACTTTGGGGCTAAACCTGGTCGCCCGCCGTTCGGGCGTGACCATACAGGAATTATCGAGCGTGCTGCCCGGCGATTATTTAATAAAGGACCCCGGATTGATAATCGACCGCGCCACTACCCTTGATGCAGAGGCAAAGGATGTTTGGCCGTGGATAGTCCAGCTAGGGAAAGAACGCGGCGGCTGGTATGCACCTGCATGGGTGGAGCGATTTACCCGACGGTTCGGGCTCCGGGGCATCCGCGAGATAGACGAGCGATTTCAGGAGTTGGCTGTCGGCGATCATGTACCGGACTGGGGCCCCGGAAAGCCAACTTTCAAAGTAGCCATGATGGAGCCGCCCTGCGCGCTGGTCTATCTATCGCTGCGCGACCCTTCGTCAGGTTGGGGCTGGCCCGCATCAGACGCCATGCTTAACACCGGCATTTTTGGATTCAGCTGGGCCTTGCTTTTGGAAAACACCGGCGCCGGCAAATGCCGTTTGTATATCAGGCTGCGTGCAAAGCGGCAAGGAACCCATATTTCTCGGTCCATGTTTTTATTCGGGGGAACAGTCGACTACATCACCATCAAATTGATGTTTGCGGGTTTGAAGGAAAGGTTGAATCCACCGGCCATACGCAAATAAAATGTCCGGGATTTTGAGAGGTCCGGCCCGATCGACAATGCCATTTCAAGCACGGGCGGGTGTATAATCCATTCAAGCCAAAGCCGGGGTGGATATAAATATTATGGCGGGACTTAAATGACGGTCAGAATCGTAACAGACAGCACTTCAGACATACCATCGTCTTTGATCGAGGAACTGGGCATCAGGGTGGTCCCGGTCATCGTACGTTTTGGCAAACAGGAATTCCGGTCCGGGATCGACCTGACCCCGCAGGAGTTTTACACAAGGCTGGCGTCAGAGATACATCCGCATACTTCACAGCCCGCACCCGAGGATTTTGCAAAGGTATTCCGGGAACCAGGCCCCGATTGCGAAGGTATAATCTGCGTCAACATATCTGCCAAATTGTCGGGCGCAGTCAATTCGGCCAACCAGGGGAAAATACTGGCAGAAGGCAAATGCCCAATCGAGGTCGTCGACTCCCGTTTTAACTCCATCGGTTTGGGGATCATCGTTATCAAGGCAGCGAAACTGGCCAGAAGCGGAGCCAGCCTGCCGCAAATAGTCGACGCGGTCAAGTCGGATATCGAAAAGATAAGGATGCTGGGCATCTTCGACACCATGAAATACCTGGTCCGGGGCGGAAGGGTGAGCCTTATCAGGGCGAGCGCGGCCCGAATCTTAAATGTTAAACCTATGCTCACGTTCCGTGACGGCGAGGTGGCCCAGGCAGGGCTGGTGCGTTCCTACGACAAGGGGATCAGCAAGATAGTCGACTTCGTCAGAAATCAGGGGAAAATCCTGGACCTGGCCATAGCCCATAGCATGGTGCCGGAAAGGGCAGCAGAATTGAAATCCAGGCTGGGAGAATTGTTTCCGGCGGGATAACATCCTTGTCACCGAACTCGGGCCTGCACTGGGCGTACACGGCGGCCCGGGCGTGCTCCTGGTGGCTTTGCGCAAGGATTAACCGGGATATAAGGAGGTAACCCAATGTCCATCGAAAGCCCGAAATACAAAGTAGTCGAGCGCGATAACAAATTCGAGATCCGGGATTATTCAAAATATATCGCGGCAGAAGTCGATGTGGAGGCCGGATACAACGACGCTCTGAATACGGGATTCGGGATACTGGCAGGTTACATCTTCGGGGGCAACAGCGCCAGGGCCAGCATCGCCATGACTGCTCCGGTAACAGAAAAATCAGAGAAAATCCCGATGACCAAGCCGGTTTCAGCCTATCAGAAGCAGGGGCAGGCGTATACAATCAGTTTCAGTATGCCCCGTAAATACTCGCTGGATACCCTGCCGCAACCGAATGACGCAAATATCCGTCTCAGGGAGGTCCCTGCCGCCAGGGTGGCTGCCCTGAGGTTTTCCGGCAGCCTGAACGAGAAACTGGTAACAAAGAAAACCTCCGAATTGACGGAATGGCTGAAACAGAAAAACCTGCATCCCAAGTCAACCGCAGCTTCATGCCAGTATAATCCTCCGTGGATACCCGGCCCTTTCAGAACAAACGAGGTCATGGTCAACATCTGATCTATCATCATTGCAGAAAAGGCGCGGCATATCCAGCCAAGAATAAAGTGATTATGGAATCAGACGTTTGAGGTTCAAAATGAAAGAAGCAACACCCCTGGAAAAACTAATATCATTGCAAGGCAGAACCGCTATAGTTACCGGCGCGGCCGCAGGGATAGGACGGGCTATAGCCACCAGATTTGCCGAGGCAGGCGCGGACCTGGAACTGGTGGATATCAACCTGAAAGGGCTTGAAAACCTGAAGCAGGAATTGTCGAAAATGGGCCGCAGCATCAACCTCTACCAATTCGATATGTCTGTCAGTGAAAACATAACTGCGCTCTGGCAAAAATGGCAAGACGCACCACCTGATATCCTGGTAAACAACGTGGGCATATATCCGCCCCAGGATTTTCTGACGCTGGAACACAGCGTGTGGCAAAAAGTGATGGACACCAACCTGAACTCAACCCAGCACATGTGCCGTTACATGCTCAAATCCAGGGGAAATAAAGGCGGGGTGATAATCAACCTGGGATCCATCGAAGCCATCCTGCCCTTTGCCGATGACCTGGCACATTACGACGTAAGCAAGGCTGGCATCATCGCTTTAACCAGGGCACTGGCCAAGGAATTCGGCAAAAAAGGCTTTAAGATCAATGCCATCCTGCCCGGAGGGATCGATACCCCGGGCACCCAGGCGGTGGCAGCCCGCATACTGACCAAATTTGACGTCGGCCTTATCCCAAGCGGTATAAAATACCTGAGCAGGATACCGTTAGGCAGGCGCGGCCAGGCGGATGAGGTGGCACGCATAGCGCTTTTCCTGGCATGCGACCTATCGTCTTACGTCCAGGGGGCATTGATCCCTGCAGACGGGGGCTTTTTATCCAGTTGAGCGCTGTAAAAGACTTCAGGTTTAAGGAGGGAGCATGAACGCTACAAGGCTGGTCCTGCTGATAATCAACATC
>Ga0209083_1003324_pt1 | contig 13639 bp, 16 predicted proteins | sample AM7aDNAmetaG_FD_184132 | JGI IMG/M metagenome (GOLD analysis project Ga0209083, IMG submission 184132) | Freshwater microbial communities from Finland to study Microbial Dark Matter (Phase II) - AM7a DNA metaG (SPAdes) (version 3) | ecosystem: Environmental > Aquatic > Freshwater > Lake ...
GATCTGCGACAATTACGCCACGCACAAGCATCCGAAGGTTCAGGCGTGGGCGAAGAAGAACCCACGGTTCGTGTTCCACTTCACGCCGACCAGCGCGTCATGGCTGAACATGGTAGAACGGTTCTTCCGCGACTTGAGCGAGAAGGCGTTGAAGCGTGGCAGCTACTACAACGTGGACGACCTGGTGGGTGCGATCACGGAGTACATTAATCAGCACAACGAAAATCCAAAGCCGTTCATTTGGACGGCGTCGGCCACCGACATCCTGGCCAAAGTGAAGCGGGCTCAAAAGGCCTTGAATAAGTTATAGACTGTTAGGCGGGGACCACTAGTATCGGGCATCGGTCGATGGTTTGTTGCACACTACTACCGCGTGTCTCCGGGTATCGCCAAGGTCTTACTGCGACACCCAACCGTGGCAAACCATGTGCGACGATGCGTACTCAATCCACTCACGGCGGTCATTCGGCGGAGGCAAGAACGGGAACGCAGTGGCTCTGTTTCGACCTTTCCAAAACATTCGCGCGAATGAAACTTTCGCACAAATCGTTTCCACTTCCCACTTCAGGATGAAGACCTGCAAATCCCACAGCCAATCGCTTCGTGCTGTTCCGCCAGACTCAAAACCACCTCACCTTCAACCGCCCGATGCCCCCGTGGTACGTTTCACATGCGCCGCCGAAGTTAGCCTTGCTGGCCATCCTCTGGCTTGATCCACCGGGGCGAAATTCGGATGCGTCATGTCAGGCCCGAGAATATCACCGCTATTACTGTGAACCGCTAATTCGCGGCGACATTCCCGCCGATAACAGTGAGATCTGATCAGGACGATCTGCTCGCCGCACCAACGCACGTGACAAACGTCGGCCGAGCAATGTGTGCAACCTCCCGAACGGATTCTGGGGCGTTGTTTTGCGAACAAGTTGTTCGCGACGACCCAAGGTGCGCCAATCCAGAACTAGGAGAACACAAATGTCTGAAACCCACAACCCACAACCCCCGGATACACGCGACATCATCGTGACGCCGCCGCCGCAAATCACGCAGTATGAACTCGATGTGATCATCGACCACCACCGTGATCTGCTCCTTGCCCACCTTGGGGAAGAAGCATCGAGGACCTATTCCGGAACGAGTGCTACCATGCGGGCGGTCCACGCTGAGGAACGTCTGAACGCGTTCGGCGCACAGGACGCGTTGCGCAAGATCGCCGAGCAGGTCGCCGAATGGAATGAAGACCCTTCCTGCGGCATGTGCAACGACGAGGTCACACGCCAACTCGACGCAGACCCGCAGTTCGCCGCCGCCATGGACGCTTACAACGCGAAGAAATTTGCGAAGAAAGGCTCTGAGCAGAAACCTGAATTGGATTGGGAGTAACGCACCGTAGGTGATTTCACACCCAATCAGTTCCTGCCACGGATAACCAACAATGGGGGCCACGAATGATCATCTTTAGGCGAATTCAGAAACCGGTTCCTACCGACTGGCTGCCGGGAGCTCACTGGTATGTCGAGTATTACTGCGATGATTGGGCCAACGGCTACCCGTCAGGCATGGCCTTTGTCACGGCGATCAAATCCTTTGTCTTCCTCGATTTCATCTTCGTGGCCGACCACGAACGTAGAAAAGGCATTGCAACAGAACTGCTCCACGCCTGCAGGCAAAAGTGGCCCGGCATCGACTATGGCGACGGAATTAGCAAATCGGGTGCGGCACTCCTCAAGTCTGTTCAGTCACGCCGCAAGAAGCGAAATACGTCACCGCTTTCTCGACGACAACGGCACTTGTAAATGTCGGTTGAAAAGTAGAGCGGGCGGCGTACTGACGGTGGGCACTTGGCTGTAAAGATGAGGCTGACCTCCAGACGCTCTGCCGGACCTGCCACGAGCTTTTCCACCGTTTCGGTCGGCTCCGAACGTAGTCCAGCTTACTAGGACTTGGCGTGTGAAGGGGAGATCCGCACGACGGCCTCGTCTGGTTATCGTGCAGGCTGAAGACGAATCAGCAGAATGATGACAAGTGGCGATGGCGGGTAGGAGATCAGCATGAAGAACGTGGAACTCAAGATTGAGGGCAATATCCTCCTTAATAGGGACGACGGCTCCCCGATATCGGCAAAGCTTTCTTCGCCACTTTCTTGTCGTGAAAAAGTATCACAATCCCCCCACCCACCAGCAAAAGCGATATGGCATGCCCCCAAATTGGAATACGTGCGAAGTCTTTGAAATAGCCGCGCGAAAGAACGACGGCGTTGCCATTCTCTCGTGTCTCGACCACCAAACCATCATCGAATTCCACGACGACTTGCCCTTGAACCGGGGCCATTGCCGCGTCTACAAGGATCAGGTCATCATCATCGCCCTGCAATTTGCGACTTATCGCCATGTAAGGAACATCCTTCGATTCCGGGTGTTCAGCCTGAAATGCACTGGCCTTATTGCGGGCGATAACACCCAAGATCGTGGGAAAGATGAGAATGATGACGACCCCAAGCACAACCGCCGTAACTCCCAGCCTCGTGTTTTTGTACCAACTCGTCTGGCCGAACCCACATGTGCATGAATTCACGTCAACTTCCAGGATAGCACCACATTTGGGGCATGGTCGATAGTTCATGGATGGCCTCCGGCTACAAAAAGGTAAGCTGCAGCCAGGAACATCGATGCGTACAAGAAGATCCTCGACCCGGCATTGAACGTCATGATACGAAGCCTTTCATCTGTCACGGGAATACGGAAAACGAGACAGGCATAATCCCATTCGGGGAGGAAGTAACGGGACAGGATTCAAGTTCTTACGGCACAATCTCCGTCGCTGGTCGCTCCACAGGCCTTGATACTTCGACGTCCTCCTGCCTAACATGGAACCCATGTGCCCCCCACACATAGGTCCGGAAGTTATTTCAGGCCCGTCCCGAATCATCGAAGATAGCAAACTTGTGACGCACATCATCAGGTGCATTGATAAGAGCGAGTGCAATCCATCCCTCATATCCCAGAAACATACTCAACCAGAAGATTGAACGTAACAAGGAATATACCTGTATCGACATCTTCGATGGAATATCTACAAATGAATCTATTGTAATGGTCTGGGGGTTACTCCATATAAATTCATTGTTCTGTGTTTCCCGATTGAATCCCGTTGCTATGGGAAACAAAGTTTCAGCGGTAGCATGAAATGTGAAGCGTTTTCCTCTAATTCTATCATCGACTGGCAGTCTGATCTGAAACTCGCCACTTGCTACGCTAGCTGGGTGCCCATTTATCGAGGTCGTAACCGTGTCCCATTTTTTCTCACCCCCAAGGATTGGTTCGTCACTCGGATCACCTCTGGTGTCACAATCATATTTTGTTCCATCACACTGGCCCGATGCCCGAGGCATTGAGATCCGACAACCTTCACGACCCAATACAGAAACCCAATCACCGGGGTGAAACACAAGATGCGTAGAAACATTCGGGCCATATTGAAGGTTGGCCGTAGATTCCTGCTGCGAAAATCCAGTCTCGATAATTGGTAGCACGGTAAAGTAAGCAATAGCACAAAAAATGATCGCGGGAAATAGGGAGAGAGAAACTATGGTGGGCAGAAAATCACTCCGCACGCTTAGCGCTTTAGCAAATCTTTCAAGCAGACGAATAAGGAGCGGGAAGCGGAGTAGGGTCGGTGCTGCCCTAGCATTCTTGCCATCATTTAGTCCCACCAATTCAGCCTGGTGGTTGGTTACAATCAGTATCATCGGGATGGTGCCGCCAAATCCCAACACGAAGCCGATGGTATAGATCGCACAATTTAGTTTTGGAAAATTGGGCCAAAATCCTTGGAAGGCCGAGAAAATGCCAAAATCAAACAATAACAGCCAGCCCAAAAAGCAGATCTTAGCAAAGGACGCATTCTTGATCTTGAGTTTAGACAAATGGGGGAACCGTCCCCGAGCACCACACACTCCCATAAAAATGCCGAGAGGTAAAACAAGCAGTGAAAGGACCACAAGGCCGAATCTGGCACCACCTTCGATCAGCTCTCCGTTGGCTAAAGCCAAGATGGGCCCGCAAACGATGAGAGTAGGCCAGCTAAAGAATGCAACTAGAGCGACTGTAACTCGTAATAGTAGCTTTGAAACACTCATCGCTCTAATCCTCCGAAAGGCGGCACCGAATAGTGCTAGCGGAGCAGGGTGAGACGGGGTTTGAAACCGAGCAATGATCCCTGAAATCTATTTCGGCTTTCAAATCGTCAAATGGTCTGCTTGTTACGTAAGTCGCACATCTCTCGCAAACGCACAGCATTGATCACCATCGCGTCACACCACCAAAACACGACAACCCAGACGACAATCCACAGTGGATCGAAATGCGGGAGAAATAACCGAACAGTCGGGATGCCAAAAAGAAAGAGGAATCCATTATTTATGCCCCATCCACCAATAGCACGATAATGCAACACCTTGCGCATGCACCCATACAACATTACTCCCAAAATGATAGCCCAAACTGTATGCAGAATATGAAATATGATCACGAAGCTGAGCAGCGTTGTTTCCTGGTCGGGATACCAAGTGAGGATTCCTCCCGCGGCGATAAAGAAGGCGATAGCGCTGACTATCCATATCGCAAGCAAAACGCCGTAGGCCCTTCTAAGGCGGCGAATCGCCCCGGTGTTCCAGTCGTCCTCATCGGTACTTTTGGCATTCACCTCGATAGAAGCCAATTTTCCACAAGTCCGACAACGAAACACCAGAGGAAAGGGCGAGTACACAGTAGCGTATGGGCGACAGCAGGACGGGCACACGAAGTCAACGAGTTCAGCATCGGCCTTGACGAGGCCCTCCTCGCCTTGATTTGCCACGACCGGTATCGAGCGTCCGGCAAATGTTATCCCCTTAATAATTGCGGTTATGTCAGCGGCACGCCGTTTTTGGCTTGTTACGAAGACTCGATACCGGGGTGCGCCAGAAGAGTTCGTAAAACTTGCGCCTTCAACCACAGCCGGGGCACGCGTGTCATCGGGTACTGCTGGCATCGTCAGGTCTTCCCCTACCACTCTGATCGCATCTGTGTTTGAGGACGATGAATCTTGCATCACGACGTCACGACTGATGCAATCGGGTCTTCGTTCTTTGGCGTACTGTTCGGCGGATTCCGCCGAAGGCATCTCAACGAAATCGTAAAAGATCAAACCCTTTGCAGTGGTGCTGGTGATTTTGAATTTCATGGCATCTTTCCCACAGAAAAGAGAAAACAGGGCGATATTCAGTAGACTTCTTCCTCTCCGCCGTTCACGGCACAATCTTCGTCGCCGGGTCGCACTTAGGCAGCCGAAGATCGCTCCCAGATATGAATATGCTGACATTACCACATGTAGGTCGGTTGGCAAGAGGAAAGTTTGGGCAGGTGGCAATCCAAACGCGCCCCAAAAAACCTTGAACAAATATCTCGACAACATGCCCGGCAGCGCGTAGATTTCCCATGCAGTCATATCTCTTTCCAGTAGTTCGCTTCAGCAGACACGAGAGGCGGAAACCATGGGCTGCATTTATCGTGGAGTTGTCCTTCTTGTCACAACGGTCGGGCTTCTTGGCGGTTGCGCCGCCTCACGTTTGCCAATCCATGGTCCAAAGTAGATGAGCTACGCAAACAGACTGACAACGGTCGTCAGCCCAAAGTTGACGGGAAGATCACGGATCATAGAAGTTGCTGCGGTTTGAAATGTCGCCGTGCCGACGTGCAATAAAGGAGTTTCTTGTGAATTGGTCATTACTTGCTTCGTTCGTAAATAGATTTCCCGTGTCCGATGTTCTGGTCGTAAAGTTACGCGCCAGTTGCGTTTGTTTCCTAATGGTATTCTTCGCAGTGATGATGACTGGATGCAGCGCTAACCGCTCAGCCGCATGGTGGCGGTTGAATGCCGGAGAGTGCATATTAACACCCAGCACCGCAGTTGCTTCGCCTGGACAAGCTGCGTTGAGATATGGTTGGTTCGAGGGTGACCCTGATCATGCACCTGCCAGCTGGTACCACATTGATCCCCACAATAGGAGTGGATATTTAGTTGTCAAGGAACTCGACAACGCAAAACCGTCCGCACTAAAGTCTCTTGGTGTAGTCCTGCCACTTTCTCCTGGTCACCATGATATCGTCTTTACTCCGGGGCTTGAGCAATCGGGTTTTATTTATATGGCAGATAAGCGGATGGAATTTGATGCCAAGGCAAACCGAACATATGAAATCCAATATCGCATTAAATGCACGCGACCCGGAGATTTTTACACAGAGCCAAAGCTTATTTGGCTCGCAAGAATCGTTGAGGTGGAAACGCTCATGATTGTCGCGTCAGAGAAATAGACCGCTGATGATAATGGTCGCCAGGTAAAGAGACGCAGCCTTCCCTCCCGAACACCACGCCGAATCAAAGTTCCTGTTAATTGTGCCCGCAACCGTTCCCAGAAATGCCCGCAATATGCCATGGGACAGCCCAGGACTCAACCGGATTGCCACTGATGAATCACGTGACCCCGGAACGCTCATGATTGACTGGTGGGGCGGGTGATGGTCGAAGGGATGGATGAAGATGTCTGCCACGTCGAGATGGCCCGTCGAGATATGGGCACTCACACGGATGAAACTTATTCTTCATGCGCGAATTGAGCGTGAAATGCGGCTCCTGAGATTGGATAGGCCACGGGCGTCTTGTCGGGCGATCGACGGTCTGCCGCGCCCATCCAAGTTTGGGGTAGGCCCGAGCGATGCACCGGCGCTGAGTACACCCTGTCTGATTAGCATCTGCTCGTTGACGACGTCGTGGAAGGCGGCGGACAGGGGGGCTTGAGGATCAGCGAGCTTCCAAAGGCCACGCTCTCGTATCCGTCCAGCGCCGGGATAATAGGGGAGCGGGGTTGAAACCGATCAACGAGCCGTGAAAGCTTTTCCGGCTTTGGTCCAGTGCCGGCGATTATGCCGGCCTGCGCCGCGGGCCATTGCCGCTGGACACGGTGGGCCTGCCGGAGCATCCGTATTGACGGGGCAGAAGCATGGCCGTTTGAAACGGCCATAGCACCTGTGCTTATGGCGATGCCACCCGCCAATCTACGCAGCTCACTCCACACCAACCGCCGCCTTGGCTGCATCAAGTTCTCGCTCGGCAGTTGGACCAAATCCCCAGCTGTTGACGGAAAAGCCCATCGTTCTGGCGATTCTCATCATGTTTTGGATGTCGCAACTCCTGAACGGCCCGCCCATCATTAACGCGGATTCCACACAGCCGCGACCGTCGTAAAGGAAAGCCAGCGCGCCCGCTGGCTTTGCGAAATCCAGAGACCGATAGAATTTGCGAGAAGTCTCATCAGCCGGAGTAGAGAAGTAGAACGCCAGTACCGAGCTGTCACCTCCGTTTCTCTCAAGAACGTCACTGATGAATTTCTTCGTTTCCTCAACGAGCTTGTCTGCCATGACTTGGTTCCTTTCAACCATCTACTTACCAGGCACGTAGTTGCCTTCTCATCACAAAACTTGTCGATCATTCCTGCCAGACGATGAAACTTCCTTAGTCGAATACGTTGACTCTTTTGATCACGTCCCCATCTTTTCCTTCGCCAGCTCAATCTTTTGTTTGGATTCATCACCGAACGAATGGGCTTTTACCTTATATCCTTTTTCCGAAGCTTTCTTCGTGACTTCAACGATCTCACCCGCCAGAAAAGGACAAGTCATAAGGACTGCGCATGCACTCGAACCTTCGATTTTCAAATTTCGAACGGCCCACATATGTGCGTCGAGCTGAATGCCCTGAGAAGTCCGTTTCGCGAAGGACAGCGACAACATGAATTCATCGGCGACATGGCTACTTGGTAGGTCGAGTGTTAGGAGCGTGAAATCTATCTGTAGCGGACTCAGTTGTGCATGATCCCGATCCCCGTCACCAACGGCATTCCAGACCTGTTTCCACCATGCGACGTCGCTGCTTTGGTATCTGGGAAAATCGGCACTAACGGCCGCCACAAAACTTTCCATTCTCGAGTTCATATTCACGTCGCCCGAAACCCCCGCGTAATGCGATGATGTCAAGCTTTCACTACTCAGATCATGCTCTTCCCTACGGGTTACTTGGCAATTTCTGCACTTGCGGCCATACCAGGAATGGCCGTTCGCCCTTGTTGTGCCACATTTCGCGCACTTCTGACAGTCTTCGTTGCTCCACTCATGCAATTCATCCCGGGTAGCTCGGCATTTCCTGCACTTGCAGCCGATCCAAGCGTGCCCTCTATCTCGCGTTTTGCCGCACCTCTGGCAACTACATCCATCCCATGCATGCCTCTCATCTCGAATCGTGCCGCATTTCCAGCATTTACAGCCTTTCCAACCGTGTGCGTTAGTACGAGTGGCACCACAACGCGCACACGTCTCGCAACTCTTGGACCAGTCGTGAGCATTGGTAAGAGTCGCATTACAGCGAGCACAAACCTCACAGCTCTTTGAGCTATCATGGGCACCGGTACGAGTGACACTGCAGTGGGCGCACGCTTCACAGTTCTTGGTCCAATCGTGAGGATGGATTCGCGTAGCACCGCAGCGAGCACAACGTTCGCAATCCTTATTCCAGTCGTGCTGCACGTCACGCGTAGTCTGACAAATGTTACATTTGCAGCCATCCCAGACGTGCCCTTCATCTTGGACCATTCCACACTTCATGCATTTGCGATCGGCGGCACTGCAATCGTTTCACTTCCGGTTGTGATTGTCGGTGCGGCGATGATTGCCGATACCGAGAATCTAAAACACAATTTCGAAGTCAAAGAGCTTCGTCGGCAAACCGTCTCGTCCGGCAAATCCGTGCAAGGATTCATCTATTATTCTGCGAAGGTATCCATTCCTCAGCGGCTTCGAATGACCGCCATTGTGACAGATATAGACACTGCCAGAACGATTTCCATTCCAGTAACTTTTGATGTGAGAAAGGATTGATCGTGGCTCGTAAACTCCCACAATTATTTGTGACGCTGATGTGTGCGCTGTCATCGTTTGGATGCATGCAGGTGTACAAAACATCTGTCGAGCCGTACGACGGGTACGCAGCATCAGAAAGGGTTCCTGTTTCAGTTTACGTCGCCTATGCGCCAGGCTTCACAGATGCCAAGTGGCAATACAGCTCAATCGGCCCAGTTTTAGTAATCGGACCAGTACTCAAGGAGAATACCGCTCGACTGGCAAAGGCGACCTTCGCGCAAATGGCGTCGGATCGGGCCACCGCTCAAGGTGTATTGACGGCGAAAGTCGTGGGTGTTGAGCAGAGCATTCCCAATATTGGCTTCCAGCCTTGTGAAATGGTGATCTCCATGGAATGGGAGTTGACTGACCGGTCAGGAAAGGTCATCTGGGTCCGTACAGTTCAAGGCAGAGGGATTGAGGATTGGAGGACTAATCTCACGGTCGAGAGCGACACGAACAAGCGTGCCAAACGGGCGATGGATGATCTCTTTAAGAAGACATACGACGAGATCAAATCATCGCCCGAAATACATCGTTGGGCCGCGAAGGTCTGACCGTAGGAGTTGAAGATGAAAACCCCTCAAGGTTACCGCCCTGGAGCAGGTCTACCTGGGCCATTTCTGCGGCGGATACCGAACACGAAAGCTTAAAGGGGGCGAGAGGACAGTCCACGCCGGGAGAGTGCTCTAAATTCGTGGTGGCCGGGGATGGGGTGGGGTGTGGCAAATAAGCATTCTTCTTCTGCGACGATGATTCCCATGCCCAGCGCCCGATCTGTCCTACCGATCCTACATGGCTGTGACTATGCGATCGCGGCCGTCAGTTGCTCATGCAGCTTGACCATGGCCAGCGTGTCTTGCTTGCAGTACGCCAGCAACGCCTTCCGAATCCGTTCGGTCTCCCGCTTTTCCACCTGTCCCTTCGCCATGCGGGCGAACATCGCCACGGCCGTGTCCCCATCCCCAATCTCCAGCCCCTCGTAGCTCATATTCGGAACCATCACCGGCAACGTCACCTTGATTGAAGTTCTGCCGTGAAAGCCGGGATGGTAATACCCACGCCGCAAAATGGCCTCCAGGTCAACGATGCGATCCACTATCACCGCCAACGGGTTCTTGAGGTCGGGGAAATGTGCTGCCAGAGCCCGAATGGTCGTCTTTTCAAACGAGGAGTAGGAAATGACACTGCCTTTTGTCCCCAAATCGGTGATCAGTTGTTGGGCAAGTTCACGACGGCAATCTCTGGCTGGATCGGCAAGAAATTCACGGTGACCCGTGACCTTTCCGACGTTGGAACACACATGCACCGAATACTGAGTAGGAATCTGCGTGTAGGGGGCAATCGCAGGATAGAGCGGCAGAGCGGTCATCACCGTTTCGAAATCGAGGTAATAGGCAGGCATGACGATGGCTGCAAGCTCGCCAGCAAGACTACCGGCGATAGACGGCTGCCCACTGATGACGCTTCGCCGCACTCGCTCTTGAGTATCGGTGAGTTCACTCCCAGCGGGAATCTCGTGGATTGTAACGACGCCTTCCGCAGCCAGTTCATCGAACTTCTTCTGACTCAGTCGGGGAAGGTCGAAGATGTGATCGTTGATTCCTCGGCCGAGGCAATCTGCCTCAAAGAAGGGGCAACTCCGGCAGGCCAACATGAGGTTAGGAGAGGGTCGGTTCGGCTGCTTGGTCTTGCTGCTAACATCGTCCCAGAGCAGGAGGAAGTTCCTGACCTTCTGTTCCATGTCTGACGTGTGATCAATCATTACGAAAAGCTTGTCGCTGCCCATGCCGAGGCGGAACTCCTTGGAGAGCAAGAGCAGTGATGCCTTCGCGATTCGAATGCCGCAGCGGACGGCGACCATCGCCGTATAAGCAAGGTCATCGACTAATTCTGGTTTGTCTTCAACGTCGGATTTAATCTCGACGAGATGCCAGGCCCCTGCGACTCGCTGAATAACATCGGCTCTCGCTGAGTAGCCATCGACGTGGAATGTAGCCTCGAAGATGGTGGTGACTGACGGATCGGCCATCAACTGCGTGGTCTTCTTCGCTGCCGCTGCGGTCGTTCGATCCTGCCCTGAGATGCCTTGAGGGAAAAGTGTTCTCGCACGCCGGTGTACCTCTTGGCCTTCTTCCATGCGAAGTGCTTCACCGGGAGTTGGAGTAGCAACAGAAACTTTGTGTCGGATGAACCAGCCAGCAGTGCGACATGCTGTCAGGAACACTTCCTTGGTGACGTTTTGTACCTCTGCGGCCACTGCAAATCCTCCCGGTTGTGATTCTATTGCCATCGTATTCCCGGCCACACTAAACCGACATATGCACCGCGGGGGTGGACCGGCGAATCGATGTGTGAACCTTTGCCTGACGAACCTCCAGCAGCATAACCCGGTCGAACTCTACCCCTAACGCATGATGCTTCTGTTCTTCATCTGGCGTCATCTCTCGATCCTGCGATACCGCACCCGCTTCCAATGCTGCCTGAAAATCCTGAAGGGTATCCAAAATGAACTTCTTGAGAAAAGCAGCCTGGGCTTTTATGAATTCATGAGGATGAGCCACCCCCACCATCAGAATTCCCTGCGACTGCTCGCCCGAGAGCAGTTTGATTTCCACGTGCGCTTCGGCGTCCGTCCACATCAGAGTAACGGCAATACGATCAACCACCATGGCTGCCTCCTATACCCGCCTCACCGATTCTATGGCGAATCACATGAACCAGTGAATCATGACGTAGAATAAGTGGCAGAAGAAATCGGCCACGTGACCAACGATCACACCCGGCTGATCGGGCGAAAATGCACGGCGGATCACAAACCAATACAACAGGCCAAACAAAACAATCACTCCCAGAGACATCGGCGCCCCCGATGATCCACTCGGCACGTAGGTATTCGAGTACCCGGTGAAGCCCCCCGCCGAGTTGTAACTCAGCGTGGTAATCACCGTCGTCCCGCTAAGGCCCAGCAGAAAGACGAAAAACAGAATCTCTGTGATGTAGTAGTGCTGGGCGAAAAACCCATTGGCCATCGCCCGATCCGCAGCAACCTGTTCCGGCGTGCTATCCTGCTCATCAGTAACGGCCAGCGGAGGCACTGGCGCCATATCCACAACGGGCTGCAATTGTGCCACAGGAACATCGGCCGCAGGTGTGGGCCAGAAATATCCGTACGTCTCCCAGAGGGCCAACAGGATGGTAGCGATTGACAATAACACTTTCATATCGAACTCCTTGTGCTAAGAGACGCTCATCTCGGATTACTTTTGGTCCAGCAACCGTGAGGCAACCTCATGACCCCAGCAGTACGCCACGCTTTCGTAAGGGTCGGGCAGGTCGCACCGGGTAGCCTGGGCCGTGGGCTGAACTGTTTCCCACACAGGAATCATGTGACGGTCCTTTGCATCCTCCACCATCTTCATTGGCGTGCTGATCACCTCTTCCGGCAACCAGAGAAAGAGTCCGTTCACGTGCCAGGCCTCGCCATCGGGTGCGACGAGCAGATGGCAGAACTCGCCGTCCAGCTCGCCTGCCCAGAAGTAGAGGACGCTAAATGCTTTGTAACACTGTCGCATGTGACAAACTCCTCGACCGTGAAATGCGTTGGCCTAGGTCAGCGGGTCAGCGGCCCGCCGCTGAACACGTAGCCGAGAAACCACAGGAAACAGTCGATGCAGACGCCGCAAACCTTGCCAAATGCTGGGGACGACAGGTAACAGTAGTAGTAGATGATCGCGGCAATCATAATGATGCCGAGACATCCGCCCCCAGAGCCGGAATTGCTGCCGGAATCCACGCCCGAAACATAACTGCGTGCATAGCCGGTCGTGGCTCCCGCAAGCGAATAGGTGATGGTCAGGATGCTGATTCCGCCGCCACCACCGACGATACCGATGATAAGAAGCAACCCGATGACCTCGCTGATGCGGAAGTGCCGTTCAAAGAAGCCAGGCGGGTTCTGGAAGCGGCAATTGACTTCGTCCCATTCAAGAAGTTGCTGCGTATCGGCATCGTAGTAGAGAACAATCCCGTCCATCGACTTCCCGTACATCCGATAGATGGCGATCATGTCGTCGTTGGCCAAATTGGGCGGATTGCTGCCAGACATCGGCTGACCGGGTTCAACAGACCCACGCAGCTCCGAGGCCACTGGTGTCACGTGTGTGCTGCGCGGCCAGCAGAACCATACCGCCAGAGCCAGGACGACGAAGACTACGATCAGTTTGTTCATGACAACCTCCAATCACCCGTGACCTAACTCACCGATCCTGTTGTGTTTAATCTTGTCCCGCCTTGTCGCTCGGCGGAGCTTCTTTCGCCTTGGACTTCCGTCTCTTTGGCGTCGGTGGCGGTGTAGGGTCGGAGAACACCCGTTCTCCACGCGTTTCCGGTGGGAAATGGTTGATCGCCGCCTCGACTCCCCAATTTTGTGAGATTATTTGAAACGGACTTGTACAGAACATGCGGCGGGCAGAGTGATCGCCAAAGTACGTTGCAAAATCCGGGATCATCGAGCGATCTTCATCGCCTTCTTGGACCAGTACCATGGGCACTTCAATCAGCAATCCGGTTCTCCACAGACTTTCACAGTTGGGGAGCCGATCCAAAGTGACACGCCACAGTTCGCCGTCTGCCGAGCACACCATGATGGC